>Ga0209780_1004717_pt1 | contig 10574 bp, 5 predicted proteins | sample WorMetexBAHAMAS2_FD_187384 | JGI IMG/M metagenome (GOLD analysis project Ga0209780, IMG submission 187384) | Marine gutless worms symbiont microbial communities from Max Planck institute for Marine Microbiology, Germany - Inanidrilus exumae... | ecosystem: Host-associated > Annelida > Digestive... | reverse complement strand
GGCACAAAAAACAGAAAAGGTGTCGCCATAACGGGACGTAACAAGTTACACTACTGGCCCACCGTGCAGTGTTACCATGGAGCTATAATTAGACTGGAGGCAGCATTACATTATTGCCTGGCCTGCGCGGGTGAAGCCACCTGCAGGTCCCCTAAGACGACGAAGACTGACGCCAGAGGACAAAACAATACTGCCCCCTACACTGTGTAGACAGGCCAGCAATAATGAAGAAACTAAAAACAAAAATCGGATAGTGGAGACGAAATGATCCACATGATAGTCATACGATATGTGATAGGTCTACACAATTGGAAAGTGCACATGACTTGTTATTTCATCTGTCCTCTTGAAATGGAAGGACGTCACAAGGATTTATGCACACTATACATGTGGTAATATCTAGGAAATTGTGCAAGATGGATACGTTGTTACTGCAGATGATAGGAAGTTATATATGGCCTATGAAATATTGGCAGTTTGGATGACCTTCATTGACCTTCAGGTCTATTCAAATAGGATTTATCATACACTTGTGCAGCAGTTGACAAGATTTCAACTGACATTGAATGTTGTGTGAGCCCTCTGCCATAGCTGAGCTTCTATATTAGCACAGCATCTAGTTCAATTTGACAGGTTGCTTGCATGGGTTTATTGTTGATAAATTAATTTATGCATAACTTGCTTATGACTTCAGTTGTGATTAATTATAGATTGGCCTGAATGATGATTCATTGTAAATATGAATTTTCTGATTAGAGGGTATGAGATCCAACGCTGACAGGCCATAATCTTGGCAGCAATAAATATGAACTGGCATAATGACAAGTGATGGTGTGTGAAGAAAATTGTAACTTAATTTCTACAGGTATTAGTGAGAAATCCACTAAATATTGTGGAATTGAACTAAACTTGAAATGACCTCATTAATGCATTTTACTGCTGCAAAATTTAGATTGTGCTTTAATTCCCACGTTTCTGTAACTTCTAGAAATATTATAACGCAAAGTATCATTTTGTGTTTTATTCGAGCTGCTGTTACTAAAGAAATTCAGATGTGACTGCAAACGTTTGGGAAGTGAAGGAAATAAGCCAGTGCCAGTTGTAAAAATGAAGAAGCAGTGAACCTCATTTCCTTTCATGATTCTGGTTTATATTAATAGACATAATACATTTTTGGGTTGGACATCACTGAAGGTGACCAAACCTGGCTTTTATGCTTATGTTTACTCTAAAATCTTTATTCAGTATATCGTTCAGTGGCCCGTTGAAGTTGTGCTATACGATTGCTGCCAGTGACATGTGATGAACATTTTCAGCCGATTTCATAATGAACAGAACAATCAATCCAACTCTGATGTCACTTGCAAGCAATATGAACTATGCAAATTTGTTGATTTAGTTGACCGTCAAAACTATCTTTTACCCTGTTCGAAGCTTGCTAGCAAAGTTTCATAGTTGGACCATTGTATTTGGGAATTGACCTGCTGTTGATGTTTGATTTAACTGAATCATTTTTAGTAGCTTTGTATTTTTGCTACAGGTGAAGTGCAAGTGCAGGAGAAGGTGACTTGGCAGTCAGTGAAGTGAATGTAAACTGTGTTGTTCACTGTTCAGGTTGATATAATATCAGTTTCGTTCACAGAATATTGCCTAACGAGCAGTAATGTATTGCCACTACCTAATTCATTTGTTACATCTGGCTTGTAAAAAAACTGCCAAGGATTCTGTTCCAGATCATGTGAGGAAGAAAACTTGAGGGGGCTGGCTAATCCCAATTCAGCTGAACTGATGCAATTGTTGTACAGAATGCTTTGTTTTGGTAGCTATAATCAGTAATAGGATATTGATGTTCTGGCATAATGGATCTATTGCCCTTTAAGAGTCCATTGATGGAGAAGGAACGGATGGGGCCAGGACACTGGTCGGGTCATTGCTTGGCATTTCCTTCAGTGCTTTGATATCATTGGTTAGGTGACAGGAAGTACATCTGGCTTGTAAAAAACTGCCACTTATCCCCAAAGATTGTTCCAGATCATGTGGAGGAAGAAAACTTGATGGGGCTGGCTATTGGCTAATCTCAATTCAGCTTGAATACGCATATGGTCTGGTGACTGTGCATCTGTCTGTCCCGTCGGCATACTGACTGTGACTCACCAGAGGGCAGCATGCAACGCGGCCAGCGTACATTTCGCCCCGACAATAAGCAGACTAAAACAGGTTAGTGTTGTTATTATTAAGGACATTTATAAAGTACAGGATTGCTTAAGGGTGACAAGTAGGTAGGTAATCACGGTAGCGTCTATTTTTATCCCAGCAACTTAAGCCGACCATGCGCTGCTGGTTCAGTGCTCGTGTGGTGGCAGGCGCTGGGTACAGTAACAACTTGCTGGTGTGTATGGCTACGGACTGAACAGTGTGCCACGTAGCCAAAGGGAAACATGCAAGGAACATTTCAGTTACGCGAAGTCTCCGTGAAATTTTTCATCTCTGGTTGATTGCTTGTTATTATTGAGTCATTAAACTTGCAGAATTTTAGCATATCTTGTTCCCTTCGGTGCAGTGACACCGCTGATTTTGTGACCAGAAGGACATTGACCCATCAAAAAACTGTTGCCAATTATACCAGAAGTTTTCTTCTGGAACAAGTGGATGAGGACACCGCGGGGAGCTGACTAACCAGGTTCACGGGGAATATGTCTGTTGAAATGAAGTAGATAGTTGATTTTAACATTTCAGTTAATATGTGCACTGTTTGCTAGGTGCAATGATGAATTCATTCCTATGTGAGCTTGGTTCTGTTGTCCACATGAAAGTTTGACAGATGGATTAGTTTCACAACACAACAACACAGTGAAACTGCTGTGCCATTTGTTGACAGGTGTGTCATTAATCACCAGTCTCGGATATTTTAACTATATTACTGTCAGTATTGCAATAGTAGTGATCTAGTGGATTGGTGAACCATAAGACATCGGTTCAGTCCTGACCACTCCGCAGTCACCCAGGAACTCTAGCAAGTCCTTCACACACGTGCCTCTGTTCACCAAGCAGCATAAATTGGGACTGGTCAATGGCAGTGGCACTCTGAAGCTGGGAAGGTAACCGTGGGCCTGGCAGAATGTAATCATAACCTACTTCTGGGCGTATCTGCGGGTTGTCTGCCTTGTAAAACGAGATCAGCACCAGCTGTTGGGGCACTTGAGGGACTGTGGGACCTTTTGAGGCACAGTCAAGTATTTTATGTCAGTGTGGTGAGACCCTCTCGGATCAAAGCAGTGTAAGCTTGTATGTGCTTACGGCTGGCAGTCTGACGAGGCAGATCAACCAGGTGATATCAGTCTTCGGCATCAGCCAGCTTCAGTGGGCTGATTCTGTCCTCGTTATATTCACTACATTACTTTGGAATGTGTTTTTTGTATGCTTACTTTAACATGAGATTTTGATTCATTACTTGTTTGCATAAATGCTAGTTGGGGGCCATCCATTGGGGATGTCTGCCAAAAATATGTAGTTTCTACACCCTTCCTCTCCTCCGCAATTGCCGTAACCTTCCCTCCCCCGCCCTGCAGATGTCTGCATGTCCACAGCACTAAGCCAATGCTAGTCTACCTAACAAATTCCATGCAAATCAAGACGGCAGCTACTGTTAACTCATGTCTAGCAGTCGTCATCAAAGCCTAGCGGCAGTGGCCAGTGATATGAAGTGCACTACAAGTGTGTAATCATACAGCTCTGTTCCGGGGCATGCTGTGCAGCCAGTAGATGGTAAGGCGTGACATAATCATGCTGATTGGGTGCGTTAATATTCAGACATAAAACGGGGGCATCCTGCTAAATATGTAGTTTCTACACCCTTCCTCGTTTGCAGCCCCAGTACTACTGTGGACACTTGCAGACGAACCCTCCCTCTCCTTATCTGCTTTTTGACAGAGTCGACCTTAATCAATCAATCAAGATTGTTTCCATAATTTTGCCATCTACTAGTCATGGGGAATGTATTAGAATCAATAACATTTGTACACTTACGTGAACATACAGTTGATATTGTGTGCGTGTTGGCAATATGAAAGAGGTGACTGCAATGATGCTGATATTATATATCCGTGTTTCATCTGAAAGCTTAATGATTAACAACAACAAGTTCTGAGCAGTCCCTTATCAGATCTAACTGAAATGTAATGATTTAACTATGTGTTTCACTTATGTTAACAGGTTGAACCATAGGTAAAACATGACTGAAATATATGATAGAGTACGTGAGATATTGTGTTTTATGTTTTTTGTGTAACTGTCTTGATCAAAAATTATTAGCACTTTTTGGCTTTTTATTATTATTATTACTATTTACATTTTCTGTTGACTTATTCGGGCCAGTCTCTGCTTCACTGTAATGATTTGAATGTGGTTTAGTGAAGAATTGAGTAAGTTTTGTGTTTAGTTGATTTTAACACAGGCAGTATTAGTATAACGCTAACAGAAATAGCCATACATCAATCCTTGTTACAATTGATACTTGATGACTTTGTTAATTGATTTCAGTTATTTGAGGAAAAGGCTCCGTAAGTCGATCAATCATTGCTATTTTGGAGGCATGTCATCAGAGAACTACTTATTGAAGCATATGATCTTAAGTCGTTTTTCATGTGATAAGAAATTTTTGCCATCCATTAGAGGACAGTGAATTGGAATATTTTTTTGAAATGCAACTAAATTTACCCACACATTAGCAGTGTGCAAGAGGTGACTGTTGTGATGTTATATTATATCCGTGTTTCAACTGAGTGCCTGTGATTAACCATACCAATCCATCTGAGCAGTCCATTCTTTGCTCGTATTTTCACTCTGTTCGACTATAACTTCCAAACCTGTTTACAAGTAGTGCCATGGGAGAAACCTATCTGAAAGCATACATGCACTTACTGGAGTAATTGTAAGAAATTGCTAAATTGAAATTATATCAGCACTTCACAACTTCAGTGTATCAAGTTGCACGTTTCTATAATCTGATGTAATAATTTGCTGCTTTTTGTTATATTTGCTTTGTGATAATTTGGTAAGACCAGGTATGTTGATTGACAGGTGGCTGGCATGGATCTGTGGTCATTCTGTTACTCTGCCGAGCAACGCTGTTGTGCTGCTGTCAAGATGATCAGCTGGCACCTTTCTGTTAACCTTAGATAAATAATGTACATTTAAATATCCATTTGCAGTATGTCCACCTGAAGTGACTACTGACGAATTTGAGGTACTTCCAGTTTCGAGGATAATGGTCGGGATTCCTGAAAATGGACCAGATTCGAGGACCATGTGGTTTCGTCTAAATAGCCAGGTGTCAATGCCAGGGCAATACGATGCTAGTTTTTCTGCAAAAACTGACATGCATATATTTGAGTTTGTGCATATTGTTTAGTTATATATCAATAAAACATTTGAACAACAAGCTGTAATTTCTTTATTAATAACACTGTCAGGTACAGAAGTACTGCGAGAAGAGAGTCGAGAACACGTTGGTCGTAGTTTATGTAGCAAACAACATGAAGCACCTGCTCTGTACTGTATTGCATTTGAGAGTACAAGCAAAAGTTATTACCATGACTAACAAATTTGACATTCTTGAGTTTTGATAAGAGATATGATAAAAACGATATGCAAATGTACAGAACAAATTCACGTGGCCTGTTGATTCCTGCATTAATAAGTACTTTGCTGACAAATGGCTAAATTAAATGCTGTCTAACAAGTGACACAGCTATAACATGCCTTAGTTACCTGACATTGACATAGTACCAGATGTTTTTGTTACCAGAACACCATCTATTAACTTTTATTCCCTAACTCAAATTCATCCTGTTGTCACATAGCTTGTGATAAAAACGCAACAGTGGTGCAAGAGTAAATTAAAAGCTGGCAAAATGAAGCATAGTTATATTGTTAATTTTGAAAATTGTGCTGTAATGTTACCAGTAGCAACACAACTAATTATTTCAGTTTTACTCAAAGATGTAAAAATTAGTTAAGCTACTCTAGTTAAGCCACGGCTGTAATAAAAGTTACACAAAAGTTAACTGTTAGTGTTAGCTATCAATGAACAGTGCATAGAAAAATTCAGCGTGCTAAACACATGCAATGGAAGAAACCACGTAGGCTGAAAAATCGGTGTTAATGCATTTGGCACAGTGAAACGCCTGGTGATTATTGTATGACAATATGCTCGACCGCCATTGTCTTCATTTGATTTCTTGTCATCTATACACAAGGCCACCACTACGCAAACCACAATATGCCTATCCACAAGGATGGCCAATTTGTAATAGCTAGTCTCAATATTTTGAAACAATATAGGGTGTCACAAAAATTTAAAAGATAGTCACATTACGTTGACTGAACTGTCGTTGGGTAAATTTATTCTCCAGGAGCTAGTATGAGATGGCAAAGTACCATTTTCAGCAAAAGTTGACATTTGGAGCAAATAAAAGCAACATCTCGCTAGTTAACTTTACTGACATACTCCACACAAAGATTTTCATACAGTTTGCCAAAATCCGACTAAAAACTCAGACAGCGGACAACATGTTGTAGAAGTGCCCATTTCTGGTCATCGCAGATGATACCATGTCCATCAAGAAGATTGAAGCATACTCCAATTTATTACTGCAGAAATTGAAGGTAACGTCAGTAAATATGATGGGAATGATACACTGACAGATCACAATAACAACAACAGTAAAACATGTTCACCACAAATGACTTCAGCCATTAGTCTTTCTCTACAGACTACATCCATAAGTATTGTATCATTAACTTGATTTTGTGCATAAGGTACAGGAATTAAAAGCCAACTACCGTAACCAGTGTTTTTAGTGAAGCACTGAACCAAAATAAATTCTCTACCTTGTAAATAAACCGCTTCACAAAACAATTATTAATAGAAGACTTTGCCATCATTGTTAGACTGCAAAAATCTCTTGGCACATGAAAAACTGAAAGCACAAAAAGCTCCATGATCACAGTACTCACAATAAACAACGGTGATTAAAACACAAAATAGATTTTGATGCTTCTTTCCCATTAATAAACCAATAAATGTAATTAAAAATATCAACAACATCATAAATAGTGACAAGTGCTGCGATTATGCAGCCAGGTTGGTGAAACGAGTATAGTGCAAATAGATGCCTTTAACATCATGTTCTCAGCCGTTTGATAGATTGCCGACATGTTAGGTTTGACTTTGCTGAAATATTGGAGCAATTCCAGCTTACCCTTGCTGATGACATCAATGACTCGCATGGCATGTATAGGTTCAGTAGTGTATCAGGAATTACCAGGCGTCGAGAGCACCATATATGCTGTGTGTCTGCGTCCGTCTGTCTGTCCATCACTAACCGGCACTTCAAAAATGGCTAAACGCAGGATCGCACAAACAACGTTAGCCCCGGGACTGTTCTGACGCCAAAGATCTCTAGAGAGGGTAGGTTCAAATCTGTGATTTTTGCCCAATATCTCACTATATATCAAAAACGGTGCAAGATAGAGACATACTTACTATGGAACAATGTAAAACAGCACTGTTTTTCAGTGACCCTGAATGACCCCTAACTACCCCAAACCACCCCATTTTCGATATTTTGTATCGTCTTTGTATATCTTCGTAGTGGGTGGAGATAGGTACTTCTAATTTGGTAGGTAGGTTGGTAGCAGCAAGTACTAGCCCACCTGAACCATTTAAATTTTGGTGGGCACCGCAATCATCTCTGGAGCGGCTGAAGATAGTGGTTTAATTTTGTATACAGGCTATGTCAAGTCCCAGCATGCTGATGACAAATGACCCTTAAAAGGGGCGTGGTCAGTGTCACCTGACTCACTTTAAATTTTGGAGCCCCAATGATATTTCTGGAATGGTTTAAGCTACAATCGTCAAATTTAGCACACAGAATGTATCAAGTCCTAACCTATAGACGACAAACCACGAACCACCCCTAAAAGGGTTGTGGTCAGGGTCGCAATCCATTTTCAATTTTGATGCCTGCAATCATCTCCGGGGCGGCTGAAGTAAAAGTCGCCAAATTCTGTACGGAGGTAGAATTTATCAAATGCTAGTCTCAAGATGACAGACTACCCCCTAATCGTTGTGGTCAGGGTCACGTGACCCGTTTTCTTAAATTTTGCCCCAATCATTTCTTTGGAGTTTGAAACTAGGCAATTAAAAACTAGGCAAATATCGTGTACTGATTGATAAAGAGATGTATTAGTGCATGAATGATAGATTACCCCCGAAAGGTATGTGTTCAGGGTCACGTGACCTCTAGGTTTTGGACAATAAGTGATAATATCTCAGAAACCGTGCAAGATAGAGACATGGTTGCAATGGAAGTCCAATAGGAAATCGTATGTGGCTTATCGAATGGCACCATTGACAATGACCTTGAAGGTCACTTTTGCTGCTTCAAACGTTTCTAGCTCCCATACCTCATGAAACAGCACGAATTTACTAACATAGCGCGTTGCGCGGTCCCTCTGCAGTGGCTGAGCTTGTTAAAAATATGGTAGATATGGAAATTGGGACGAAGCTCCAAATGGGTCCATGGGCTAAACTGAGCCCCAGAAGCTGACAGCCAATGTTGTATCCACTTTCGGGCAGGATCAGGTCACTGCCATGTATGCAATCATTTTATGATTACCCCACACAACTTCTGATTGAGAATGAGATCACGAACATAAAAACAAAAAAACATAATAAAGCACTTAGTAGACAATAAACATACTGCACCAAGTTAACGACTAGTTATGCCAAATGCACGGTAACTAAGTGAGAATGTGCAAACACTCCGAATGCCAATGTAATGTCATGCACATTGCTTTCTATACTAAAACGGTTCCGATTCCGTGACACTATATATAAAATGTATTAATTATAACAATGGAATATAGTACATGATCACATCGTAACGGTACTATGGAAAGCCCAAGCCATATCACGCAATCAATCTCGTAAATGCAGTTGAAATGTCAAATACGTAGGAGTACATATTGTACTACAATACATGCACTGGTCTAAAAAATTGTTAATAAAATGCCAACGACAATAAAGAAGTCTTCTACGCTAATAAATACGTATAATAATGGGGGCGTCGCCTGGTCTAAAAAATTACGGTGGACAACAGGCAGAGAGATTTCGAGTGGACAAAGATCATGAGGGAAGGGTGTGGGTAGGAGTCTGCCCACACCATTAGGGGGCAGAACCTCGGTGTGCTCCCTCCCTAGATAATATGAATTCTCCTCTTGAAATGGTGTTTTGGACCTGTGGTGCATTTTGAGCCGCAATAACCATAACTGTCTGTCGAGTTACTCGACTATGTTTCAAGCTGCCAAGAGACACCTTAAATTGTTAACAAATTCCAGCAAGTCAGCAAAAAGCCACTTTGGAATCAATAGAGAGAACTGGCAAGCTTTATGTCCACCACTTTCTTACCCATGTAAACTTATCAGATCGGCATCAGTCTCATGCATTCCCTCGTATGTGAACATGTCCACCGCCATGGCGACGCCCCCATAATAAGATGTACGTAGATGAAATAACGTGGTATTTAATAACAATGAAAGCGTCCAATAAAACAACAATTAATGATCCAAACATTAAGGCAAACATCACGGTGCACAGAAGCAAAAAGCAAAAGAAACCATCAACGCATGACTAGTCTGTTAATACTAGCTGAATAAGCAGATGTCAAAGCTGTAGATGAGAAATTATCTTAGGTGGAGTACTCCAGCAGTGTGCTGTACATATCTGCTGAGCCTTCGTAAGCAGCACATACCGCAACTCTGGTGTTGGTCCCCCAGACCTTTGCCAAATCCACCTCGCCTTCCCATATATCATCATCTTCATGCTTCTTCAGCATGACCCACTCCGCACCAGTGGAGCCGACGACAACGGCCACGCCAACTGCACGCGGCACTCCAAGTTTGAAGCCGAGAAGATTCTCATCGGACGCCAGCTGAGTCAGCTTTCCAGACAGAGGTGTGTGAAGGTAGCAGCCATCCTTCCACGGTGCATACTGCTGTGGGAAGCTTTCCAACGAGTCTGCTGCCATCTCGGTGCAGTCAACAAGGAAGTTGTAAATTCCCGGCAGGCTCTCGGCAACTTCAGGGGTGAAGGGTGCTCCAAATATCTACAGCACAATGCACCAGATAATAAGTCTCATAAGGTAATGTAGTAATGTACTTAAGGTGACGTGAAAAAACCGTCATAACAGGTCCATACAAAATTTCCTTGGAAATCTGCGAGTGCAAGAATTTTGAAAATTGGTCTATATTTGCCAAAGGCAGGTATGATTAAAAAATGAAGGGTCTTGTTTTTGTGACTCTCAGTGCATATGTTATTAAAACTGTACAGAATACAATGAACATGTGAGATGACGTTCCTAAGGCGGAGGCGGCACTTTATTTTGGTATGTAACCAGCCAACCAGGTCGACTCAGCCTTTCATCCTTTCGAGGTCGATAAACTGAGTAGTAAGCTGTAATCGGATGTGTGTTTCCTCGCACGGGCGGCGCCATCTGGTGAAAGCTTACGGG
>Ga0209780_1004716_pt1 | contig 10575 bp, 7 predicted proteins | sample WorMetexBAHAMAS2_FD_187384 | JGI IMG/M metagenome (GOLD analysis project Ga0209780, IMG submission 187384) | Marine gutless worms symbiont microbial communities from Max Planck institute for Marine Microbiology, Germany - Inanidrilus exumae... | ecosystem: Host-associated > Annelida > Digestive... | reverse complement strand
ATACAGGGCGTCAAAGTCTAGGCTTTTTCGGCACCTTGGTGTCGCCCCCCTCCCCCCACTACTTTTTTTTTAGTTCGACCAATGGATGAACACAACTGCTGACAGTGAATTTGATCCATGGATCTGTCACCACAGTCCAGTGTGTTACTGCTAGACCTTTGCAACCTGCAGTACTCAAAGCTACACGCAGCCAGCCACTTTGAGATTTGCTGAGTTTGTGGTGCATGTTGTCAAGAGATAAGAGTGTGTTCCTTACATGTAGCCGTGAAAAACCTGGATGTCGTGGCTCGGAGGAGTGTTTGTGTGAGCGTAGGATGAAGAGAACGAGGGAATCGCGGAGGACCTGGAGCATGAGAGCGTCTGCACAATGTGTGGTGAGGATGGAGACTTGGTGGAGTGTTCCACGTGTCCGTCATCATTTCATCTCGACTGTCATGACCCTCCGCTACGACACATTCCAAGGTAAAGCTGTGCCATCTTCTAAGGGCTTCAACTTCATGTCCTGTTGTAACAGCATGCATTGCAGTTTACATGGCATCGGACGTTGTTTTGGTATGAGTTCTGACAGCTGTCCCAAAGATAACACACATGCACATTTTCGTTTCTATGTTGGTTAGTTGAAGATATAGACAAATTAATTGTTCAACTAATTGCCTCGCGTGGGGCGGGGGTATTCCCTTTCCTCCTTTTTTCCTTTCTTGTCCATTCACTTCCTCGACTTTGCTCTTTACTTTTTTCCTTTTTCCTCTTCTCATTCACTTTACCTAGTTTCTTCTTTTGTCTATCCTTTCTCTTTCTACCAGAATAGTCCCAATCTGTTTCCAGGCGGGAGGTCGTAGGAGGCGACCGAACTTGGGTTTAGTTTGTTGCGTTCATTTTGTGTTATCTGTATAGCTTAGATCAGGTTTATTCTGGTATTTTGTTGTATTTGGTTTAGTTTAGTCTTGCGGTGCAATAGTTGTCTTCCCCCGTTGTAGGCTCTAGCGTAATAATTTAAATGAGCCTTTCAATACCTTTTCCGGTGGCTACTAAAGAAAAAGGCGGCTAGGGTTGAGGTTAATATATTGCTGGCCTTCCTTCACTGGGTAGGGATAGCTCTCTGCCCCTGACCTTTTGTCTGTGATATAGCCTTATTTGTGCTGAAAGGGGATGTTAAACTTCAACTAACTAACTAACTGTTCAACTAATTAATCCAGGTTAACTAGATTAAAACTTAATTTGGATGCTGCAGCCATGATTTACTGTTGCCTATTTGCCTATTTAGCATTTGTGTCACTGACCATTTCGGACATGTCACGTGGTCAGTATATGCATTTATTCATGGTGAATGTCCTTGATTTGTAGCTTTCTGAGACATGTGAAGGGTTTGAGTGGTTCAAAAGTTAATGTTCTTTACTTTATTGTATTGATTTATGCCATTTTAGTTAGGTAATCACTTTGCACCTGGTACATGTGTGGAGTATTTCGATCAGCATGTCTGTCTGTTTATACGCTCGCGTATCTAAAAAAAACACCCAAATTTTGCCAATGCTGCTTCTGATTTTGTGGATAACGTCATTTTTTGACATACTGGAGCGTATGGGCCAGAATCAAAGTCCAGTTTGCCAGGTGGCAGCACTAGTCGGACGTCAGGCAATGTTGTTTGGTTGAGTTCGCCAGATGCAAAGTTTGCTATCTCCGACTGCATCTTGTTTCATGTGGTGGATGTGTTGAATGTGTGTGCATTGAAGGCAAAACACATGGAAGTGTGTCCAGTGTAGAACTGGTATACGCATTCGCAGATCTCGTCGTCATCCCGACAGACGTAAGTTCCGCCACTGACACTGATTACTTGGGACTTCCAGCCCGTACAGTCCCAGATATCTCCTAGAAAGTCATTACTCCAACTTTCAGTGGTCGCAGCAGATGAGACTAAGTCCATGTATTGGCCCACACAGGACTGGTTTTGCCGACTGACCAGCTTGCATTCATTCAGCCAACAGTGCTGGTAGTGAGTGTTTTGATAACATGCAAGTCGGCTTGTTACGTCCGTTTCACTGTGGTGTGATAGCAAGCATGCATCGTTTAATACTGACTGTTTTTTGAAGTAGTTCAGATAACAATGTCATCAGCAACGACGTTAGGTGATGTCGTGCAGTTGACGAAGCAGAGGGAATATTGGGAGACAGAAATGTGGGGAAAGAGGGAGCTGTTTGAGAAGTGAACACTTATGGCGTGTAAAACATAAAGACAGTGTTAATATATTAGGTGGTTGAGAACTGTTACAGAGTATAAGGCAAGTTTACTACTGGCCCGCCTACACATAGTGTAGGGGGCCAGACTAGTAACGGTCGCTGGTGTCTGTCGTCGTCATCTGTCGGGGTCTGTAACACTCCATGGCGGGCCTGCAGATGGCTTCACCCGTGCAGGCCAGGCGATGACGCCATGCCGTTTCCAGTTTAATTATAGCTTCACGGCTGCATGGTGGGCCAGTCATGTTACTTCCCTTTATGGCGACACCTTGTTGAAGCAACATTTTCTGCAAGTCCAGTAGCACTACATAGTGGTGACAGCAGGCCGGTCGCTACCGGAGGTCCATCGGTCAATTTCCTCTTCTTGGCATCAGTGCTTTGATGTGCTTGGGCAATAGGACAAGGCGTCCAGCCAGTGAAATTGCTGCTCTGGTTATTGTCAGGAGTTTCCTTCTGAGAAACCCAGACCAATGTGGCCAGTTAGAAACGTAGGCCAGATAAACAGAAGCTGAGTGTGTTTAATTTGTTGATGTGTCACTAAACATAGAGAGAAGACGATATGTCAGCAGTGATGACGAAAATAACACTGACGACAATGTGGACACAAAACGGACCAAGAAGTCTTCACGGACAGTGAATAAACAGAAAGAGACTACAACTAGGTCTCAACAGCCACGAGAGATGACACCGCATGATGAAGACTCGCGTCGACAGACGGCAGCGCATGAGAAGGAGTCACATAGTGCTGTTAGTCGTAAAGACAAGAGTCGGACTGCTTCCAGCAGAAAGGCATCAAAAGAGAATCAGTGTGTTGACGAAGACAAACAGGTGCGTGTGTGTGTGTATGTATGTGTATTTGTTTGATTGTGCTAGGAGTTCTAAAGCTGGAGTGCATGTACACCCAGAATGTGTAAAATGTAAAACTTAAAGTTTGTCCCAATACACATGCGCATGTGGTGGCACTGATCTCCCATTTCTATAGCCATTAGCCAGATACCAGCCTTTGGTGTGAGACCACAGATATGGAGCTGTGCATCACATGGTGACCCCGTTTACAGCCCAGCTTTTGCTGGTATTCATTGTGCCTGCCAATGAAGGGACAGCTAGGATGAGTCAACATCGGTGGCTTGTAATGTACTGAGATGTTTTTCCTTCCCAAGATTGTGACTTACTCTGTGTTGGGCCCAATACTAACAGGGCGCAAGGCTAACTCTGTTATTTCTTTGAATGCTGTGACATCCTCCTCCACTAACTTGTACGTCCCTCTCACTAATCTCCATTTCAGTTCATGCTCATTTCATATTACAGCTCCAACAGTCTGGAATTGTATCCCTTCTACTCTTCGTTTGTCTCAAATTTTAAACAAGGTGCCTCTGATTTATTCTAGTGAATGATCATGGCCGTGGCACGTAATCAAATTTTACTTACTTACTTACATTCTTGGTTAATGAAGCTGCTATAAAGGCTGTTGGAGGGACCCTGACCAGCCTGTAATAAATTAGTCCAGTTAAACGAAACCGAGTGTTTGTTTGCATTATTTGGTGAGTGGTGAATGTTGATCGTCGTTGTGATTGACAGGCAATTCTGGAGGTGATTACCAAGTTGTGCAAACATCGTCAGAGCTGGCCGTTCCTGGAGCCTGTCGATGCACAACAGGTGAATATGGCATATTTGTGTGGCATTGGTATTAACAACACACCGCATGAGTTAGTTGTTTCACATGGTAAACTAAAGATGCAGAGACTAGTACATATGACTTGTGCCTTTTTTCACTCCAGTGTGAAGCAGCTGGTTTCTACAAAGAATTCTCTGGATCTTCAGACCTACAAGCCAAACCGACAGTCCAATTTTGGAACTGCTCATTTGTGTGTATCGTTGTGCACAGTTATAGCACATGAAACAGCACAGAACAGTTCTATCAATCTTATGTGTTGTCAGTCTTCATTACCGGTACTCATGTGTTGGTTGTCTGCTGGACGGAGGGAAAACTCAGTTGGTAATTTTCCTTGGTTTTGATGCTTCAAGTTCCTCGAGTGCTTTGACGCTGTGGGTTTTTTGCCACTTATCTCAAAACGTCTCTTCTGGACAAATTGAGGAAGTAGACTGCGGTAGAACTGGCTGCATGGCTGTTAAAGCGGACGATTGTATCTTTGTTCGCTATGTATTACACAATAGACACTCTAACAATGATGTTGGTGGTAGTCTTGATGATGATGATGCTGATGATGCTGATGGTTGTGGTGATGTTAGGTGCCAGATTACTATGACGTGGTGAAGAAGCCCATTGACTTGGCGACAATGGAAGGCCGCTGCGTTTCTGACCTGTACACAACGCCACAGAAGTTTGTCGACGACTTTGCACTGATGATGAACAATGCTGTGCTATATAACACTGTAAGACTGTCGTCTCTTATTTTCATTGTATTCACAAATGCCATCGTTTTTGGTGGCATGTGCTGTATGTAGGATGGATTTTTTAGTTTAAATACGTGGTTGATGTATCACGCTGACTGATGATAATTTTATATACAGCCACAATTCTGTGACATCATTTTGTAACTTAAGCATTTCAAAAATTCTAAATGATAAGATTATTCTACCTTGTCACACATGGCACAATAAGTAGCACAATGAATTAGTGACCAAGAGCTCGCATGGTCAATCACCGGCCACCCGCTGTCATGCAGTGGCCCTAGGCAGGTTGTTGTACACATTTGCCTCTGTTCACCAAGCAGTATAAATTGATACCGGCCAAGGTCGGTGACGCTCTGAAGCTGGGAAGGTAACTGCGGGCCTGGCAGAACGTAATGACAGCCTACTGCTTGGTTTATGACTAACGTCACCGTCGTTCTGTCTGCCTCAGAAACTGGAGATCAGCACCGGCCGCTGTGATCCTTAGGACTGTGGGTGAACCTTTACCTTACTGGTTTACTTTAGGACTATGGATGAACCTTTACCTTACTTATTTACCTGGCTGAGTGAAGTGGTTTTCTGCATGTCCTCATAATATATAAGACAGAATGGATGTCATCACTGAGTGGACTTTTGACCACAATTCTGAAACCTTTGAGAGACATTATTAGATTTGATCATTTCACTAACATAAAAAACAAAGTCCTTCTGAGCCACGTGGGCTGATCTCCATTTCTGCAGCCCTCGGCCAGACACCAGCTTATGGTTGCGGGGCTATTGCGTCACGTGGTGTACCTACTACCCCAGCTTTTGCCAGTACCAAGTTATGTTGCTTGGTGAGAGATGCAGATGGGTGTGAGCAACTTGCCTAAGGTTGTTACCCGGCAGCTCAGTGGCCGTGAATGGAGCAACGCCATCACCACTATTGAGCCACCCGTAATCACTTCACTGAATGTACATTTATTTGTCCTTGAGACTAATGTTTGACTTGGCTTAAACAAAAAGTAAATTGAAAGCACAGACGTTTATAGCCATTGCCTGTTGTCGACTGATGGCAGGTTTTTCAGCGAGTCTGTTTAACCATTCTGCTTGTGTGCAGGTCGACTCGGTTGTGTGCAAATGTATCGGACCATTTGAGAAGTTCTTTGAAATGACGATTGCTCGGCTTCTACCTGGGTGCAAATACCGTCGTCGAGTTCAGTCATCAATGTGATTTTATTGTCCGGTGTATGATGAGATGAATGCTTCAGACTGCCTATACTGACTGAGCATGAGACATTGTACTGGTAGTGTAGCCTTCGTAATAGTGACATTTCATGCCGTCATGTTCATTTTTGTCTAACATCTCAGTTGTGATTCGTTTCATTATGATGTGGTCACAGTCTAAGTAAATCTAGTGAAATTCCTTCTATTCTCTCTCTCTCTGCTTGTGGTTGTCCACATCACAGTGTCACTTAAATGAGTACTTATTTAATAATAATAATAATAATAATAATTGATCGTAGTACCTACTTGCATTTTGTATTTCCAATTTTTAAAACTCCCTCGGGAACATAGATACCGAGGGTAAAAAAAATAATAATAATAAGCATTCGTCTTTGCCGGACCCTTGTGACACAAGGTATTGGGGTAACATGCCTTTCTGAGTGTCATAATGGATGTATGTTACAATGACAATCTTCCTGTATGTATCATCTGCTGATGGATCATACCATCATTGTGCGAATATTTATAAATGCCATCAAAAGGACCAGGAGTGTATTGGAGGTACTCATAAATATTCATACACGTGAAGGTATGAATGGCGTGTTACCCTAATTTAACGTGGCACACTTCCCATATCTGATCATGATCGCCATCCGACTAAAAGGAAAGAGACACCACGCCCTTTTCACTGGCTGTCCAGTGCAATTATCTGCCAGCCTTCAGTACATTATGGAAATAGTGGCAGACAAACCGTGTTGATGACTGTGCTTAGAAATTTCACATACGATACCAACACGAGACTCCATGATGGTTCGGTCATTTGCTGCTGGTGATTATAGAGATGAGAGCACATTAGAGACTGTGACAATGCACTATACAAATCTACTCTACCATTACCATTACCATGTTGTCTTTGGGGCACCAGGCCCAGCCTAGAATAGTACGTGAAATAGCACAGAAACAAATCGGCACTGGTGATGTTACATTGATGATGATTAATTGTGGAATAAAATGGCTATTTGCACAGCATCTTTTGTTGAAGGTAATATGCTGTGTGTGGAGTTACATTCTGCTGTTCTCTGGTGTCATCAATAGCATTGTACATTTACGTGCCACTCAGTTTTTTGCAGTAATATATTTATTACTGCGTAATTTAGTGTACTTGTTTCTTTGTTGTAGGACCTCTGTGTATGTATGTACAGGGTGCACCAAAAAAGTATGCTCTTCCTTTTTCTGTTGTAATGTTCATAATGCTAAATGTATGAGAAATATGTTGGTATTTTGAGATGTTTGTGAGATATTCACTAAATATTATAGGTTTCATTAAAATTAAAATTCTTCAAAATTTTTCTGCAGTTTTAAATCATTTTTTTCCTATTTGCTTCTTTAATCCATGTTCTAACTTGATAGTCCTGTATGTCAGTCACAAGAATATCTTACGTTAATTTAAAATCTTGCATGTTAATATACTGACATGTACATTGCAGTCCAATCTGACATTACCTAGTTTTATTGGCAACTTTGATGCAGTTTGTTGAGAAACCAGTAACAGATAACTTTTTACTGGCCCATCCTGTATGTGTGTGTCGTCCAATAATGTATTGCCATGTAATTTCATTGTCTGTGTTTCCTTGTTGTCAGACCTCAGTGTGTGTGTCTGTGTATGTTGTGTGTATGTAAATAGAAGTAGATACGACTTTGATGCATCATCAGTTCTTCTTCGTATTGATCATGATCTGTCAAGGACATGAGAATTTCTGTTTCTCATTTCTTCAACCGTTTAATGCATGCGGATATAATTGCTATTTAGTGAGCTATATTTTATAGGCTGGTTTTCCTCAGTTTCGTCCACTTATTCCAGAAGAGAATCAGTTGGACTCATTTTGTAAAGGCGCATCTGGGTACCCTGCCAAATATGTCAGAGAACTGAAGGACACTCAAAGCAGTGACCCTAACCAGTGACGTTGCCTCATCCTTTCTTCATGGGAGGAGGCGGCCCGTCTGGTACCATGGTTGGGAGGTCCCCCAGGTGCATTTTGGGTTTTACCTAAGAGAAGCATTCCAAAGCCAGACCAACACAGAAATGATATACGGCAAGAATCATTAGACATTGATATGTTATAGGAACGGAAGAACAGCAGTTACTCAAGATATCACATTGAACTGATAAATAGGTCTTGTGGTTGTTGGTTAGTTTCCATCCTGCTGTAGGTGCTAGCGTAATAACTTAAATGAGCCTCCCCTATCCTTTGCCATTTTTGTCATCGCGAACATACAGGCATCGAGGTCGGGAGGTTACTGTGTTGCTGGCCATCCTTAACCTGATGGAACTAAATCTCCACCGGAAAACTTGTCCCTGATGTAGCCTACTTTTGTGCTAAACGAGGACGCTAATCTCCCAACCAAACAACCAGATGTTATTAACTTACGGATTATATTACTTCGCTTCGTTGTAACCAATAGAAATATTCATGCATATTATTAACGTCAAATGTGACTTAGACGTTTTGCACAACGCAGCGGTGAATGCAGCTCAAATGCAATGGCAACATTTGTTTTCTCAGTGGAACTCTTTAACCATTTGCGTAATTTCGTTTGTTTTAGCATAATTTATGCTGTATTTATAGGAAATGAAATCATTATATTGTTGAATTTGACAGCTGAGAGCTGAACCAATTTCATTGACATCAATTAACGGCATGCGTGCTGAGTATCACAACAAAGTTGCAGAACGTGTCTGTTATTAAATGTTGTTTGCATTGATTTGTCTGATTTTCATCATAATTTGCTGCATTAGGAACATCAGTTTCTGTCAATACTTGTTCGCATGTTAATTTTCTAATAATGCTGCTTTTTCAGTGTTGATAATTGTATCTTTTTCCGACCACATATTAGAACAGCAACTCAGTGAACAGAAATATACTGATGCAACATGGTTGTCGTTCCGTACGACCAGATTTTTAATGCTGCTGTAGTTCACTTTTTTTAGCAAATGTGCTTCACTAAATATCAATCTCTAAATTGTATGTCATTCAACATCTTTATTTGTGGCTAAATGGCTTTTACCGGATCTAAAGTCATCAGAGTTCAAGAACTTTTGGGGTTTGTCATCATAAGGCTAATACTTGATATAGGCTACCTGGTACAAAATTTGAAGACTTTAGCTCTAGCCATTCCAGAGATATGAATGGAGACTCTAAATGTAAAAATATGACTGATTTGGGGTAATTGGGGTGACTCAGGGCCATTGGTAATGTCACCATTGGACAGAGCACATACGAGTTCCTGTTAGCCTTTTGTGATAACCATGTCCCTATTTTGCACCATTTCTAAGTTATTGTGTGATATTGGTCGAAAGGCGCCAGTGATTATATTGTGAGCACACGAAATATCATATTCATCTAGCATTATACAGCACTCTGCCTGTCGCTGCGGCCTGCTGGACTAGACAGCCTCCGGGAACATGTTAATGGTGACTGACAGCTTTGCTTAGTTTGCTATTGCAAATACAACTGTGAAAGCAGATCAATACACCATGATTATGGAGATGTTCTGGTAGAATGTTGAAAATATATTTTCTAACAGAGAATGACTTTGTAATTGTGCCACCACAGACCAAGGGTCTGGTCCACGTGAATGTGGATTGGTAATAGTAATTACAAACATCCATTTTTTTGGTGCATCAGGACGCCAAGGAATTGGCACTATGCACCTATAATGCAGATTTGACAAGACCAAGACTCGGGCGTCCAGGACCATAAACAAGACCAGGACTGTAGGTCTCGAGAACACAAGCCTGCGCTAGTGACTTAAAGCAAATGTTGCCAAAATCAGAGAGTCGAGCAGCGAGAGTGCACAACTGTAGTGAAACGTGCGCCACTGGACATGGTGGACCGTAGCGACGTCACTGGTCATCGGTTGGAAGTACGTGTTGTCCAGTGGCGGATGAGGTCGTCGGGGCGATCCCAGCGGTCTCGTGTGCAGGCGGCTGGCCGTCTCCACCATGCCTCGACGTCGTCGTACCACCACTGACGGCCGCTGTCGTCGTGCGCCAGTGCACACAGTCGGCACCAGAACCTCGTGTCGACGAACCGGCCGCGCCGCGCGTCTTTCCAGGCGAAGTACTCGTTGTACAGGTGGTCGCTGGCGTTGAGACGCAGTAGATAGCTGGCCAGATCGCCGGCTGACTGGAAGTCTTCGACGTGGATGAACGACTGTGGAGGAGCGACGGCAGCATAGTCAGCCTTGCGAGCGCCCATCACTACCGGCACCACGCCGTTCCTGTGTCGTCGTTCACACAGTCACAACTACATTACTTCATAAGTTCATACACTTCAACGCTTACAGTTATAAAAAAAACATGAACAGCGCGTTACAAAATGTCACACACAATATAAAAACGAATAAAAACGGCTTATGATGAAAAACTGGAATAACATTGTTTGAATAAAAACGTTTTATGGTGCCGTTTGAAAGTGTCTGTGTTGGACTGTTCTTGAATGTATGATGGCAGACTGTTCCAGGCAGCCGGGCCGGCGAAGGCGAAGCAACGCTCGCCTAGCTTAAGCCGAGTGCTCGGCTGCTTGTAGCGAAGACTGCTGGCAGACCGAAGTCGTGTGTGTCGGCTGATGTTGGCTGTGGCGGTGACGCTGTCAGCTAGGTATACTGGGGCCCGATCATTATGGACGAGATGCATAAGTAAGCAGAGCTTGTAGGTGATCCTTTG
>Ga0209780_1004715_pt1 | contig 10575 bp, 6 predicted proteins | sample WorMetexBAHAMAS2_FD_187384 | JGI IMG/M metagenome (GOLD analysis project Ga0209780, IMG submission 187384) | Marine gutless worms symbiont microbial communities from Max Planck institute for Marine Microbiology, Germany - Inanidrilus exumae... | ecosystem: Host-associated > Annelida > Digestive... | reverse complement strand
GTGTTCGCAGAATTAGCCCACCTAGCGTAGTTTGGCCTTGCCCGTCACAAAGTATCGGTAATTTGATATCGACATTTCTAGCCATAAAACGTATCGGCGATACCTTATCGATACTTTTTTTTCAAAAGTATCGGCGATAACTCTATCGATATTGAGAAAGTATCGGCGATACTTTATCAGCGATACTCGATACTTCGATATTAACAACCCCGCCAACCACCACAAGACCTATTTATCAGTCCTTGTGATATCTGGTGTAATTACTCTTCTTCAGTTCCTATAACATATCAGGGCCTAACGACTCTTGTTGTATAATATATTTTCTGTGTTGGCCTGGCTTTGCAATGCTTCTCTTAGGTAAAACCCAACAGAAGCATCTGGGGGACCTCCCAAACACGGTACCAGACCTGACCCCCTCCACCCCAGCACAATGGATGACAAACTTGAGAGACCTTTGATATAAGCTGTTAGTAAAAAAATAAACTCATCAACAATGGTTACAAGACTCACACAAGTAAATAAACTGACCTGAACGCATATGTTCTCTGATGCCAACTCAACTGCCCACGTATGCTGTACGCTATCGTTGTGACAAATTCTCCACCGAGGCCAAGTTCAGCACACAGTTTAACTGCAAACTCCTCTGGGCTGTTATCCTTTTCCGACATGTCCCACTCAAACTGATCAGCAAGAGATATGTTACCAACGTGGATGTTCAACTAGAACAACATAAAACAATCACAAATAAAACTTTCAAAAAGCCACAGTTCACTCAACTAACAATGTCAAACATGCTACCAACTTCATCTATCAGAGCTATTTACCATCACATTCTACAGCTGTCGTGATTTTTATGTACCTTAATAATCACACGCTGATCTTCCTGCTCTTCGAGAATGTTGTCCAGTGGAAATGTGTCAATCTGCTGACGGATTGCCTGTGAGATTGCTGGCAAGAAGTGTGCTGGATTCAGGTCAAGGTCATCACATAATATCTCCGCAAACTGCTCCGGAGTTATTAGCTGCTCTGCAGTTCACAGTGCACAACAAATGCCAAAGTATCTTGATAACAGTTCATCAATTTTGACTGCAGACACACTGCAAAACGACATACCCCCAAGGCATGTCTTCCAACACTGTACTGATGGTGAAAAGCAATCCTGCAGCATCTGGCATTGTAGCCATTATATTATTACTGCACAATGCTACGACAGTGTGGCATATGTCCGACCATCTATTCATTTATCTGCCACACATCCAGAGTTCTATCAAAACAGCAAACATGTCATTATGCAAACAATGCCACATAATAGCCAAAGCAGACATCAAAGATCTTCGATAAATTCCAATGGGGTCACCACCAACTGGGGCACCAAACAAAGGTAAAAAATGTGAAGTTCTCCCATACTCGTTACCAAGCGTTGGGCCCGGAGCTGTTTCCGGTGTACAGGCAGTCAGCCCGCAGGTGACTTGAAGCAATCCACGGTCCACCTGGTGGTAGGCTGCCATTACTTTCCGCCAGGCCTGCAGTTACCTTCCCAGCTGAAGAGCGTCACCGCCCATCGGCTGGCACCAAATTATACTGCTTGGTGACAGAGGCACATGCGTGTGAGCAGCTTGCCCAAGGCTGTACCTGGAAGCGGACCGGCTGATATTCAAACCCGCGACTTTTTGGATCACGAGCAAATGCTCTACCATTAAGCCACACAGGCCACTCCAAACACAGGTGGGTAGGTTAAAATGAGCGATTTTCAACAATTGATATACACTGTCAAATAGCTGCATTGACAGTTACCTTCTGTGAACACCCAAACCACCCAAAATCACCCATACTTTTACGTTAGTAGGTCCAGCTTCATATCTCCAGAATGGTTGTAGTCTTCAAATTTTGTAGATAGGTAGTCCATGTGAAGCATAAGCCTTGGGATGACTAATCCCAAAATGGATTGGCCAGGGTCACATGATCCATTTTTAAATTGTTGGGCACCATCATATCTTTCAAACAGGTGAAGCAAGTCACTTCCACCATGTAACTGGTGATGCATGACCACCGTCCAAGGTAAAAAGGTCAAAGGTCGAGGTCACAACGTCACTTAATGTATCAGCAGGTAAAAAGATATAACTCAGCAACAGATGGTCATATCAACTTCAAACTTGGTGGAAATTATCATCACTAAGGGCATGACATATAACGTATTTTCCTGGTCAGTAAGTCAAACAGACCGGAAGCAGAAACATGGCAGACTCAGATTGTCCTGTGGAAAAATCAACTGAAAACGTCCTCATATTGCCAAATATTGCCATCCATAATAAACATGGGGTCAAGGAATCGAACACAGTTGTCGGAATTTTCACAGGAAGCTCAGAGATAACTGTTTCTATGCAAATGCTGCCAAATTGCAAAACTTGAAGCCTGTAATATATGCCAAATTTCATTGAAATGGGAGTAACTTACTTATGTAATCATGTAAAACATACCATTCTTATTCCATGTAAAGCAGTCTCGAAGCTTTTGTCCCTCAAACTCCATATCAAGTCTGACTGGGACAAGAAGCTCAGGCTGGTTGGCATTCTCATGTATTGCTGCTGGATCAAGGTCGTCATAACTAGAATACACATAGAAACAAAACTAACAACAAGTGCAGCAGTAAAGGCAAGAACTGCATGAGAAGACAACTATCAAGTTGCTGAAAGCCTTAAAAATATCACACTTAGCATATTTGGAGTCAGTATGCCAAGCCGTGTGGCATTTCCAGTTTGTCCACAGTTATGGTTTGAAACATTTCCGGTCAATGGATTGGTAAATTTTGTCCTCACAAAATGTGTAAATATCATATTTTCCACTTTCTGACACATCATAATGCATTTCAGACCATTTTCTGCATTTTGCAACTACATCCAGTTTTCTAATTCTAGTTTATTTCTGGTAAAAAACACGACATCAGAAATGAAACACAAAGCCACCTTCCTAAAAATCCTAGTGATCCTGGCCATCTGATAATTATCATTCTTGGGCATTTTCATGCCATTCTGCAATCTGCACACACCCAGTCTAAAATGGCAGCTAAACTATTTCCAATTCCACATTTGACTGCACATTCCAACTGTTTGTAACCAGTTTCCTGTTACATGTTAGAAATATTTTGTTGATGGTCACCATGGTTGGATGCATGTCTGTTTATGGAAACATAGCAGACAAAAATATATCAACCACAAGACCAGCTTATCAGTTCAATGTGATATCTTGTGTAATTGCTGTTCTTTGGTTCCTGTAACATATCAGTGCCTAACGACTCTTGTTGTATTATATCTTTTCTGTGTTGGTCTGGCTTTGGAATGCTTTTCTTAGGTAAAACCCAAAAGAAGCATCTGGGGGACCTCCCACCCATGATACCAGACCTGACCTCTCCACCCCCATACAATAAGAGAAAAATTACAATACAGTTTCATATAGCTCATAGCAACATGATATTGAGGCACACTATCAAACTCTGTTACAGTGCATCATTAAATATCATCCAACTTACTCACAGAAAACACCCATTTGTTAAGTCTCCTAGAATGGAAGTTATTTAGAAGTTACTTGTCACTGCTTACGTGCACCTCAGAAATATTCTTACTTACATATTTACTTACATACTTACTTATATTTAACCATACAAAAGCTCATACCACAGTGGGTAGGTACGAATTTTGTTGGAGCTTATTCTATTGCGGTTGATAGGAGTTGAGCATGGAACAGCATCAAGATGATGAGAACTGTTCGGCAAGGCAGGAACCCAGCCACTTGCACGCTTTGCTGAGGCCTTCATATCTCTACACAATACACATACATTGTCTCAACAAAGTCACACCTGTTTTGCTTCAACTGTTACAAACATGTACTAATTTTGAAATAATTTTGGCAGAAATGCTACTCAGAAAGTAAGCAATCAAAAAAACTTCACTATACCACCTGGCAAAACAGCAAATATCAAAATTTTATCCGCAAATTTAAGCACATATGCTATCTTTCACTTACGACAGCTGATTGGTCAGCTGTCATAAGTGAAAGATAGCTTATGTGCTTAAATTTGCGGATAAAATTTTGATATTTGCTGTTTTAAAGCAGAGGCTTTTACAAAAGGAAACTGAAGCCAGTTTTCGTTTTATAAATAATTTTTGCGGTTTTATTACATCAAATGGTAAGTGCAGGGTATGAGGTTGCAAAGCAAAGTTCAATGGGCGACTGTCGTCCCGGCGAGCAGTCAACATATCACTAAGATATTACAATATTAAAAGTTTTCATATGGTGGCTATCCGCCAGCTCGTGCTTCTAAAAATTCGAAATTTCAGTGGCCGATAGGGTAAATAGGATTAATCTCTATCGTCATACCAGATTTTGCAGCAATAGGTTGAGCTTATGCTGAGATATAGCGATTTACTACTTTTCAAAATGGCGGCTGTCCGCCATATTGGATTATTAAAAATTGGAAATTTTAACCGTTGTTACCATTCAGTATGCATCACCGTGCTGAATTTCATGTCGTTCAGTCAAACTGTGCCAAAGATATGGCCATTTTTTGACTTTTCACTCTTGGATTTTAAGAAGTTCGAAATTTTACTGTCGGGCCAATTTGAAGGGCCAATATGCGTCTCCATGCCAAATTTCATGCCAATCGGTCACGCCGTTGCAAAGACATGGCCGTTTTTCGATTTTTCAAGATGGCGGCCGTCCGCCATCTTGGATTTATTTTAGATGTGTTTGGACCACCCACGAAGAGTATTTGGTGCTCTTTGTTTCTGTGCAAAATTTGGTTGGTGCAGTAGTTTCGATAATATGCTAGTTTTAATATTTCGTGCGTTAAGCTAGAAAATGCCTATTATTCATGATCCAAAAATGGGGATTTTGCCATTCCGGGGTCTGACCCCAAAAATGGAAAGTAGTTTCAATACTACCCCAAAAGGCACACCATTGCGTGAAACACGTCATATGACGTACATATTATCAAAATCTGTCACGGAAGAGGGCGTGGCACTTTCCCAAGAATAAAGTAAAAAGAAAAAAGCAAAAAGGTTGTCTAAGAAACCAAAACAAATGATATGTCTCGTGTTCGCCCAGAACACCCATGTTGTTGCAGCGCCACATGAATTTGCGTGTATGGTCATAATCAGGACGCAGTTTGGGTATATATATATTTGAAGTTTCATTGAAATCTGTTTAGGGGTTTTGGAGCCCAAGTGGTAGAAAGTTGCCCTATCCCATTACTTTGGCAATTGCCTTTTACAACATCTGGTACTACCGCACCATCCATGAGGCAGTTAGCAGCCTAGCATCATTCTACTACAGTCCACAAATTAAAGCATGCGAAAGTCAGAAATCACTGCTACTGCTACATTTACCATGTTTTCGCGCATATAACTCGCGGTTATACACTTTTTTGCATGCCAAAAAGGAACCCTGCGGGTTATCCAAGGTTGCGGGGTATACAAAATCATTTTTACACAATTTAGGCCGTAGGAAGTGGCAAACTCACACACCTGCATCTCAAAATCAGCGGTGAATAAATTGTGCTATGGCTTTTTTAAAAACACTCTTAGCTACTAAGGCAGACTACCCATAAACTGTACCTACTTAGTCCACTTTGTAGTTACAGCCTCGGCTGCAGCAGGGAGCGGTGGGTATGGTCATTAACTTCCTCGCAAGACAGAGAGGCACCTGGGGCAGCTATGTAACGTGACGTTGACTGCATGTGGCAACACGATACTAGCACCAGCAACAGATGTCATTCTCACTATGCCATGGCGGCTAAGACTGCAGAGCAGGTGCATCATATGCCGTTGTTTACTCTACGTGGCTGCTACATGACGATCCCTCACTTCCTTCCCTCACCCTGTCTGGGGCTGACTGGACGTTCACACGACTGATCTGTCTCACGGGTGGTCTGCAGGGGCGGGAACATAGGCCGCCAATACTGGCTCTGTAGTGCGGGGTATACGACGATGCAGACTATACAGCTTTTATTTTACAGAAAACGCGATTTTGTGCAAGGTATATGCATATGCAGGTTATACGCGTATGTGGGGTATATGCACAAAAAATATGGTACCTTATACTAAAAATTCTAGCCAAATTACAAAATTCATGCATAAAGCATGTAATACATTTACCAGTAATTAAAAATACATTACAAAATGAATGGATGACGTACCGCTGTATGATTACATCGGATGAGACTGTCAGTGCTTTGTATTTATCGTCATTTCCTTCAAAAATCTCGTCTACTTCAGTAGCACGCAACAGTGTGATGTTTGATGCCAATGAGTGCTGACCAAACCCCACTGCACACAAATTTGAACAATTCAATTTTATCTGGTAGTATAATGATTATTCATAAAATTACACACTTGCATGGTAGCACAAGGGTGTTCTAAGGATGGCGTTCAAAGACAATTATCACAGTAAGACGTCATAGTTGAAAATAAAAATTAGCCCCGTACGGGACTGGCGGTCGACTCCTACTTACTGCCAATTTCAAAGTCACGTGACGCAAAAACTAGGACAAAAAGATCAAAAATCCGGCACTGATAAGCTTTAGGTATTGTACCCTAATTTAAGAATCCGTGGTCACTTGCCAGCCCCCATTGTAAATGGGGCAGGAGAGCCTGTGAAAATGGCCGAATTTCGGACTTTCAAGGGCTTGTGACCTTCACCTTGGATCGGGTCATACTGCATACCGTCATGCATCACTGATCGCCCTCTACCTGCATACCAAATTTAATTGAAATCGAAGAAACTTTTTGTGGACAGACAAACGGACGTATGGATGAACATTTTATACCCACTGTATTAGGTCGACTCAGAGGAGTCGACCTAACGATTTGTAAGGATGACTGTGGCTACCGTTCTTCTTTACTGCCATTCGTCTTTCCTCAAGAGGTCCGACGATAGGGCCGGATTAGTACTTTCCACGACTGTCCTGTCCTTACATTTTTCTGCAGCTTGTGACACGCTACATCCTCTTTACTCCAGATCCTCTTTTAATGTTCTGCAGCAGTGGCTGGTCTGCCACAGGCGACTGTCACACCACTATAAGTTCAGAAATTGGCGGCTTGCTGAATTTTCAAGCTGAGCACCCGCGAACATGTCACTCTTTGTCTGGTAGTTGTACTGGCTACCAATATGCGGCGCATTCAGTTTAAACTCTGCTGCATCATGTATTCAGTCTTGTGTGCGATGTGTCCAGCATATCTGTTAAACACCGTCAAGTCCACCGGTGCTTGTCGGACACATTCGTGCCTTTAGTCTTCAGCCTTCAGCAATTCATTGGTGGTCTACCATGCTAGCATATAGGCCTAGTTCTCGGTATATGTAAGAAGTCAACGAACATCAAGTTGATACCAAGTAATATCAACAAAATGTGAAACACAGAACTATACACAAACTGCATATACAGTCAAAACTAACATTTAATGGCAAGAGCCTTTCTTTCTTCAACGTTCATCTGGCGTCGCCATAGAGAAGGATATCGCTTGTACAATGATCCCCGGAACATTCGCAAATAATTTCCAACCTTTGACAACATAATCACACATTGCACACATGACATCTGTTGTTTAATTTAACTGTCACGGAAATGAAATACTTAACTCATCAATATCACCAGACACCTTGCATTTAGTGTGTGTGTGCATTATTTTCTTAGTAAATTGGGTGTTTGGCGTAAAGATTCAAAGGTCAAAATCATTGTCAAAAAATTACTTTTTCACACATCTTGCAGTGCACTGACTTGTCTACACTGGTACTCCATGTTTCTATGGTCGTTGTGTTGAAAAACAGACGAAAACGTCGTCAGGTGCAAAACTCCGATAGCGCCATCCTCTGCAGTGACATCACTGCCAAGTTGCCTCAAACAACAGTCCACTACTATTCAGGACCACTCAAGTATTATTGAAGAAAACACATTTAATTTTTGTCTTGGTTGCACATGCACGTTTATTGTACTAATTTGTATTGTACTGACTTTTTTATCCATTTTGCATTTTTGTTTTGTTACTGCATACGTCGTTGTTGCACTTCTGCTCCTCTTTTCACATGTTATCGAAAGTAACACATTCACGCATCGGCGCATCACTATCGGCTGAGCAGGGGGCGTGCCACTACTGTGACCTGTGACATGCAGCAGCCAGTCACCGCTGGTCTAAGGTGGCTCTGAAGTAGGGTCTCGTCTTCTAATAGCCAGGTCAGTGTAAGGGTTAGGGTCAGGTTGTAAGGTTAGGGTTCAGTTACTTTACTGTTTGATTGAAAGTGTGCCCAATAACCTACATGTGTCCCACTTAATTAGTGATGGCATGATATGGCTGCTGGCGAAAACGATGGATATGATACGATACTGCACAAAATATCACAATACGATACGATACGGTCCCAAAAACGCTCCGCCATATTTAATGGTAAACACCCCAAGATTAATGTAGCATTCTCACTGACACCTTCACACACTTTCACATGCGCTCAAACGCCGTCAACGGTTGTTGACGGCATTCGAAATCCGTCCACAAACTTCGACAGTGTTCGAACGCATATCAAAAATCTAGCATTCATAGATTTTAGTAGCATTCTCACTAATGTCCGAACGTCGTCGTCGTCGTTCGAACGTCATTAACGACGTTCGGAGGTCTCTGTGAGAAGTCTACTTAAAATTTTACTCTAGCAGGCCATCACACACCATCACAACGTATATGTGGACGGCGTCCAGAAACAGCTTGTATATGGGTGGTCACGTCTGGCGCCGGGCATCCAAACCGCCGACGTAATTCAGCAACAGTAATATGAAAGTAGCATTCTCACTGCGGTATGGTATGGTATTGTAGGGTTTAATGTCCCACTCGACACATTATAGGTCATTTCGGAGACGATTCTCACTGCGGGGCCGTCGACGGCCGTAACATGCTCGCAATCGAACATGTGTGAATGCAGGGATGGTCTAAAAAATTTAGTATTCAAGGTGTGCTAGCTACGGCAATCGACCGCCATAACGCGTGCGGTACGGAGGTAACGCATAACGACGGTAACGTGTGCATTACAGCTGCAGTGAGAATGCTACTTAACAAAGCAGAGTCGGGGTGGAGGGGGTGAAAGTGACCGGCAAACCGTGGAAACGGTGGGAGCCTCAAATGCAAGCATGTACTCGTCACCTCTCCGCCGGCATCCTTCACTCCTTTCCGATGCCGCCTGCTGGATAACCACCCATGCTGCTGACCGACACACGCCAGGACGTGCCGGATGGTCTGTCCAATGCATCACCCGGCCTTGGAATGTGACATTAATTTCTCTCTGCTCGTCGCTCTCTTTTGTTTCTACACCGATAGCGCTGAGCACGACCTGTTGCCTACGACATGCGGAATATAGATTTGTTTAAGAGGGAATTATCGCAATAACGATACTATGCGATATACCTTCAATATTGTCATATTCAATACCATTCAATGTATCGTGCCATCACTATATTTAATCTTAACTATGCAGATATCTATCAAATCATTTATGAATATTATAAACACAAACTTTGGATGCAGTTATGGACAACTTGCTAATATGGCAACTCGTGATGGCCAAATCATGGACTAGTCAACCCGCAGACTGGACCAGTCACAGAATGGACGACTCACAGACTGGACAGCTTGTGGACTAGTCAACTCGCGGACTAGTCAAACCGCGGGCTGTACAACATGCAGATACTGGTGAAACTATGTAATATGAAAGTAGCGCACTATTTTCACATGGTGAAAATAGTGCGCCGCCTGTGGCAGCAAGTCACGCTGTTGTTTTGCTTCTCGTTTTTAGACAGTTTAGCAAGTTATAGTGCGTTTGCGTTGTCATCTTTTGTCAGCGTAACTTGGCTTTATCTGGAGTATCAAATGGTACTTGTTTCACGCTGAAACCTGGACCGTACGCTCGTATTTTTGACATGCAAGTTTCGCCGTTATCAAGCTACTCTGGTTATGCAGGCACTGTAGCCGGCCATGACAGCCAGGCCTGTACGGCCTAGAGAGTACAGTTCTCATTGTTTACACTTGCTGTGGCTGACCGGCCCACCGGCCCATCTGAGCGATGACGTTACATCACGTGTGCGCCAGCTAGGCCTACAACGTCGAGGTTGCCGCTGTGGCAGCGTTCTCCGCCTATACCTCGACCTGTCGGCAATGGAGCGTACACTGTTGCGTCTAATCGTACACTCGCTTGTCGGTCTGTTTCCGGAAGTCGCCGTAGTGCGCTGATACGGATAACTGTCACTCGCGAACGCCACACACAGCCAACCGGTTGTAACCTTGCGTTTGGTAGCATGAACGTGCGTTTACTGTCGCCGTCTCTACTTGATGATTTATTGCTGGAAATTAGCGATCGTTCGCTGGATGTTTTGCTGCTGTGTGAGACGTGGCATGACGTGGACTCTGTTGCGATTCGTCGCCTGCGAGCCGACGGCTTCACAGTCATCGAGCGTGCACGTCCTCGACTTACCGACACAGTGTCGCTGGATGTCAATCACGGCGGCGTCGCCATGGTCGCAGCTCCCGGAATTCATCTGTCGGCCGT
>Ga0209780_1004714_pt1 | contig 10576 bp, 6 predicted proteins | sample WorMetexBAHAMAS2_FD_187384 | JGI IMG/M metagenome (GOLD analysis project Ga0209780, IMG submission 187384) | Marine gutless worms symbiont microbial communities from Max Planck institute for Marine Microbiology, Germany - Inanidrilus exumae... | ecosystem: Host-associated > Annelida > Digestive... | reverse complement strand
AATAGGGGTTTTTGGGGGATTTTACCCCCAAAATGGGGAGCAGTATCAACGAGACCCCCAAAAGGCACATCCTTGGGCGGAAACACGTCGTATGACGCATAGATCGTCAAAATCGGTCCACGTTTGCGGGCTGGGCGCGAGCCGAAGAATAAAGTAAAAAAAAAAATTAAAAAAGGTATATCTAAGAAACCACAACACGTGTTTTTACACGTGTTTGCCCAGACCACCCACGTTGTCGCAGCGCCACATGGATTTGCATGTGTGCGCATATCCGCGACCCGGTTATATATTCCAAGTTTCATCGAAATCCGTTCTAGGTTTTCGGAACCCCAGGGGGTCAAAATTTGGCCCTTCCCATTACTTTGGCTAGTCGCTTTTACAACAGCTTGTACTACCGTACAAGCCGTGATACTTCTTGAACATTAAAGTCCGTTGCTTTGTGTTTGATGATAACGATCATTTGCACAACGTTCAAATAAGATGTCTACGGCTGCCAATATGTTTTTATTACAAATACAAAAGTCACTGACACACAATACAAATATCGGCGGCCGCTTACTGTTAAATAACACTGAACAACTGGACAGCAAAGAGGTAAACATGGAGTGGCCTAAGCGATACAGAGAAACGCAAGAACAACACAACTTCACACGAGTTGTGTAGATAGTGATGCACGTGTCTGCAGTTTTGACACTAGCTTGGAAAATCAAACAGTTATCGATCCTGCAGTATTACGATGCATTGCGAATTTGCACATTCATCTTAGTACAGCTGAAGCTGCATAGTTATTACTTGTAATTAACTCGAAAGTCAGTCGAACATTTAAATGCCCGTTCACATTGCCAAACTGCGGAACTAGCCAATTCAGTTAAATTCGGCAGTGTGAACTGTGAACATGCCTTAAGCAGCATTGTGTTCAAGACGATAACATTAAGAGGACAGCTATTTGGGAAAGCCGAGTTGACCGTTGGGTTTTTTTTCAGCGCGACTGACTACGTTCGATTTCGTTTTACCGGTTTCGATCCTTTGCTGAAGTTAGACGTGCTTAAAGTGCTCATGCCGGTTCGCGTTCCAGGTGGTCTCAACAATCGAAAACTCTTAGGTCCTAGCCAGGGAATATTTTTTACACAAATTAAAATGCCTTATACTGTCACCTAACCAGTCGGATGACTGGAAATGCAGGACCAGGACTGGACAATGACGGAAAGGTTTTTCTCCAAAGAAACACATTATACATAATGCAACGTACGTTGTTCCTTTTTATGTTGAGTTCTGCGTTTTTCCGCACACCCCACACTCAAGTCACTGGGTGATTAATGTCAGCAGCGTGACTTAACATTGGCTAAAACAATACAGGTACAGCGCGACACAGGTATGACAAAAAGCTCGCAAACAAAACATGAACGCGGGCGCTGCTACGAAACAACAGGAACATGCACATGAAACATTATTAACAAATAAAATTGCGTACCGTGTGAACTCGCTATTGTCGACGTCTGGGCCGTTCTAAAACATACACGGGAGAATAGGCCTTCTGTAACTGTAATTATTATATCCTCCATTGGTCGTACTATCGATGATTTGGGTAAAAGACCGTCAAATACAAATTTCCATGATTTAACTACAGAAGCGAAATATTTATCAACACGATGTGAGCTTGAACATAAGTGGTCTAAAACAGGCCTAAATATCAGTTTTGCTTCGATCAGGGAAACAGCGTTTCAAGATCTAAGGTGACTCGCTTAGGCCTACCATGCGATACATTTTTCTGGACTGTTTCTTCTAGTTACTCGTTTTTTTATTTTTATTTTTCCTTATTTTTCGTTTCTAGGCCGTGCGCTAGATTAAGCTGGCCATCTCGTCAGCTTTTCAGCGCACGTTAATCTACCTATCGTATCGTATCATATACGATACAACATATTTACCGTGAGTTGAAAAGCTGACTGTCAGCCAGCTTAATCTACCGCATGAAACCAGTAATTTTGTTGATTTACTGACCGATTCATGAATCTCTCGGATCAATCCGATCGTGGTTTAGAACGGACCCAATAAAACTGGCGTAGTACCGGCAACAGTACATCTCACTAAGACACAAATAACTCATGCTGCCTGCAGTTTCGTGGAAATGGCCCCGTTCTTGAAGTCCGAAACGGATTAGCATGGCGCCAACTGAATCGGCAAGATCAAACGGACTGACGAAGAAGCGCGGGAACGTCTCGCTCGGAACTGCATTTTAAGAGATCGAATCGCTAAAATGCGTTGTAGAACGGGACCAACATATCAACGCCAACCGACCGACTGTTCGTCATCAACCGGAGCCCGAAACTACTGTACACTACATCTTATCTCCTCCAGGCTCCCAAGTGTCAAACGGCCGAACAGCGGCAAAAAAGTATCGGAGGCGGCCTCTACCCCTATTCGGACAGGCCCGTTTAAAAATTTGAGGAAAGCCGGGCACCGACGAAAGACCAAGTCTCCCCGGAATTTTTCGCAATTTATGTGTAAATGTGGAGTCGCTTGAGCATTAAATGTGTATAAACAATGACAAGAGGAAGCGACCCATTTTGACAAACTTACAAGGCTGTTTGCAGTGGTTAAGTTAAGAGGCCGATCCAGCCGTCTTGTTTGACTGTCTTGTCAAGACACCAGGACAAAGGTCAAGGACTTCTGACGGTCTTCCATAACTAGGAAAGAAAATATGAAACATTCACTGAAAATTTTAACCGCCTTCTGGAAAACGGTTAAAGATGGTCTAAATCTGCCCAACCATTTGACTAGTGACAGGTGCCCGCTAAAGACCGCCCTGCAACATAGCGACGTCGGTGAGACGTCGGACACTGGTCGGACTATCGTTTCGAAGGTCTGTGGCGGCGCGGCGGCGGCTGCGGCGTTGCGTCTACCACGTCCGCGTGTCCAGCCACGTACAGATTGTTCAGCTTCGGCTGCAGCACGACCGCGTGCCGGTTGCAGTCCTTCGGCGGCCGTGGTGGCGCCGACGTCGGCAGCGCGTCGTAGCAAGGGACGGCCGGCGACGTCCGTCGTCGACCGGGGCCGAGGTCGTACGTGTTCTGGACGGCGGCGGCGTGCTTCGGCGACGGGCGACAGTCGTCGGCGGGCGGCCGCTTGGACGGCGCCGCGACGCCGGACGCCCAGAAGTGATCAACGCGAGCGTAGAGGCAGCGCAGCTGGCGGCGGGAGCTGAGACAGATACCAGCCACGAAGCCGACGACCAGCGCAACGATGATGCACAGAATGACGATGGCTGCTACTGTACCGGCCGAGTACAGATGCTCGTGCTCGCTGTCTTCTAACGACTGATCGTAACACGGACCTGTATCCGCACAGCACTACCGTCACCAGCAAATCCAGTCAGTTAGTTATTTACCGTCCCTTTTCAGCACAAATATGGCTATATCAGAGACGAAAGGTCAGGGCTGGAGAGCTGTTCCTAATCCTTATCCAGTGAATGAAGGCCGGCGATATATTAACTTTAATCCTGGCCGTCTTTTTGTTCAGCAGCCACCCAAAAAGGGAAAGGAATCGAGAGGTTCATTTAAATTATTACGCTAGCGCCTACAACAGGGGAGACAACTATCACACCACAAATCAAATATGACAAAAACGAGCATGCATCCTTAAGTAAAAAATACATATAACAAAAAATCAACACACACTAGTGACACACAAGACTAAAGCCAGCTTTAGTCGCCTGGTTTAGTCGCCTCATACCCCGACAAAATAATAATAATAATAATAATAATAATAATAATCACGATGATGTTTAAGTAAGTAAGTAAGTAACAAAATTTGATTAAGCGCCATATCATTCAGTAGAACGAAGCAGAGGAGCGGGACTTATGTTGCTGTTATCATGGCAAGCCATTATGAGAGTTCACCCGGTTCATTTGATGAAAGCAGACTCAGCGCCAGGCGGCCGCCAATCACAGACCCAGCTAATCGACTGTCCATACATATTCGCCCATGTACATATACACCTGTTTAACCGCCACTTCCAGGCGATCCTATGGGCATTGGTTAAAGTGAGGGGCACAAGGGAGCTGAGCCCCATCTCGGTTTTAAGGCCCCCACCTCAGCGTTTAGCCCCTCCACATCACAGCTTGGCCCCTGACTTCTTTGTAGGCTGCAAACTGTAGAACTCCTATCAAGTTACCTTTACTATGGCCAATCCAGTATAAATAGTATAAAAACTGCACAAGAATGCTATCATCCTATGCCCCCTATGCCCTTCCCCAGACCATACCTTTACTGGATAGGGGACAACCTCTGCCCATATCCCTTGCAGCCGAAGTCAATCACTGATCACTGACTCCGCCCCCTCCCCCACCTCTGGCTCACCACTTTCAGCACTGCCTATGGATTAGCCGGTTATCCTTGGGTTGATTGGTGCCAAATTTTTGCATGGCCGGAATAATCACTCACTGGACCCGTCTAGTCTCTTTCTTCAACGACTCTCTGTCTCATGACGTGTGTAACAGTAGGAATCGGACAAGCGACAAACCGATTAAAGGAATATGTCCCGACAAGGAGTCGTCATCTGTAGCGTCAACGTTCAAATAATCGTCCGCCTGTGAACCAGCGTCTGCTGTCGACAACAACCAATCACAATGCAGTTGTGCCGTTTCTGCATCACATCGTTCAACGGAAAGTCAAGTAAGTAAACCGGTAGATTTGTATACGTACCTGCTTCGACTGGGGGTAAAGGCGGGATTCTCACCTCTGTCGGGTGGCAGGTAACACTGTGTGATCTCATATGGCATGTAAGTTTCCCATAGCGGTGAAAAGCTAAGTTGATGCTAAACTGCTATAGACTGTTTACTTACTTACTTACCTATGGTACTCATCTCTAAGGCGCAGGTATACGGTACGTGTTAACGAGGAATTCAAAATTTTAGTTGCCACGCAGTTTATCCACAAATTAAATGAGCCATACATGACTTTACTGCATAGCCGCAGAGCGTCACCGCTCTTGGCCGGTACTCATTTTTACCGCGCAACGCTGTACTAGCGCGATATATGATGTGGCTTTGTGTCTGTCTGTCACACGTCAGAGTTATATCAAAACGGCCGAACGTATCGAGTTATTAATTTTTGGCATAGAGGCTTCCCCCGGCTTATCCTAAATTGTGTTGAAAGGTAATTCGGGTATCTCCAAAAATAAGAGTACCCCTGAAACTTTGTCCCAAGCTGTCGGAACTTAACCGATTTTTCTTATTTTTTCGCCACGGCATGTCGATCGTAACAAGTGTTGTAAACTTAGTTGGACCAACGACCGTCGCCAGTTTATCACACTGAGCATACGCCTTTGTTTACGACACGATGGGCGTGACGGGATCGTCCGCGACAGCTGAGACCTGTCCATCCCGCTGAGGGCAGAAGGCTGAGTTGGCCTGGTCATCCATCTCAGAACTAACCGGGATCGACGTACTGCAATTTCATTCATGTGCATGTCTAACGCCGTCACTTAATAACACACACAGCTCAATTCATTCTGCGGCATCGTGATCCAATCTGCTTACGAAGCCAACCACATCGTAGCAGAGTTGCAGTAGTCTAATGAAGTTACTTGTAGCTGCCGGTTGGAGAACCTGCTAAATTTGGCCTTGTAATACCAAAATCATAATAATAATAATACTTGTTTCTATCCCCACCACATGTTCGTAACTTCAGATGCAGTAAATAATAGGTTATTCCAACCACTGTAATGTCAAGTCATTTACTGTCTTTTGAATTTTTCAGGAGTCCAGCTTTACCTGCTCACCCAGACTACGACAGATTACGGCTACTCTGGTAAAATACAGTGTAATGACGTACGAAGAACAGAAGACGGAAGGTGACTCCAAGATGTCTGCGGTGTATTTTTACAAACGCACGGAGAACACGTTCTGTGGATAGACTTTCCCGAAGTACAATCTGCTTCAGCTGCGCCTTGTGAAATACACATTCAAATTACAACGTGTACGTCAATTTACGAGTACAATCTGTCCAGTTTTCAATCAAAACTGGTCATGTTACACGCACACGTCTAACCTTTTAACGGGAAGTTCCAGATTCAGGCTTTATTTGGTTAGCATGTTCTTCGCTAGGTCTCAAAAGTGGGTGGACTTGGGCGGAGTTAAGTGGGTGGATGGGTGAGGGAAGGGATCGCTCCTTCCCACTACAGGGGTGGCGGAGAAGAAAAGGAAAATTGTAGGCAACTCCAGCAAGTCAACAGACGGCCACTTTTGAATCAACGTAGAGAAATGACCGATAAGTTTCATAACATGACGTCATCCGCAAAACCGGAAGTACGTTGTCATCAGAGGAGGACCGAACCGCGGCCATCGTTAACAAGTACAGAAAATTTCGTGTAGTTTGGACGTGTGGTTTTTAAGATATGCGAGCGCACTGACGAAAACAGAGAGATTGTGAGATAGACGTCATGAAGAAAGACACACAGACACACTTATCACGATACTTCACACCGCCACCCGGGGGTGAAGTAATAATGAACGACAGTAATGATGTCGTGTGTGTGACTACTGACTTCTCAGCGGTGAAGTTGTCGACGCTGCATCAGCGGCAGTTGATGGACACTGAGCGTGTCTTCCCGTCTCAACGCTTTGATACCTGTACACGCATTCAACAGTATACCGCCTCGTTTCATTCTGGTTAAGCCCGCGACATACGGGACAACAATGGCGGCCGTCAAATGTCGGCCGACAACGTCGGTCATCAGTGTCAGTTGTTGGTGTTGTTGAGGACAAGGGGCGTGACCCATCAGACTTTGCTATTCGTCCATCCTCCCATATTTCCACTCCCAACTCACCGCGTGTTTAGTACTAGTATATAATAGTTCTTATCGTTCAATGACACAGTAACTATTTTCTGTAGTTAGGCCTATACTTAAAGAGACGTGTTCTAAATAGCCGTAAATGCACTAAACTCGTGAATTTCGGTTGGAAGTGACATGGACTCCGGCCCTGCAGACCTAGACGGAGAGCTCAAAATGATCCATAGACTAGACCCCATCTAGCTTTAGGGCGGCCGATATGTTGCAGGTGAAAGAAAGGACGGAAACGTAACGGAAACGTAAGGAAGAAGTAGTTGAAGACTGAAGGGGAAGGAAAAAATAAGAAGAAAAGCAGATAGAGAGGAAACGATTGTAAAGGAGGTGTCCCCTTCAGACGTTTGACCCTGGCCACATTTACGATCGCAAGCAAAAGAAAAACAAAAAAACAGTGAAGAAACAACAAACAGCTACGAAAATTGGTCACAAGATTCAGCAGCTGAGAGCCGGTTACCCAAGAGACGAGTGCACGCAGCGGTCTTTGAGCCACGAACAGTACGGATCTCTCATCTCCACGCACTGCCTACAATCATACAGCATCGCAGGCTGCTACGACACTCCATCACTCAAACCAGTTATACTAAATATTGTGATAGCATTAAGTACATCTGCTTAGTCAAATCAAATCAAATCAAATCAAATTTATTTTACCATAAATTCGGTACACGACGTTTTGATGGCGGTTCCTGACTGCAGCCATGTGGTCATTGACAAAGCAAACAAATACTGTTTTTTGTCGCAGCATGAAAAACAGTTCAGTATACGAAGTTCTACGCTAATGTAAAAACAGAAGCAACCAGCATGAATTATATGTGCCGGCAATGCACTTTTTAGGCTGCGTCGCACGCACGCATGCATGCAATGCCAAAGATGCGGCCTATTGCTACAGAGCTCGCACGTAGCGTGGTCTGTCTGTCTGTGTTGGTCATACACACGCGCCCTGCAAAACGGCTAAACCGATGAGCAAGATGCCATTGAGAAGGGGGCACTGACTCAAGTACACCCAAGGAATCGTGTATTAGATGGGTGACCAGATCTCACCACGGGAAAGCGCACTTCTTGGGAGACATGGTTGACAAGACGGTGATGCAGCCTTTTGCCACGTTGCTTTGGACACTTGTTTAAGTGAGTAAACGAGATAAGTAAGTAAGCAAGTAATCAGAGCGTACTTGCAGGTACTGGTACGACCACACCGATGCAGTGGCAGCGAGCGGAGTTGGTCACGTGACATCACAATCAGCCGGGCCGAGTTGCGGTCGCCATGGTGACGACTGTAAATACGCAGGGCGGTCACAGCTCGAGCGCCGGCAAAGACCGGAATGTCTTCGATAACGACCGGCTCCATGCGTCCATTCACACGACCAGTATTCAGCACTTTCAACACGTGACCGTGATCTGAAATACACAACCAAATATATTATTTTAAACGTGTACAACGAACTGGGTAACTCGTCCGAAGTGGATCATTACTCAGTAGGTCTATGTTGATGAATAGGTCCTAGGAGCTTCTGGCTACAAGCCTATTTTATTACAGAAAAGCTCATTCGTGCCACCACCAGCATCTATGCATCTTTCGACCCCATGGCGCTATACAAGTGTTCTATTACTGGCCCGCCTACACATAGTGTAGGGGGGAGACTCGTAACGGTCGAGGGCGTCTGTCGTCGTCTGTCGTCGTCGTCTGTAACCCTCTACAGCGGGCCTGCAGGTGGCTGCACCCGCGCAGGCCAGACGACGACGTCATGCCGCCTCCAGTCTAATTATAGCTCCACGGCTGCACGGCGGGCCAGTAGTGTTACGTCCCGTTAGGGCGACACCTTGTTTTATTATTACTATTATTAGCCTATTATTATTATTATTGTTGTTGTTGTTATTTCGCCCCAGGTAGGTGGACAAAGTACTGCGATCGGCGTGTCCGTTGTTTGTTTGTTTGTTTGCTCGTTTGTCTGTCTGTCTATCTGTCAATTCACATATCTCAAACATCACACGTCCAAATTTCACCTAGTTTTCCGCACAAATGTCACCTGTGGCCGTGGCTCGGTCCTCCTCTGACAGCAGCGCGATACGTTATGTACTTCCGGTTTTGTGGATGACGTCATCTTTTAACATAATAGAGCGAGTGAGCAAAAATCATAGACGACGCATTTTGTCAAGTTGACCAGGTGGCGGCAACGGCGGCGAAGTATGCCGTCTCCGACTGCATTTTATTGTCGTTGATGTTATTGCCAACAATAATGGACTAGATTCCAGCAACTCTGACGAAAGTCTGAACAGCCGACCTGTGCCGATGAAGAGCACGTCGTAATAAAGACGATCGGCGGCGCAGACTCCCCAGTCGACAGCGATCTGCGTCAGGCTGTATCTGCACATCCAACGACACCATCAACTGTTGCAGTGGTCCAGGGAGAGCAATCTGCCAGGTAGGTGTGTGTCTGTGTGCAAGGTTGTGCAGTGTACAGACAATAACTTTTGAACAACATGACCTTCGAGACCAGACTGGTATCGACACCATAACTGTCTTGGTCTTGAGGGTTTGGTCTCGCTCTCGGTCTCGAGATCAACATTTTGTTGTCGGTCTCGACGGCAAAACTTTGGTGATTTGGTGTCACTTAACATCACTGGATATCTGGCATAATGGTTCATCTTAACATTGCCAAGGTCAAGTTGGAAGGTCAAGGTCACAGGTCAAAGTTCAAGGTCAGTGGAGGAAAATGTCGCAAAACTGGTCGATGCGACCTCCAGTGAGGACTTTATAGTACGTGGCACAGTGGTAGAACGTCGGTCTGTGACCGGCGAACTTTTCCTGTCATACGCTCGACCTGCGGCTGATGGGTGACCAGTGACCACTTACGTGGGTTAACCGTCCGCTACAAAGTCAGCCAACTGGGCCAACTCAGCCTTTCATCCTTTCGAGGTCGATAAATAAGTAGTGAGCTGTAATCGGATGTGCGTTACACGGAGTAAAGGCAGGATGGTTCATTCCAATCCATTCGTGGATAAACGTGTGGGTAGCAGGTAAAACTGTGTTCCCTCTAACACGTGCTATTCCTGAGTGCATTAGAGGTGGTTTATGATGATGTGCTATACAAATTGACGTTTACTTTACTTTTACTTTATTCGTGTTTTTGTTTTCTGTACACGTTTATCCCAAGGGTTCTCTTCTGGAACAAAGGAAAAAATCCGAGGGAAGCAGGATCACCCAGGTTCACCTGGAAAATTTACACGTAAACCTGGATGAACCTGGGTGATCCTGTTTCCCTCGGATTTAGTCCTTCTTTGTTCTAGAAGGAAGCGACCGTTACAACGGGGTCGGTGGTGATGGTGGTGCTGGACTTCAAGCAACAGTATCCGGCTTACACACAAAAATCTGCCCGCTTCAAACCATTTAAGGGATAATTCAGGTAAATCTAGAAAATGTATGTCAAGATCACATAATCTCGTAAGGCCACGTAAGTGTATGATTATAAGATCTAATGTTTACGTCACTGGCGCCTGCAACTTGTTACGACAGCTACGTACTTGAGACTGGGCAGAACCAGCAGCGGTTGTCCACCGAAGGCAGGAACGGCTTTATCCATCAGCGGATGTGACTTGATGAAACTCAGTGTTTGGTCGGACAACAGACGCGAATTGTTCAAACAAACCTACGTGCACGACAGAGTTTATATATGAGCAGCGTAATTAGACGAAACTTCACTACAGCACATTCATTCTGCAAACATCTAATAA
>Ga0209780_1004713_pt1 | contig 10578 bp, 5 predicted proteins | sample WorMetexBAHAMAS2_FD_187384 | JGI IMG/M metagenome (GOLD analysis project Ga0209780, IMG submission 187384) | Marine gutless worms symbiont microbial communities from Max Planck institute for Marine Microbiology, Germany - Inanidrilus exumae... | ecosystem: Host-associated > Annelida > Digestive... | reverse complement strand
TGATCGCTAGCTTCTGTGCGTTGAATTTGCGGATAAAATTTTGATATTTGCTGTTTTAGAACGGCGGCTTTTACAATAAAGAGAAACTGAAGCCAGTTTTTGTTTTTATAATACGGTAGTACAAGCCGTGACAATTACGGAGTGTGCGGTAATTATCACAGTATATAGAGAAGCTAGTGTTTTATTTAAACACTGTATAACGGAACGCACATTAATAGTCCCCAAGCATACAGACAGTGTTGTAATCTACTTATTTCATGACTTACGTACTATAGGCTAGGTCTCTGAATTGGGAGCACAGTCATATGCAAGTGTTTATAACGCTCGGTTGATGGCTGCACACTGGACCAATGTCTGCAATAAACTGTGTAGGTCTCCTATCAGGGACGGATCCAGGGGTGTCCAGGGTGTCCGAACACCCGCCCCTTTGATACGGTGCCCTTTTCTGAAAAGAACATATTTTCAAAACGGGCGCATATTCGTCGGATTTCGGGCTTCTGGAGGAGCAAAGTTCCCCAAAATGGGAGATTCCATGCCCAGGACGCCCATGAACCATCGTGCAAAATTTGACGCCGCTAGCTTTATCCCGGGCGGAGAAATCCGTACCGTACAAAGTGACAAATTTACAAACAAACAAACAAACAGTAATCGACATATCCACACTCTGCCTATCAGCATGTGTGGAAATGACAACCAACGATCGAAGTTGAACAAAAAATAGTGTAGGCCAACATCAATTACGCACATTATCACAAATGGACCCGTATATAAGCCAAGGGTTTCTTAAAAACTACCCTACAGAGTCCTGTAAACCACTTTGCCTTAATAGGCCTATTGTTTAAACTGCACGCAATTTTTGGTAAGTGAATTCTCAGGAAAATCGTTAAAATTGTTGCCACCAGGTGTCATATTTTAAAGCTGAAATGCACCAAATTCGTTTTCGACGCTCCCCCAGACCCCGTAGTCGGCTGTGGAGGGGATACCCCCTCCCCATTCCCCACCCTCTCGACGCCTTTGGCGTCTCGGACTGGCGCCTTTGGTGCAACTTTCAGATGGATTGGGCACCCGCCCTTGTAAAATCCTAGATCCGCCCCTGCCTATACGGGCCAAATGCGCGTCAGTTTAGTACGAGGCATTTGGTCCTTCATTTTCAGGTCATGCACTTTCAGCGCCACCATACAGTTGCCAGCCGTCCGTAAATTTACGGAAACAGCCAAACGAATGTCGTCATAAAAGTCAACTATTGTCATTTTATGTTGGATGCAGTCGTTTATTTTAATATTCAGCTTCACTGAACACTATTTTGCTATCATTATATTATATGTAGGTAAATAAGTCTATATATTTAATTTTATTTAGGACATGACAAAAATAAACACAAAAAGAAAGAAGAATAACTGAACTTAACTAATCACAAAACTATGCAGGGTTTTCCTAACGTCTCTCTAGATAAACGACATGTAAGTAAAAAATCTGCACGTTAAAAACCGGAATTCTGTATTACGAAGGCCAATTAAAAGCGCTCTAAATAGTCATGCTTATTTCAACTTTGCGAGGAACTGTTCAGTTCGTTTTTCTATGGAGCATGAAAATGAGACAAAAATATTTCTGGCAATTCTTTACTATATATCCATGTTTATGGGTGGTTTGAAATAACTTCTATAGTGACTTCCTCCGAGACAATAATCTACATAATTTGCCAAATATACTATCTGCAGCACGATAAAATACATTTTGCAGTATGCAAAGAAATGTTGAACTGCGGTGAACTCCTTACTATAAGCCCCCTGGTCGTAGGCCTATAATAGTTCCGTATAGTTTATAAACCTATGATAGTAGACATCCTGCCATACAACATTCTATTCTACGTCTCTTTCTCAGACATGTGTCTCAAGCTCCTTATGTAAATGAAGGGGCCATGAGTATAATATCGTCAGCATATATACCAATACAAAATGGCCGTAACGTGGCGTATAATAGATAGATTGCTGACATCAGTGTATATTGCAAATAAAATTGATGAGAGCACAGAGCCCTGCCTTACTCTAAAGTATAACAGTAAACATTAAAGAAAAGACATCTTCTCATTTCACGCATGAGAAACATTCAGAGAAAAGGTCAGCTATATATCTAATAACTGGACACGTTGTTTCTCTTTATTAATATTTTATAAAGAAAGCACAATGGTTGACTTTATCAAAAGCCTTGGATAGGTCAGTCGCACAAAGATTAACAGAGCTGTCATTCACGGTTAACCTAATTTTCAACAGTCATGCAGACCGGGAAAACAGCATTACTACAGCTAATATTTTAATCCAAATGTGAGTATAGTAGTTCAGCCTTTGTACGTTGTGGTCTACCACACTTTACCCACCACTTTAACCGTTTTATTTTTGATTAATTCAATCAAAAAGAACCGATTTTAATAATTTTGTGGTATGGTATCCTGGCTATAAATTTGTCTGCGTCACCTGCATGTGTATTATATAGCCACTGGATCTTATAAGAACTTTAAAAGAAATAATTTTAACAGTAAGCCGAGTTAAGCAGTCACAACAGGATACGTTATCACATATCACAGAGTAAAATTGGGTTATTTTTTAAATAATGAGAAACTGTTTGCCATGCCCACCTATGAACTCATAAAATGACCTGGTTGGCGGTGCGGCGTATAGTGGTAACGACGTTGGTCGTATCACGGTGTAAAATAAGACCGATGTTACTCTACGTCGAGCCCGGTTTGTACTGGGATGGGTCACGTGTCCGGGTTCGAGGCGGCACTTTATTCGGTATGTAACCAGCCAACCAGGTCGACTCAGCCTTTCATCCTTTCGAAGTCGATAAACTGAGTAAGCTGTAATTGGATGTTTGCTTCCTTGCACGGGCGGCGTCATCTGGTGAATGCTTACGTGGTGAAGGCCTGGTGTGGTTGATTGGGGCGGTGGTGTGTGTTACAGCTGCAGCATTTGCGCTCCCGCACCATTGGCTCTTGCCAATCAACTGCCACTTCCTACGATTGTACAGCGCTGCTGGTCGTGGCTTCGCCGCTGTACGTAGCGCTATAGAAGAATCCGACCTTTACCTTTTCTTTACCTTTTGGCAATGGCAACTCAGAAGCGCGACGTTAGCGCTAGCAACCTTCTCCACAAACGTCCCACTTTTTGAAAGTCCTATTGTTATTGTTGCGGTATCGAAACTAGGTTATATACGAGTACTGTCGCAGTCGGTGAGAATGTGATGACCACGTGCAACATTTTGCAGCAACTTGACATGGATACGCCTAAACTCCACACAGAAATTAAAAGTAAGTATAAACAATAAGTGGAGTGTATGCCTGAAACACATTTACCAGTGTACTCACAACATTATATTCATCTTTATTTCACCGACCGGTAGCAACATAAAAAAGAAAAGAAACTTAACTAAGTAAACATGAGCACGATAATGTCATATGTGATAATATTATTCAAAAACATGTCAGTAACAAAACTTCTCAAATTACAAGACGAGGATATGTCATCACCATACGATAAAAGATTTTATTCAGACTACATTGAGCATTGCGAGCAAACAGTTTGCACACACAATTTTCATTTCTAACAACATCTTCTAGAAATTTGGCCGTTCGTATATCTATCAGATGGCTATTAATTGGTAAGAAATGGCATTGGTAAGTTTTTAAAAAGTTATAGTAAGCAGTTTACAACAGCTATAAGTACCAGAATTGTACTTAAGAAATATATATGCACTTAATGGTAATTGGTTTCACTGCATTTTAAAAAGGTCTACAATAGTCTAATGAACTTGAAGGTCAGTCAAGGTCATCAGAATTGCCGCTGTTACGTTTGCTATACATCACTTGCTATTAATAGTATTGGTCTCTAGTAACAACAACTTTATCTAGCACCGTTTCCATGCAACATATTACCACATTTACTGTGCATGTGACTGCTTGTGACCTTCATAAGTCCTTTTTCGAAAAATAACATTTAAAATTAAAAGCCACGTGCCTTTATGATTTATGTGTAAACATGTCGTAGATAATACATAGCACATTTCCTGAGGTGTGGGAGCCAGAAAGGTTATAAGCATGCAGAAAAGTGACCATCAAAGTCATTCAAGGTCACTGATATAGTGCCATTTGAAAGGCCACATACGATTTCACGTTAGTCTTCCATTGCAACTATGTCTCTTGTACCGTTAACGCGATATTAGTAATTTCCAAAAATATAAAAGAGGTCACGTGACCCTGAACACATCCCTTGGCGAGTAATCTATCATGCATGCACTATAGTACGTATATACTCCTGAGAATCAATCATGCATTTTGAAGTGCCTAGCTTCACTTATTTCACAGACATGATTAGGGGCCGAAAAAAGCAGTTGACGTGACCCTGACCACACCCATTAGGGAGCAATTTGTCATCCCAAGGCTATCACTTGACTTGACACATTCTAAGTGTATACAAAAGTTGACGACTCTATAGCTTCAACCATTCCAGAGATATGTTTGCGGCCCATACTAAATTTACAAGTCTCCGCTGCCGCTGACAGACCAGCGCGACGCAGTGCCCAGCGCCCACCGTGCTGTACACTAATGCCGATAGACGGTATGATAAACTGGTGACCGATGACGGTCACCAGTTTACCACACTGACCGTCCACTTAAGTTGACAGCACCTGAGACGATTAGCCATTCCAGAGATATGGTTGGTGCCCACCAAAATTTAAATGGTTCACGTGACCTAACCACTCCAGTTTCAAGGACAGTTTGCTAACCGTGGGCTAGCGCTTGCTACCTTCAAGCTAACTACCCAAATATCTCCGCTCACTATGAAGATATGAAAGGCGGTACAAAATGTCGAAAATGGGGTGGTTTAAAACTTTGGGGTAGTTAGGGTCATTGAAGGTCACTGAAATAGCACCATTTAATACAGCACATTTTTAGCGTTCCATAGTATGACCCTATCTTGCACCGTAACTAGATATTGGTCGAAAATCGCCAATTGTAACCTACCCCATCTCTGTTTGGTGCCCCCGTTGGGTGTGATTCCGCTGGAATTTCGCGGAGATCTTTGGCACCAGAAAAGTCGCTGGGCTATCGTATGGCGTTGTTTGCGTGATCCTGCGCTTAGCCATTTTGGTACAGTGCCGGCTTGTGACAGACAGACAGACGGAAGGACTGACGGACACACGACGACAGCACATACCGCGCTAGCGTAGCGTCGCGCGGTAAAAATGCGTCACGTGAGCCTGACCACACCCATTTTAGGGGTGGTTTGTCATCCTTAAGCTAGAACATCACATAGCCTATACATGCACAAAATTTGACAACTGTAGCTTCAGCTGATATATGGTTAGGGCCCGTGAAAATTTGATGGGTTATGTGACCCTGACAACGCCCCTTTTAGGGGTGATTTGTCATGCATATTAATAGGACTTCATATAGCCTACATGTGTACAAAATTTGACGACTCTAGCTTCAGCCATTCCAGAGATATGATTATGGCTGCAAAAATAAATGGATCACGTGACCTGACCACGCCCCTTTCAGGGTAGTTTGTCATCCATTGGCTAGGATTTGTTACGATAATGCTACCTACCAAATTTGAAGTATCTATCTCCACACATTATGAGGATGTAAATGGCGATACAAAAGTGGCAAATGGGGTAGTTTTAAGTCATTCAACGTCACTGGAAATAACACCATTTGATTGAGCGCATACGAGTTCCGATTAGCGTTGCATAGTAACTATGTGTCCCTATCTTTCATTCATAGTTTCTGAGATATAGCGTGATATTGGTTAAAAATCGCTGATTTTAACCCACTCCACCTGCATTTGGAGACCCCGTTTGGGGTGACCCAATTGTAATGTCCCCGAGATCTCTGACGTGAGAAAACTAGAGTCCCCTGGGCTATTGAACTGCATTGTTTGCGTGATCCTATATACGTCGAGCAATTTTGGTACAATACCGGCTTTTGTCGGACGAACGGACGTAGGCTACGTATACGGACGGCCGGACGGTCAAACAGGAGGACAGACAGACACACGACGATAGCATAGCGTCGCGCGGTAAAAATGCACTAGCATATCGCACTTATGACACAGTGAACCTAGCAATACCTTCATTAGGCCTAAATATTTCCGTTTGTCTTTATCGGTAGTGTGTAGAAATAGATAAAACGTGTTTTATCACTTTGTGAGTTTTTGAAAGGTACGTATTTGCATGCGTATATGACGCAGACATCATATAGTACAGGGGACAAATAGTTCTTGTTGATGATCTTCTATTTATTGGCAACGCTCATAATATCGCTCATAGACCGTTCGACTATTTCGTGCAGGCTAGGCTATTTATCCGGTTTCGCTATCTTCCGGGGTAATTGCGGCCACCGTGTCTGGGGTAAATTCGGCCGGCCGTAATTACCCCGTGTGCATGGGGTAAATGCGGCCAAACATTGTGCATTGGAGTGATCTACGTCTAAGCGCAGAGTAAATGTGCTAATAGGCAAATTACATTGGTGGTTTTGTTGTGTAACAGATGCCGCGAGTTTACCAGAAAAAAGGGTTGCGTTGCCAGTGGAAACCTGATGATTTAAACAAGGCCACAGCCGAAATAAAAGACGGTATCTTTACTGTACGAGCAGCATCTCGGGCATATGGAATCCCACGAACTACTCTGCAGCAGTATGTGAATGCGAAAACAAGAAAACGTCAACTGTCTTCAGAGCATGTAATCGGGCACACTGGACGATATCCTGCATTGGGCGCAGAATTTGAGAAGGAGTTATCAGACCACGCCAAACGGTTGAGTGAATTGTTCTTTGGCATTACTAAAGAACAGTTGTGCAAGTTGGCATATGAACTTGCTTGGAAGAATGGAATGCAGCATCCATTTAATAAAGACAAGCGAGCTGCTGGTGATGATTGGTTTTATGGATTTATGTCAAGAAATCCAGCATTATCTTTGCGAAAACCGGAGTCAACAAGTATCACTCGGGTGATGGGTTTTAGAAGATCAGAGGTGAACAGATTCTTTGACAACCTTAAAGAGGTGTACAAAAAGGAGAATTTTGATCCGAGTCGGATATTCAATGCCGACGAAACTGGCATGTTGACAGTCCAAGTGCAAAAACAGAAAATCATAGCAGAGACAGGCAAGAAGCAAATTGGAAAAATTGTGTCAGCAGAAAAAGGCGAGACAATCACAGCAGTCGTGTGTGTTAGCGCTTGCGGTGGTTTTGTGCCGCCCATGTTAATCTTCCCCAGGAAGAACTTGAACACTCGTTTGATGGCAGGGGCTCCACCGGGCGCCATTGCGGGTACGTCGCCATCAGGTTGGATCAATGGCGATCTGTATTTGAAGTGGTTGGAACATTTTATCAAGTACACTGCTGCCAGTGTCAACCGCAAGGTGCTACTGATTGTAGACAACCATGAGAGTCATATAACGCTGCAGGCGTGTGAGTTATGTCGAAACAACGGTGTGGTGGTAGTGTCGCTACCACCACACTGTTCACACAAGTTACAGCCGCTAGACCTGTCGGTGTTTTCCTCATTGAAAACTGCATACTACAGACGATGCAGTGAATGGCTACACTCAAATCCGGGAAAAAGAATTACTCAGTATGAAGTGGCATCACTATTTGGTGATGCATACTGTTCTACTGGTAACATTCAGAAAAGTGTCAATGGTTTCCGCTCGGCGGGAATATGGCCGTTGAATAGCACTGTCTTCTCGGATGAAGATTTTCGTGCTGCTGAAAATCTTATGCAGTCCAGTCCACAGGCAGAACCTGCGGCAACCAGTGCAGCCATTGTTGGACCAGCTGCACCTGTACCAGAGCCAGTAATACCAGAACCAGCTGCACCAGAACCAGCAGTACCAGAGCCAGCAGTACCAGAACCAGCTGCACCTGTACCAGAGCCAGCAGTACCAGAACCAGCTGCACCAGAACCAGCTGCACTTGTACCAGAACCAGCTTCACCTAAACCATTAGCAAAGAAACGCATGTCGGTAGAAGAAATCTCACCCATTCCTTCTGCTAAACTGGCTCAGAATGGCAAACGAAGAAAATGTAAACGGTCCGAAATTGTCACGTCTTCTCCAATGAAATTGATTCTTGAAAGTAAGGCATCGAAAAAGAAACAAGCTGTGAAGAAAGTGGCTGAAGATACAGCTTCAGACAGCAGTCGTAAGACTAAGCGCAAGATCAGTGTGGGTGACAAAGAGAAGACCAACAGAAAGAAAAAGAAAATGTCACAGTCAACAGGTTGGCTGTTACTTACGTTGGTTACATTTCTGTTTTTGTCGTAACTGTAACCGAATTGTGGAGACTGAGCACAGGACGTTGGATTCAATGTCAGTCCTGTCAACTGTGGGCACACACAGACTGTGCTGGGGTTACTAGACGTCAGAGAAACTTTGTCTGCGAACTTTGTTTGTGACATTCAGTGACATTACATTTTTGGGGTAACTTAGGCCGCCTATGCCGAACTTACCCCGGCCTTCGGGGTAAATTAGGCCACTTGAAGTATAAAAAAAATAATCTGTTTGGAAGAATATGTGACAGACTCAGCGGACTTCTTGTACTCAGCTTAGTTGTTGTCATGTGATAAACAGTTGCAAAATGGTTCGCTTTGATACTGCATGTATTAACACGGATTTCTGGGAAAATAAAAAATATGGCCGTTATTACCCCGGCCTCCCCTATCTTTGTTTTGTTGATACTGGATCGTACCTCCAACTACCGAAAGATCGGGATCGCAAGTCGTCAGTAAGTAACAGATTTGGGGGTGGCCTGTATTACCCCGTGGCCGTTATTACCCCGGCCTCCCCTATCCAGGTCACTTTAAAAATATTTATGATGATGATGATGATGATGATGATGATGATGACAGTCGAGCTTCTGTGACGCGAGTGATGCACATGCATGCATTAAGCCTGACGTTTGGCCAGCCAACATAGTCCTGACCTAAATAAATGTTTACCGTGCGAGGCCATGCTAGCGCGGTATATGCTGTCGTCATGTGTCCGTCCGTCCATCTGCATGTCTGTCCGTCCGTTATCACCCCAAACGGGGGCGTCAAATAGAAGTAGGGTAGGTTAAATCGGCGATTTTCGACCAATATGTCGCTATATCTCAAAAACTGTGCAAGAAATAAGGGCGGGCGTTAAACTTGTGACTGGCAGGTCGCTTGTTCAATTCCAAGCCTGTCACGCAACATAGGTCATCTCAGCCTTGCATCCCTTGAGGTCGCTAAATAAAGTACCTGCTTCGGCAGGGGGTAATGGCAGGAATCTCACTTCTGTCGGGTGGATTACTGGTAGCCTGGTATAGGTAACACTGTGTGATCCCATATAGTGAGTTTCCCGTATATAGCGGTTAGGCTAAGTGGTCGCTAACGGCTATACACTGTTTACTTTTTACTTTAGTTACTATGATGAAACGCTATTAGGAACTCGTATATGCGCTGTATTGAATGATGGTATTTCCAGTGATTTTGAGTGACCGTATACCTTGAATTATCTCATTTACTATATTTTGTATCTCCTTTCATATCATCGTAGTTGGTGAAGTTAGAGACTTCAAATTTGGTAGATAGGTTGAACGTAGCAAGTGCTAGCCCATGGACGGCAAACCATCCCCGAAAGGGGCGTGGTCATGTCACGTAAACCGGTTAAATTTTGTAGGCACTAGGCACCAACCATACAGATCGGCTGAAGCTAGAATGGTCAAATTTTGTATACAGGTAGGCTATCTCAAGTCTGTCATTTTCAGGTCTTGCATTTTCAGTGCCCCATGAAATTCTAGCTTATAAATGACAAACCACCCCTAAAACGGCGTGGTCAAGGCCACACGACCCATTTTCAATTTCGACGCCCGCAATCATATCCCCAAAACGGCTGAAGCGAGAGTCGCAATATTTTGTGTGCGGGTAGAATATGCCAAGTGCTAGCCTCGGGATGACGGACTACTCCCTAATGGGCGTGGTCAGGGCCACACAGTGGCAAAAACTGTGACCTGATACAGCCACAGTAAGTGTGGCTCTACATTGGTGCGGCCGTTTGGGCTGATTTTGGGCTACGTTACGTCGTAATTCTGTGGGTTTGTTTTGAATTTGTACCGACTACCGAAGATGGCGGCGAATTATGGTTTGTGGAATTGAGTGAAGTTTGTTGAAGTTTTGTTGTTTGTTGTTTTTGGTATAAGATTGTCGATATCAGGGAGTGTTGTCTGTTTACAACTGTAATTAGCTTTAATGTTGTGTATCGAAAATGCTGTGTTACATTTGTGAGTCAACATTTCCGACCGTCGATGAACTGCGAAACCACATGAGGCATAGGGCGGTCTGTAGAAACACTTCATCGGACTAATCGGACTAATCGGCCATAAATATTGAATAAACACGGACAAAAAGCAATAGGAATATTATAAATCACACCAATTTACACAATAAAAAGCTAAAACTGCATAAACGAAAGAATAATATTATATACACACCCTTGTGTACAATCCAACAGATTTATTATATACACAACGTTGTGCAAATGCAACTAATATCTTATATACAC
>Ga0209780_1004712_pt1 | contig 10578 bp, 8 predicted proteins | sample WorMetexBAHAMAS2_FD_187384 | JGI IMG/M metagenome (GOLD analysis project Ga0209780, IMG submission 187384) | Marine gutless worms symbiont microbial communities from Max Planck institute for Marine Microbiology, Germany - Inanidrilus exumae... | ecosystem: Host-associated > Annelida > Digestive... | reverse complement strand
TATTTTTCGTTTCTGGGCCGTGCGCTAGATTAAGCTGGCCATCTCGTCAGCTTTTGAGCGCACGTAAATCTACCGTATCGTATCGTATCGTATCGTAATGCCCACACGATCGACCGCATTCCCGTGCGAAGACGACGGCGACGAACGCCGCTGACTAGCGTGAGGTATGACTCGCGGCGCCGCGTGACGCCAGAATCACCATGTGGTGCCATTCGGACATTACGCTTCTGCGCGTTATGTGCTGATGAAGTTCGCGCGCCATGTTGCGAATGTCTATTGTGTCTGAGGACCACCAGCATCTTTCTACGCCTGTACTGAAACAAAAGCCTGTTTCTATAGTGCTACTCTGCTTTTACTTCGGCTTGCCCATGCAAACGTTGTGATGTTTTTCACGTTGTAGACGTTTGTATAGACGAGTTCTTTTCTTCTACTCATTGCACCTCAACCCGTGGTCATCCCTAGTAATAATTGTACAAACCACATTTTCAACCACTACTAGAGCCCACTTTTTTAGCGAGCGAGTAATAAATGTATGGAATGCACTTCCAGGTGACGTTATTGACTTTAGTTCTGTAAAGGAATTTTCGCGTACACTCCTTAAAGTCGATATTAGTTTTTTTACCAAATGTTCTTAAACTTTTTAAAAACATGTTTCTGCTTTGTGTGTATTATTTACTGGATTTTAATTTGTTTTTCATTTTTATCTGTAGGCGACAGTAAGTGCTCCATCGGAGCCTTGTCCGTCTAGCTCTGTTACTGCATGTTACTGCCATATTGTGAGTGCATTGTCAGTTACTTTTGAGCAAAAATATGTATGATATATGATATATGAAGTTGACACGTTCTGTCATTGCAGTTGTTTACACCTTTTTGTAGTCTGAGTCTTTCTTAAGTGATGCGATTTTTTAAAACGTAAAGTAAGTAAACGTTGGTAAAGTAAACGTCGATTGGTATAGCGCAGAATCGTAATCACCTCTAATGCGCTCAGGAATGGCACATGTTAGAGGGATCACACAGTTTTACCTGCCACCCACACGTTTATCCACGAATACAATGAACCGTCTTGACTTTAGTCCGTAAGCATTCACCAGATAGCACCACCCGAGCGAGGTAGCGCACATCCGATTACAACTCACTACTCATTTGTCGACCTCGAAAGGATAAAAGGCTGAGTTGGCTTAGTCGGCTGACCTTGTAGCGGACGGTTTACCCACTAAGTGGTCACCCATCAGCTGTAGGTCGAGCGTAGCACAGGGAAAGTTCGCCGGTCATAGACCGACGTTCTACCACTGTGCCACGCAACCAACGTGGCCTTGCAAGTAGTATGAATGAATGAATGAAAATGCGAGGATTTTGAGTGCGTTTGAAAACCGACTGAGAGCCGGCTTTGTCTAACACACTATGTAAACAAATCAAGCCGTTGAGCGAAGTAAAGCCGGAAATGGTCAGGTAGTCCGTGGAGTCAGTCCGATGCATTCTGTACAAGACTGCTGTGTTTCGTAAATTCTTTCTCCCGGCAATACATAAGAGAAACACAGAGCTCATACTGAATTTCATTACTATGAACTGTTTTTGCTTTATGTAATTGGTGTGTCTTATGCGACAATTATTAAACGTGCGTGTGACTTAATCGAGCTGTGCGCATTAAAGTTCTCATTTCTACTACAATAGTTGCAGTACATATTTTACGTAAATGCTATGTTTCCGCATTTTTCAATGTCGCATTTTCCACCCTTGAATTTTGGTCATGTATTTTCCAGCCCGCATTTCCAGTGGAGCTTGTAGTACAGAGAATTACAGTAATCAAGCTTGGAGTGAACAATGGAGGTGGCAGTGGTACAGGCTGTTGACCAATCGAGGTAATTTGGTTTGAAAAGGTCATGTATTCGTCAAAGATGAAGCCGAGATTGCGAGCAGAGTGGGAGTTACTGATTAAAGAGTCGTGGTATATAGAGTGGCGCCAAAACCGGGGCGGTGTCCACGGTGAGCCAAAAAAGTTGTCATTGCACCTTGCTCGTAGATTCGCCAAATGATAACCGATTTCTTAACGTGTGAAGCTATGCTATAGTATAGCGCGCTAACATATCGTCGTCGACTCGACGTGTGTCTATCCATTCGCCTGTCTGTCTGCCACAAGTCGGAGTATACCGAAACGGCTAAACATATGATCACACAAACAACGCACCACAATATCCCAGGGACTCTAGTTTTCTGATATCAAAGATCTCGGCGAAATTCCAACGGAACGGAGGCGCCAAATACAGGTGGGGTAGGTTAAAATCGGCGATGTTAGACCAGTGTGTCCCTATATCTCGGAACAAAATTAGTTACTATCGAAGGCTAATAGGAGATCGTATGCGTTTTATTTCCAGTGACACTGAGTGACTCTAAACCCCGGTCCACACCAGCAACATTGTCGAAGCAACGTTCGACTTTGTTGCCAAAACGGCAACAATGTCGAACGAGTTTTGCGTTGAAATTGCATCCTTTCGACAAAGTCGAAAGTTGCTTCGAAGTTGTTGCCCAAAACGGCAACATTGTCGAAGCAACAGGCAACTTAAAAAAATTTTGGGCTCCAGTCGTATTTTTGGAATGGGAAAAGCTAGTGGCCGATATCTCAGCTTTTTGCGCCTTTGTTTATGTTCGATTACGCGTTGAGAACAGAACGCAGCCGAGAAGTAAACTCGCTGCTTGCCAACTTCATGCGACTGCTGCATTTTGCCATCTCGCTTCGGTGTAGCAGAAGCCGAATGTCCGGGAGTTATAAGGTCACAGAACGGCATAGTTATAAAAAGTGTTTAAAATATCTAGGTCATCTTCAGTCTTGTACACAACTGCGCATTGCCAGATGAACTATATTAAAAGCTCCGCTATCGCAGATCGACCGCGCGACGCGCTATATTAGTAAATTCGTGCTGTTTCACGAGCTATGGGAGTCATAAAGGTTTGAGTGCAGACACGAGGCCCCCTTAAACACCACACTGGCCGAGCCTATATCACATATAGTTTATCATGTTTATGTACGGCTTAGCAAATCTACTAATCTAGTAAAACTACTAAAACTACCGGGTGAAGTTTGATTGTCCCATGCTATATGTCGATTTTATTATTCATTATTCAGGAATTAATATGAAACATAAACACAGTCAAGACGACTCGGTTTTAAAATGGCAACGGATGCAAGTTCAGTGGGCAGCTGTAGTCGGCTGAATATAATTACCTCGAGATATTGACTTTTATTCTATAATCCAATGTAGCTTGGTTCTAAAAAAAACGGCGATTGCGTTTGGGAATTTCGGGGTTAATCGAATCAAACGAACACATACGGTCAATTACGTTTCCATTCGGCTGCCAGCACGCGAACTGCCTTCATGCGGACTGCCTCCACGGACTATTGCCCAGACCGTTTCTTCCGAGATACTCGGTTTTTGTTTTTTAGTTTTTCCTCATATGTTTCGTTTCTATGCCGTGCGCTATATAAGCTGGCCATCCTGTCAGCTTTTTTGAGCGCATGTAAATATACCGTATCGTGTCGTATCGTAAGTAACGTATAGACCGATAGATACACCAGTCAGGCGAACACGGACTAGATAGGCCTACTGAAAAACCGAAGTTGACTAATCTAAACTTGCACGAGTCGTTAAGAAAAGTTAATTGCTGTGCATGGTGAGAATGCAACGATAACGCCGAAAACACGCCTTGACACAGCACTAACGCAACAAATGACAAGAACTCATCAGGAGATGAGATAGCGAACGTGAACGTTTTACGACGATATCGCACAAGTACTTCAAAATACTAAACAAGAACGTTCTTCGTATAGCAAATTAGACGATAGCAAGGCATGTACGGCGCATTAAGTCTTGAATTTATGAATCTGCTACAGAATTTCCACCTTGCAGTTATAGAATATTTATACAGTGGGCGTCGCGCGGTCTTTCTGCATACGTTTACTACTAGACATAGGCCTAGTAATCGTAAATTGTCCATAGTTATGGCTTTGTCAACCACTTTTACGCAATGCCCCCGGAAGCTACCGAATTCGGTTGATAATAACAAAATAAGGGCCTTTTCGCCGTTCAAGGTCATTCAAGGTCATCGATTTTGGTACCAATCGAAAGCTCATATACGACTTCCTATCAGCGATTGTTACTGACTTATCTCCTGTCTTGCACCGTTTGCGAGATATATAGCTTTTGGAATGTCGAAAATCGCTATATTTGACTACCCGTATTGCGTTTAAACCCCCGATGGAGGGGTTCGCCTGGGACGATTGCCTTAAAATTTTTAGTGAATGTCAACGGATGGCCAAGGTAACAAACGGCGTAGAAATATTGCCGTAAATTTCAACCCGCTGAGTAGAGCGCACGAACGTTGCTGACAGACAGACAGACGACGGACGGACGGGCGATAGCATATAGCGAACGTGAACGTGAGTTCACGTTCGCTAAAAAGCGATCTGCCGTATCGTCTCGAGTAGGGCTGAGCCCTGTACTCGAAACTGTTCGGGCAGCTAGAGTTTAGAGAAGCCAAACTTTTGTTTTAAGGTTGAGTGCTGGATAAACCTTCTTCCCGGTGCAACCCGCCTGTGGAATACACTGCCTTTGATGTTTGCCAACTATACCTCTTGACAGCTTTGAATCTCCTCCGAGCAGCATCCAATTTATAATCAACCGGACATGCCCTATTTCTTTCGACCACATTGTACTGCTTTTATCCGAAGTTTTGTGTGATTATATACTTTTCCGGCACACATCGGCGTACCCGTTCTTGGTGCGATATTGCTCGTTATCTGGCGGTAAATGTTTGATCGGCACAGCCGTAGAACGCGGGGCGACAGAGCGAACGACGAGACTGTGCGATGCGGACACACACGAGTAGTGTTCTAATCAATTATTATTAGCACCGCGCCGCGCGATACCGCGAGACGACCGAAATATACTCACTCGCTCTCTGTAATACCGGTTTATTGCATTTGTGCGACACGACATCTAGCGGCAACGACTGGGCAACGCCGCACTGAACAGTGGGAATACGTGTATAATGGCACTGGTGGGTTGGTTACACGGCAGCACCTGACGCACCTGCTGAATGTTCCCGGACCACCGGGACAGTGAAATACGCTGTGTGCTGCACAGCAGAGGTTCCTCTCGTCTACGGTCGCATAAGAACTAGAACAAGGCAGCAATCACAAGAGTGCAAAGACCCACGACGGCAATGTTTTTGCCGCTGGCTAACTGCGAAAAATTCCACGTATGGAAAAACCGACGGTCTGTCTGTCGCGCGTGGTTATGTGTCGCGGCAGCAGCATCGTCCGCGGGTAAGTGGCGCGGGAAAAACCCGCTGTCGCTAGCATGGCTTGTGTGCATGGCGGGGCATTGAAGCAGGGAAAACCCAGCGTGGCTTACGTACGCAGCCAGCGGCAGTATTGCGTTGTCAAGACCTTTGACCTTCTGACCCCAAAATAAATGGATTTCCAGGACTCCTAGCAAAGCATTCCCATGTCAAGTTTGGTAATCCTAGTTGCATCGGTTTTTGAGATATCATGCGGGAAAACAGACACAAAAAACCAGCGGCGAAAACCGTACCCCGTCGACATGGGAGAAAGAGACGCCGTGTTAGGATTAACACGCTGAAATGTTGTCGTATTCGGTGAGTTATTCCGTTCATATCCTTCCAGTACCATATCCGTCAACGTGAACCACGAATCCGAGTATGCTACGTAGAGTGTCTGCGTCTGAACCTGAAACGGCTGATAGAGTACCCATGTATCGAGCAGCATGTTGATCACTGTCAAGCTGGGAAATGAATGACGTCTAGACGTGGACAGCGGGCGGCAACCGGAGCGCTCTGTCTGTCGGTACTGCCGATGAAATTAACCCTTTCTGTGAGAGTGTCACACTGTAAACTCGTAATATCAACGATTCGTCAGTTTCGCCGACTGTCGAACTGCCAGGCGCTTTTGAGCCACGACAGTACAAAACTACAAAGTCGGTGCACTGGCCGATGATTGGTTGGTCGTCACATTGACTCAGCGAGAACGGAAAGAGACAGAGCTGAGGATCAAATCAAATCAAATCGTGCATTGAAGATTCATATTTTCATATTTTCATCGTCATCAATAAAACAGGTTACATATACATAAAACACTGGCAGCACAACACTTACAGTTGCCTGTTTGAAACATCAAACAGTATACTAAAATCAACTAAACATTAAACATTAAAAATCTAGAAAAGTCGACGGAGTTGAGCGAGCTTTTAAAACTACACAGTGTACTAAAATTTACTACTACTTTTATATAGCGCCCTTTAAAACTGAATTCTCAGAGACGCTTTCTACATGTAGACACGCTCAAAGAGCCAAGTCTTAAGTCGTAACTTAAACTCAATCAATCAATCAATCATGAGTTCAATAAAAGGTTGACAAACAGGAACCATACAATAGAGATATACACGATGGTAAAAAATGAAAAACTGTAAACATCATCAGAGCATCAAAGAATAGCTTCACATACGAACGTAATGCGCAGACACGGTGATAGACTGCATGCTGGTAGATAAGAAAATTAGTTTACAGTTCAACAGCTTTGACTGCAGCCTAAATCTGTATGCAACATTTTAATGAAAACGTTTTTGTCCGTGATAATTGTGAGAACGTTCACGGAGAGAGTAGTGTTGTTCGCGTAGAGAAGGTAGCAGATCGTGTAGAAGATGTTGTTCGCGAGCTAGAGTTTGTGTTTCTGACAGTCGTCGATAGCAAGTTCCATACGTTCGGTGCAGCTGCTCTACGCTGTCTGAAACGAAACGAACAGTGCGCATGCGAGGCGCAACTAGATTATCATCATCATCATCATGAAGTTTATTTCAGACAAAATGTCCATAGAAACAATAAAGAAGACAGAAAAGAACCCACGCACACGCACACACACACACAATACAGTATCTGTGAATAAGACGCACTGTAGCTACAGGCATAAAACATACATATAAACACGCAATACAAGAGCTAAAATTTAAGAAAAACTACAGAGATGCATGCTTACAGTATTTTCTGATAAGGGACAATGACTCTCAAATGAGATACGACTGTTGTGAATGATTGTGTCAAATGATGGTAGAGATAGCTGTATTAAAATACCAGACATGCTATCAGATCTAGAAAAACCAAACAATTTCTTAATGCATTTATGGTAACACGATTTAAACTTACTCAGAACAGTAACAGAATAGTGTTTCCACAAAGCTATGTCATAAAAACACAGCCAGTAGCTCTTGAATGAAATCCTTTTAACACGAGTAGAGCAGCGATGAAACCTACTGATGACCATGTTCGTACGAATATACAGGTTTTGAATTTCACGTTTTATGTCATCATCGTCATGGAGACTGTTACTCAAGATATGCCCCAAGTGACGGAACTGTTCGACAAATTTTAGCTTAACCCCACAAAGAGTGCAGCATGGAAAATCGTTGGCAACGACTCTGTCCTTATGAAGTGGTTTAAGTACCATACACACAGTTTTATTAGTGTTGCAGGCGATATCGAGGTCATGGCAGTGGCTACCCAAAATATAGAGAAGTTCTTGCATTGCATGCCAAGAGGGGGCCAGCAAAACCATATCATCAGCATGAGCCACAATATTCAAGGGCAGACCAGCAACATTGCATCCTACCCTGCATGCACTGATGGACTGAATGAGACCACGGACATATCGGTTGCAGAGACAGACTTGCATCATATAACCCTTTACTGTTGCGTGGTGGCTCAGCGGTAGGACGTTGGACTTGCGAGTTACAGGTCGCGGGTTCAATTTCCGGCCGGTGGTTGTCACGTAACATAGGTCAACTCAGCCTTGCATCCCGCCGGGGTCGCTAAATCGAGTACCTGCTTCGGCTGGAGGTAAAAGCGGGATTCTCACCTCTGTCGAGTGGCAGGTAACACTGTGTGATCCCATATGGCATGTAAGTTTCCCGTAGCCGTGAAGAGCTAAGTTGATGCTAAACTGGTATACACTGTTTACTTTACTTTTTACTTTACTTTATAATACACCAAGTACTCCGACGTTACAATTTACGTCTCCATGACCACAGCTGGAACTGTTCTTCAGGATGTCCAAGAAGCAAAATGGCTAGGTCAGATTCGATCACACCACAGATGTTAAAACGTTTTTACGGTTTTAGGCCGCATCGCCTGCATGCAGTGCATAGATGTGGCCTATTGCTCCAAATGTCGCACGTAGCGTGGTCTGTGGTCTGTGTGTCTGTGTGTTAGGTACACGGGTGAGCTGCGTAAAACGGCTTAACCGATCGAGATGCCCTTTGGGCCTAACTAATGTGGGTCCAAGGAACCATGTACTAGATGCAGTCAAGATCAGACGAATCCATTTGCCGCCGTGAGGGGTGACATGAAGGCGATGCGGCCTTTTACCAATGCCAAAGTACTTTGAACAGTTGTTTATTCTGCCGACGTTTTTTATTTCGAAAAACGTTGCCAAAGTAGCGCGGACACATTTAACATTGAAATAAGAATCTCTTTCGAAATATTAAGCATGGTTTTTCTTTTGTGGACCAGTTAACCTGAATAGCAGTAATAGCCGATAAATAGTTCACTTTTACGCCCACACTAACCGCAAAATAAGGTTTGCGGTTTGCGTAATGTCGTACGTAAGCGTCTTAGACGTCATGGATGCGAGTTGAACGTTGTTTGCGCAATGCTACGAACATTTTTTTATTTTGTAATTTTTTTATATTTTAGAGTTGTTTTTGTGAAATTATTAGCATTCTGGTATTCCAACCAGACAGTGTGCGTGTTATGGCAGAATACTGTATCACAGCATTTCATGATTCGTAATGGAACAAGGCAAGGTGGTATACTTACGCCTTATTTGTTCACGATCCATGGAACCGCCTAAAACTCAGAAATGTACCAACCAGAGAAATCACAACCAAAATATAGGGGCCTACAACTTTTCTTTTTCTTGTCGGTGGCCATGGGCCTATTTCTTGAATGGGATGGGCCTAATGCTGCAGCATCAACAGCACCCACCTTAATCCGGCACTGATCAGAACTGTTCTGTGCTGTATTGTGTACAACAGTTGTGCACAATGATACGCACACACATGTGAACAGTTCTTACATTTGCTAGTTGGTTTAGGCTTAGATTTCGTTTTTGTGTGTTTGTTTAGGTTGAGCATTAGGCCTATATGTGTTTTTATGTTAGCTTAGATCAGTTTAATCCTGTGTTGCTTGCTTTTGTTGTGTCGGGTTTAGTTTCTTCAGTACTAAGCCGAGAGGTTGGCTGGGAAGAACGTCTCCGAAATGACCTATTCTGTGTCGAGTGGGACGTAAAACCTTAACAAAGTCAATTGTCACTGGTTGCTCTGTTACGAAGCCGTTGTGCGTGATTCTCATAAGCGAAAAACTGGGTTGTTGACTTTCACCAGGTGGCGCCACTTTCTTTTAATAATTTGATAAATATATGGTTAGTAGACAATGCGACAAAACAACGAAATGTGCCAAAATCATGCAAAATTTGTTAAGACGTTTTAAGATGCGAGCAGTCAAAGGCAATGGTCCTGTTTTGGACCAACCTGAACTTATGTTCCGATGGTATTTGCGACCAGTATATGCTGTTGCTACTGCTGCTGATTACTGATAAGTATATGATGCGAAGGATGACGATGAAATGACGACGTAACGTTGTCCGTAGGTGTCGGTCGCAGACGATGCGGTTCCTGGAGAGCAACCCGATGCAAGTGGCTCTCTATGTGATGATTCTGCTCGACGCGTGTGTCGTCATCGCCGAAATACTGCTCGACTTACACGCCATGCGAAGTCGGTAGCTCGAACACGTGATAACTATAAGTAAGTATATAAGTAAGTAAGTAAGTAAGTAAAGTATGTATGTCTCGGTATTTATAATAAGGGACAAAGTTGAAACGATGCCGGAAGTCACAACGGACATAAATACAAGATATACTGTAACGACGAAAGTAGAAGAAGCCAGCACTCACAAGAGTGCAAACATCTAGTCTGGCAATGTTTTTGTTATCTGTACGTTTGCTTCATGACTGCGAAAACTTCCACGCACAGAAAAACCGGCGGTCTGTCTGTCGTGCGCGGTTCAAGCAAGCAAGCGAAGATTTTATTGTTCATAAATGAGAATTTGCACAACACAATATAGCACAATATTAGGCATATACGTAACATATAATAACTGTTATGTATATGAGTAAAAATATGAACGAAAGGAAACTCCCAAGAAGTAAGAAAACTTTTGGAATGGAGGAGGACACCCATAATAGAATGGGAAGTTAGTAAGTAGCCTGAGAAAAAATATTATATCAGTTGACATCGACAATGACTTAAATATACTGAATCACTAACAGACAAAACTAATATGCCTAATCATCAAGTAACAGTGATGGGCAAACATTAACTAATAAGTTACTAACTAATAGTTAAACTATTTTTTCAGCTAGACCACTAGTTTAACTAAAATAAAATAGTTTAGTTAATCCATAGTCGCTGAAAACAGAGCCAATAATTTAAGTGGAAAATAATATTTTTTTTTCC
>Ga0209780_1004711_pt1 | contig 10579 bp, 5 predicted proteins | sample WorMetexBAHAMAS2_FD_187384 | JGI IMG/M metagenome (GOLD analysis project Ga0209780, IMG submission 187384) | Marine gutless worms symbiont microbial communities from Max Planck institute for Marine Microbiology, Germany - Inanidrilus exumae... | ecosystem: Host-associated > Annelida > Digestive... | reverse complement strand
CTAACGGCAAAATTTTAAAACAGTCACGTGACCATAACCACGCCCTTTTGTTGGTGATATGTCATCCTGTTGCATAGAATTGATATTGCCTACTCGTGTACAAAATTTGACGACTTTAGGTTCAGCCGTTCCAGTGATATGATTGGAGCCCAAAAAAAATTATGTAATGGGTCACATGACCTGACCACGCCCCAATTAGGGACAGTTTGTCGTTCGTAGGCTGTGACTTGCACATTCAACCTTTACATCCAATTTGTAGTCTTTGTGATCACCAATTACGAAGATGCATAAGGCAATGCAAAACGTAGAAATTGAGGTGGTTTAACGTGCTTAGCGTTCATGACCGTGATCTTGACATGCTGTCACGTTCTTGATGCTGCTGAGCCTGCGGCAGGTCCCCGTGGCTCGACCGACCGAAATCCTCCCTTACACGTGGCCCGGGCATACTACAGTGTGGCAGAGGCGGAGTAGCAGCCCGTGAGCGCAGCGCACCTGCTTGTTGATGATTCAGTTTAATGTCAATCACGCGCGTTTAATTATAGTCGCCTGCAGCCCTGGATGTAGAACGTGACATCACATCAAATACTGAAGACAAAATACTAGCCAAGTTATGACTAATTGGACGGATGGTCTGGGTCGTTATACCCTTTTAAATTTTGGAATGTACATATTTTTGGAACCATTGAAGCGAGATATCTCAAACTTAGTACTCACCGTTACTATGACAAGTACAACAAGTAGCTGAGCTGTCGCTGATAAACCCGCGCGTCGCGCTGCATCACGATTAACGGCAAAATTTTAAAACAGTCACGTGACCATAACCACGTCCTTTTGTTGGTGATATGTCATCCTGTTGCATAGAATTGATATTGCATACTCGTGTACAAAATTTGACGACTTTAGGTTCAGTGGTTCCAGTGATATGATTGGAGCCCCAAAATTTTGTAATGGTTCACATGACCTGACCACGCTCCAATCATGGACAGATTGTCGTCCATAGGCTGGGACTTAATTGCACATTCAACCTTTACATCAAATTTGTAATCTTTGCGATCGCCAATTACGAAGATGCATAAGGCAATGCAAAATGTGGAAATTGGGGTGGTTTAACGTGCTTATGGGTCACCCAAGGTCACCCGCAACATAACCATTCGATAGAACGCATACGACTTCCTTTCGAATTTAATAGAAACTATGAGGCTATCTCGTAATTTTTGTTTTGAGCCACCCTTTGGGGGACTTAGGGGTAACGTACATGGTTCATCTATGGCTCGCTGGAAAGCGCGTTGTCGACTTCCTATTAGCGATAATTGAATTTATCTCGCTAGCTCTCACGGCTGCGGCACTATTAAGCGAAATCTGTCGAAATTGGCGTTTTCCGACGGGGTGGGTCATTTTCAGCGCAAATTTTTGGTAGATGGGGACGTCGCCCGCAATCCATCTGTGGACCGTTAGATAGAGGAACGATGTAGCTACAACTTTGCCACTGGAAGTTTTACACGACTAAACTTTGCAGCAGACATTTTTTGACAGAAGTTGAAATTTACTGAAAAAATAGCAAAATCGCGTTTTGTGCCACCCTTTGGGGGACTTAAAGGTAAGCGCACACGGTTCATCTATGGCTCGTTGGAACGCGCGTGGTCGACTTCCTATTAGTGTTGATTGAACTTCTTTCGCTATCTATTACGGTTGAGGCGCTATGAGCAAATATTAGTCGGAATTGCGCTGTTTGAAAGGGGGTGGGTCACTTTGAGCACAAATTTCAGGGGGAAGGGGAGTCGTCCACCAATGAATTTTGGCGTCAGAAAACTAGAGTCCATGGGCTATCACGTGGTGGTATTTGTGTGATCCTACGTTTAGCCGTTTTGATACAGTACCGGCGTGTGACACACGCAGACAGACAGACACGCGATCATGGCTATTACCCGTGCAGAGCTAGCTCCGCGCGGGTAAAAATCAGGAAGCCGTTTTAAGTTTTATAACAAACTAGATGGCTGTAAGGTGTGTGTGGAATGCCCACAATACAGAATTTTACTCGAATCGCTTGGCTATATGTGCTCAAGCTGTTTATTTCCTGCACTCAATGAGGCTTAGTGTCATGTGACTCAATAGTCAATGGTGAATGGATGCCTGCGACTGAGTGATGTCAGCGTTATCTGCTGTGTTACTTATTACTGGCCTTCCTAATGTGCCAGTATTGTTTTGCATGCTGTCATCTGTCGGCATTATCTGTAATGCACATGGGCGGTTGGCTGCCGCTGAGCTGGGTGCGTCACATGGCCGGCCGACACTGCACAGCGTGACAGTATGGTTACGTCCCATTAGGGCAACACCTTGTTTACAGTTTCTAATTCAGGCCTGCTTTTCTTCCATGTTGGTCAGCCAGCCGGCACACTGGCATACTTGCTTTACCCAATATTAGACGTAGCATAAAATTTGGGTAGGTTTCTTGTATGGAGTGTACAGTCCATGGGAGTGACTTTGAATTGGTTCCAATGGTAAAATGGAAACTAGACATCCCATAGAGGGATCATTTGGTAGTGAATTTCTGGCAATCTATAATCATTGCAGAGTTATGGCGGCCTGAAGTCAGTCACAAGACATGGAATTTTTGAGAATTTATTGCTTTTTTGGAAAAACAAGCCCTTATGGTAAAATTTTGAAAATTCTGTTCTGAAAGTTTTCATTGCGACACTAATCGACGTGTTGTGTTCATCTTAGTTAAATTTGGCCAATGGGAAATCAGTGAAATCATGCATTGCTAACCTGACAGGTAAAAGACAACATTTTGCCTGGCTCTCCAGCTGTTGCTACTGTGCAGGTCGCGCCCAAAATCTGCCAGGGCCAGTCCTCAGCAATATACTCAGAGTGCTCCAGATTTTATCCAAATCGGTTCACTTTCGGCCGAGTTATAGCCAATCGTGTGAACACCACCAAGACGCCATAAAGTGAATCTAGTATTTGGCTGAAGCATAGCTTAGAGCAGAATAATAAAAATGCTGCGATTGTGTTTTATGAATCTTGATGTAATTCCATGTTTGCTTTCTTATCAATCATCTTTGTCACTTTTTTCTCGCTAGCATTGCTGCTGTTTATCTATCTATCTGTTATTTGCTTGTGCTGTATTTGTATACCAGGCAACAGTGGAACAAACACAAGCACCAAGCTACCCACTAGGGAATACAGCTTCTTCTTTCCTTTGGAACAAGACTGCTGCAGATGAGGTGACCTCTGTTAGTTATGACTGTGGACAACAGCAAGATGAGAGAACAGCATTGTCCAACGCATTGATTAATGATGTAGTTAAATGTGAACCTGCTGATGATACGGGAGAGGATGATGTGTTATGTGATCTGCTGTCAAGACACAGGAATGATGTGGGTTTTGAGATGTTCGAAGATGCAGGTGAGGTTGTAATTGTGCAACCAATAGATGATGCTGAAATGCAAAATTCTTGCGATCAGGTGACTGACAGTTCTAGCTGGCTCAAATTTCCAGGTGCTAAGAAAACTTATACGTGTAGTGTGTGTCATAAGACTTTCGGTTCTTCCAGTTTTCTGGCTAGTCGCCTGCATATTCACACTATCACGTGTGTTGTGTGCCAGAGGCAGTTTACTCAACATAGCAGTTTTAAGACACACATGCTTACACATACTGATGATGAAAGGTCACATAAATGTGACATGTGTCACAAGCAATTTACTCAACGTGGCCATCTTGACAAACACGTTCTTACACATACAGGTGAAAGGCCACACAAATGTGATGTGTGTCGCAAGCAATTTTATGCACGTTGCCATCTTAACAAACACATGCTAAGGCATACAGGTGAAAGACCACACAAATGTGATGTGTCATCAGCAGTTTACTCAACATTGCCATCTTAAGAGACACATGCTTACACATAAAGGTGAAAGACCACACAAATGTGATGTGTGTCATGAGCAGTTTACTGAACGTGGCAATCTTAAAAGACACATGCTTACACATACAGGAGAAAGACCACACAAATGTGATGTGTGTCATAAGCAGTTTAGTCGACATAGCGATTTTAAGAGACACATGCTTACACATAAAGGTGAAAGACCACACAAATGTGATGTGTGTCATCAGCAGTTTACTCAACATTGCCAGATTAAGAGACACATGCTTACACATAAAGGTGAAAGACCACACAAATGTGATGTGTGTCATCAGCAGTTTACTGAACGTGGCAATCTTAAAAGACACATGCTTACACATACAGGAGAAAGACCACACAAATGTGATGTGTGTCATAAGCAGTTTAGTCGACATAGCGATCTTAAAAGACACATGCTTACACATACAGGTTAAAGGCCACACAGATGTAATGTATGTCATGAGTAGGGCCCACAGTTTTCCGCGGCAAATTTTGCCAAATTCCGCGGCGCCGTTTGCCAAAGTCCGTGGCTCACTGCAGCAAATTCTTGGAATTCTGCTGCTCACCGCGACCGACTATTTTAGAGTACACTGTGCCGACTTTGGCCCAGTTGTATACTTATAATTTTAAATAATGCACGAGTCTACTGCTGCATAAATATACAATATAATTGGAATTAATTTCTCACATTTCTTCACAAAAGCCGTAATTCTGATGACAAAATTGAGCAAAAACGGCCTCTCAACCATCACATGATATCAAAATGAGAAATGTTTAATTTAACTCAACTGTTAACGGTAAAATCGATCATTGAATCAAAGTTGTAGGTTTCAAATTTTGATGTGATCAGTCATGTCAGTCACTGAGTGATGTCAGTGATATGATGTGATATCAGTCATATCAGTCATATGATAAATTTGATAATATCAGTCATATAGTCATCAGTCGATTGTTCTAATCACCGGTCATCTTCATCTACAAAGGTTCAGTAAGTAAAAACTTAAGTAAGTAAGCAAACTGAACGTGAAAACGCGTCACTGAAATCAACAGGCCTGTGTAGCTGTCCGAAGGGACTGCGTGTCACAATTACAAAAGCAATACAGACTTATGGAATTTGGCCGTTGCTGCAGAATTTCCGTGTTTATGCGGAATTCCGTGAAATTCCGCAGAAACACAGAAATTCCGTGGCAACGGCCAAATTCCGTGGCTCGGCTCGAAATTCCGCTTCTCGCGGAAAACTGTGGGCCCTAGTCATGAGCAGTTTACTCATCGTGGCCGTCTTAAGACACATGCTTACATATACAGGTGAATGACCACACAAATTTGATGCGTCATCATTGATTTACTAAGATGGCAGTCTGAAGATACAGCCTCACACCGATAATCAGCCACCAGTGTGGCTTATTTTCTGGTACAATGTGTTTCACAAGAGATTTACTGAACATGTGACACAGCCTTATTCACATAAAAATAAGGCAGTAATTAAAGTGTCATAATCATTTGAGTGTAAATGAATCAGAGGCATTAGGTTAGCTGAAATGTAAGACTTTGTCACAGAACTGTTAAATTTAATTGTCAGCATTATGTATGAATGTCTCCAATAATGTGTAATAATAAGGTAGTGAGAAAACAAACTGTTACAATGCACTCACATGTCATAGTAATCAACTACAGATGTACTGTAATAAAATGATGTTAAATCGTATGGTTGATAGAAGAGAGAGAACTCTGTTAAAACTCAACCACCCTAAATTACAATAATGATAAATATGTTGACAATAATGTGATGCTGTGTGACAATATGTATAGTGAATAACGAGGGATCTCAGAGGGTGGTTGAAAGATGATGATGATGCATGTGATTGGTCACCAAAAAGTAGCTGGGAAATATTGATTGACAGGTTGATCCACTGGCAAATGAGCACACTAACACTTGTCATGTCGATGGTGAAACATAACACCGTGCCTCAGATTACATTTTAGTATGTTATATTTCACCGACTTTCTTTGCCAAACAATCAGTAACCTACTTCCAGTTACTTTTTGGCAGATGGAATCACAGCCCTTCGTGAACTCTGAGTATTGTTGTGTGCATTTTTTTTCACAGAATGCTCCAGCGTTTTTTCAGTTGTATGGTTACTGTACGCCTTATTCAGTAGTATGTGATCATTGCTCTTTGTCTTAATTACGTGTGTTAAACAAAATACTGATATAAGCTCATTTACTACGTGAATCTAGTTGAAGGTGCAACAAGTGTTGAAGTCAACAGTTGTGCCACTTTCACACTGTAGTGCTGTCAGTGATGCTTACCTGCTGAGGTTTGTCGCTGATATGGATGACTGTAGTACTTAGCATCTAGTCGAGTGTTGGTACTTTGCATTGTGCATTAAAATTCCACATCAATTTATGCACTGCCTTATGGCATCCTCACTCTCTTACATTTCCTGTCACCGCCACATGAATAGTGATATACAAAGCATAATGGAGTGATTAATAATCCACGCTAGTGTGATGTGTATCACAAGCGATTTAGTAAATGTGGCTACCATAAGACATACATGCTTGCGATATGGGTGAAAAGCCTCAGCACAACTGATAATGTTACAAGCAATTCACTAAACGTGGCAGTCTTAAGAGACACATACTTTACACACGCTGGTAATAAGCGAGACACGTTAACCCACAGAAGATCATGTTATCTATTGAGCTTTACTCGGCTTGGTATTTTATAGTCATACTTACATGTATGCAGGTCAGTTGCCAATATATGCATTTATGATAAGTGTTTTTTCCTGAAGCTACACACTCGCACATTCAGGCAACATGCACGTATTATTACTGGCCCGCCTACACGTTGTGTAGGGGCCAGACTAGTAACGGTTGCTGGTATCTCGTCTGTCGGGGTCTGTAACACTCCACAGCGGGCCTGCAGGTGGCTTCACCCGCGCAGGCTAGGTGATGAGGTCATGCCACATCCAGTCGATCTAATTATATCTGCACGGCGGGCCAGTTGTGTTACGTCCAGTTAGGGCAACACCTTGTGTTAGATAAGTTTTGACAGCCTGTTGTTTATAATGTCATGCTGTGTTTACTGCATCTCTCAATCTATCCAGTCACACTGTCATGTACATTCAGTTATATGAGTCTCTTGAATATTGGTATCCAAACAGTGTGCGAGTTGTAGAAAAGATCAAGGGGGTCAAGAGAGTTTTGCAGTCTGAGGCCCGAAGAGCCAAAGATTTAGGCCTGAAGGGCCAATAGTGGAGGTATGCTCTTGGGGAGGGGCAACTAGGCCCTCTTCACCAGCAAGGGAGCCTGGGGAAATGATGTAAACTTTCCCAGCAGGATCTGGGACGGAGCCCCTGCCACTCAATGATTTCCCTGTATTTTGAGGTCTCCGGGCAGCTTATTCTGCTACACTGTATACAGCTGCTGAAAGCCCTCAGTCTGGCATAGGGATATTAAACGAATATTGATTAACCGATTATCTGCATAGTAACCGAAGTTCGAATTTAAAAATCAAAAACCGGTATTTGAAATTTTCAAACGTACATCGCCGGCAGATGCTGTTTATGTATTCGCTATTTTTACGATCACATACGTCAAACAAAGGATAAATTCATTAATAATAATAATAATCCAGGATTCCAGGGGGTTGGCATTAACTCCTTTTGCTGCCAGACGCAAAGGGTGTTAATGCCAACCCCCTAGATTATTATTATTATTATTCGCAATGAATTTGATTAAGGTGGCATTGTCACATTACTGCTGCAGGACCACCTTACAATGTCAGTGTCACAAAACAGTGCTAAAGCTGTCAATCGACAGGGTACGACAGCCTAAACAGTACAGTCTTGAGTTAGCGGCGGAAGGCGAGCTAGGAAGGCATGTCCCTGACATGACTGTCTTCTGCATGGCCAGAAATTACATGAGCAGGAGGAGTTATCAACTGTAGCATGGAGTGCTCAACCTCCACTCACTCCCTCTCCCTCCCCTGTCAACACACATACTGTATCCAAATAGTTGTCATCTTAGCATACCAGTACAGTTGTCTGGTATCCACTTGGCACATTAAGTGCTATATATTAATTGTAGCAATTTCTGTATTTGTGTGGTAGAATTGTATTTACTGCGCACAGTTTATAAGCCGTTAGAAAAGACAAGCTCTGGGTACAGTGCAGTGACAAAAAGACATCCTGTTGTACACTTAATGATAGGAGATGACCACTGTGTTTCTTACATATCGTAGGTCACAGATTACAAAAACAATGTCGCAAAGTTCTGAACCCCTGTAGTTTGTATGGTGTGTCATTTTTTAAAATGGCCATCTTAAGGGAACATTTTTTTGCATTATAGTTCGTGTTACCATTATTATTGCTATTACCGAGAATCTGTAATGCACGATCCTTCTAAAAAACAGTAGTCATTTTTTTGTCATCAAGTATGCCATGGAATTACTGAATGCACTTTACTAACTCTTCAGTGCTATAGCCATCGATATATTGACAAATTTGTCGATGTAGCTGTTGTATGCAAAGTAAACATCAGTCAAGGTTCGCAGAAGTAGCATGGATTCTGTAACATGTGCATGTTATAACCTTCTTTGTTCCAAACTCCGGGGCTGTAATGCAACCTGAATCATTTGTTAATTCCAGTGCTATATAAAATGACTTGCTTACTTAACTTCCCTACTTACTTACATCCGTACTTATTTAAATTACTTCCTTACATATATACTTACGAATAGGCATGTTTTGACAGGGAGAATGGGAGCTGGCAACTGACTACGGATTCTTAAACTATGGCAAAATATCTAAATTTGATCGTAGTTTTTGTGTCATGTGACTTTGAACTTGGCAGAAACGTCAGTTGTGAAGAGTCGACCGTCAGTCAGTCCCATACGGGGCTAATTTGTGTTTATTTTTATGTTGTAGTATATGTAGTATATTTTGTTCTGGATGCACATTTGCTATTGTTGTGTTTGATTTAGTTTTTCAATACTAAGCCAAGATATTGGCTTGGAAGAACTCTGAAATGACCTATTTTGTGTCATGTGGGATGTAAAACCTTAACTCGGTCAATCAGTCAAGCAGTGAACAATATCTGAGTAGTGACTTTGGATGATGCAGAACTGATCTGTGCTATATATTTTATACCACAGCTGTTCACAGTGATATGCACATACGAGCCATTCTTATGGGTAATTTTGTTCTTTGATGTAGTTGTCTTACTCCATTTTGACGTGACTTGTAAATGGTTCTGACAGTTATTCACAGTGTTGTTGTAAATGGCAATATACATAGGTTGACAGTGACGTATTTTTTTCATTTTCGCGCGACGCTATACTAGCGCGCTATATGCATAATACTGTCATCGTGTGTCTGTCTGTCCGTCCGTCTGTCACAAGTCGGAGTTCTGCTATAAGACGGCTGAACCTAGAATCACGCAAACAACTCACAGTGACTCTAGTTTGCCAGTGCCAAAGATCTCGGCAAAATTCCAACGGAGTCACCCCCAACGAGGCCCAAAATAGAGGTAGTGTAGGTTCAGATCCGCGATTTTCGACCAGTATCTGGCTATGTCTCAGAAACGGTGCAAGATGTAGTGACATGGTTACTGTGGAATGTATTGCAACTCGTGTGTGCTCTGTCGAATGACGCTGTTTTCTGTGACTCCCGTTTTCCAAATTTTGTATTGCTTTTCATATCTTCGTATTGGACGGAGGTAGAGAGTTCAAGTTTGGTAGGCAGCCGGTTGATGGTAGCAAGTCCTGTAGCCGGCAGATGACAAATCATCCATGAAAGGGACGTGGTCAGGTCGCGTGAACCATTTAAATTTTGGTGGGCACCAACCATATCGCTGGAGCGGCTGAAGCTAGAGTGGTCAAATTTTGTACACCAGTTGGCTATATCAAGTCCTAGTATACGGAGGACGTGGCGTGGTCAGGGTCACGTGATCCATTTTTCAATTTCGACACCGGCAATCATATCTCCGGAACGATTGAAGCGACAGTCGCCACTCGCCAAATTTTGTATACAAGTAGAAAATATAAAGTGCTTTGCTTTCGATGACAGCTACTCCCTAATGGGCGTGGTCAGAGTAACGTGACCCGTTTTTTTAAATTTTTCCCCAATCATGTCTTTGTAGGCCTAATCGGTGAAGCTACATGCTTTAAATTTCATGTGCTGATTGATACATATTAGTGTACGCATGATTTATTTCCCATTAAAGGGGATTAAGGGATGCGTGATGTGTCACGTGATGTCCTTAAATTTTGGGAAACAAGTGATAATATCTATTAACCAAAGCTATTAAATAAAAGGAAAGCTAGGCAACTCTCGCAAATTACCGTTGCCGCCATGTTTGTTGCATGTAGATCGACCACGCCCACTGTATTGGGGCGAATGCTGACGTTTGATGTTTGTGAATGGAGCATTGATTGCTGTGTTTTTTAGTATTTTGTGTATATATTGTATCCAGTAGTGGTTTATGTAATGTAATTATTTCGTTCGTTATGCTGGCAAATTGTTCTGCAGATGGCAGGAAAATGGATGGTAGACGATTCTTTTCTTTTCCAGCTGACAAATTACAGTAGTGTGCAAATTGTTAGAATAACTGATAACAGGTGGCATGTGCTGTATAAATTATATAGATATATTTTATTATATAGATATGTAT
>Ga0209780_1004710_pt1 | contig 10579 bp, 7 predicted proteins | sample WorMetexBAHAMAS2_FD_187384 | JGI IMG/M metagenome (GOLD analysis project Ga0209780, IMG submission 187384) | Marine gutless worms symbiont microbial communities from Max Planck institute for Marine Microbiology, Germany - Inanidrilus exumae... | ecosystem: Host-associated > Annelida > Digestive... | reverse complement strand
TGTGACGCGCATTGAAGGCACTAAAGTGCCTTTCACATTCTGCCGATGAAGCTGGGATACAGTATATACGTCTAGCAATGTCTGACAGCAGAGGAAACTTCTATATTATCATGGCCACAATATATAAACCCAGCCATAAAGTTAAAAAACTGATGGGTCATGGGTCATCACCTAGCGACCCATGACCCATGTGACCCATCCCATTTTCGTGACCCATTTGACCCATGACCCATCGACCCATTCCCTGCTCTGCCGTGCTCAAACCTATTTCGCTCTTCGCTCCATTTCTACACTGTGACCTTCCGCTCCACGCTCCACGCTCCACTCCCGCTCCAGTGTTTATTGCCTCGCATATACCGCGCTAGCATAGCGTCGCGCCGTAAAGGGGTGACGTTTTTTTCCGCACAGTGTACAAGAGGATGCAAAGCCTATAATGGATTTAATAATGTCAGAACCAAAAGTGATGCTACAAAACAAGTATTACACATAAACAAGTGGTCGTAATGTAGGCTGACGGTCGAGATGACACTATGCTGCCTTGAGTGGATATAAACGGACAATATAATACTGAACGGAAATGTAAATGTATAGTATATGTATAGTCTACCTTACATTATATGAGCAATGCAATCAGATGAAGTAAACTGATGTAGTAGTGAGGGGCGGAACGGTACGTCGTTCGTTTCAATTATCACCGACTGGTGAATGCAATGCCATTCACGCTCTGTTCCGGACACAGTTAGTCACTCTGCGTCGAGTATAATCTTCATTCCTCTTTCGTCGTTACCGCGTGCGTTAACGTTGCCTTGCCGGTGATACTCTATTTCTTTCTTCTTCCACTTTCATTATTACTGCCAGTTTCGTTCGTTGCCAGATGCATTCTGTAACGTGTCTGTGCGTCTGTCGTTCCTTCAACATAACAACGGCAACAACAACAGAAGCAGCAGCAACAACAACTACAACTAGATTGCTGTATTGTGTGGAATGCCCACAATACAGTATTCAGTTCGACGCGCTCGACTATCTGTACACTAGCTGTTTACTTCCTGCTTTTGACGAGGCCTAGTGTCACGTGACTCAATAGTCGATGGTGATTGGCTGCCTACGACTGAGTGATGTCAGCGTTATCTGCCGTGTTGTCAACCCTCGTCGGACGTCGCAAAATATTTTTGCGAGGTTTCTTGATCGCACTCAAAGTATGCCAGGGCCAGCCCCCGACAATATATATAATCAGAGTGCTGTAGATTTTATCCAAATCGGTTTACTTTAGGTGGAGTTATATTTCACACCGTAGCGCCTCCGATTCTACTTCTAGCTTGACTAATGGCGCCGATTCTATAAATACAATGATTGATTAATTAACTGGTGCAACTCCGTGTAAACATTTGTGCAACAGCAAGTTGAATTTGTGAGCAACTTGCTGTCCGGTCTATTCGATTCACTGGTTTTATTGTTGCCATTTACAGCTTAACAATAAACGGTGATAAACGACGAATGTCAATAGCAGACAGAGGCACGCATGTTTGTCGATCGTATGCAATGTACCCGGTTCACGAATAATTTCCCCAGAGGGCGCAAATCTCACTCACTTCGTCGGCAATTTACTAGCTGTTCTTTTTAGTTTCTGCAATTATTTTGAATCACTGGGTTGAATGGACTTCGTAAGCCGATCATGTTCGTTGCGCGGAAACGTGCGTTCATCTCGCTCCGTTCGACAGACTAATGGCGAAAGACCGGAGCCGCGAGGAACCGGCGTCGGCCGATACGACTTACGATTCCCGCGACGATCGTATTGCGTCGCTTTGCCGATTCCATCTCGGCAAACCGTCTCATGACTCAGTCAACCGAGCCTGTTGGTAGCCGTCGACTTCTAAACCGAACATAACCGAACTCAGGCTATTCGGCAGTCGTATCACTGTTGTACATTCCGAACCGAAACTGTATAGATAAATCTGTATTTTCCAACTAGTTATAGCTTCAGAAATAACTAGATGCACGGCAAAGCTCAGCCTGAGCCCGCCTGGCATTCTGCTGTTCTAGACAGTAAGCTCGTGCCACTACATAACACGTGCCAAAGTTTGCCTGCTGAGTAGTATATAGAGGCCGGTTCTGGAACCTAATTGGAATGTCTGACGTCAGCAATACCATTCTCAGGCTGTCTGTTATATAATGTCCATGCGGTAAGGCTGGCAGTGTCTCTCATTGCGAAAATTTAGAGGATGGGTGGGCAAAAACTCGCCAACCGTTCTCATCCGTTTATGGACCAAAGTTCACCAAATTTTGGATCTATGTAGGGAAGTCCCTTTGGATTGATAAGTTTCTTTCCGATTGTTGATATCGTGTTCCATTGCAGAGATATATTCGGTCAAAGTTCAAAGTCGGTCTTAAAAAGCGTTTTGCCCCCATCCCGTGGGGGGAGGGTAAATGCCCATAAGTGAATATGTGTCCAAGTTTGGTTGAGATCCGTTTAGATTTCGTAAGATGTTATCATCAACAAAAATGTGAAGACAAGGAACGTAAACGCTGTGTAGATAGCTGCTGTGGACTCATGCCTTTATATCGCCGACGTTAAATGACTCAGATGATAGCAACCAATGCGAATCGCCACACAATTTCGTGGAGGAACTCACCGCATTCCACCTCTTCTGGACAATGGCGAGGCTGCATGTGCACGGGACGTGCGACAACAAACGAGATGCATCTCGGTGCCATCGTCGGATGATCTTTCGTCACGCATGCGCGCTTTATCGCACCCGCCGTGCTAGATCGATCAAATCCTGGGACGGTTTGGTGACTAGGAACATGAAAGAAACGAGTCACCTTGGTACTTCGCTTTCGAATAATAACAAGTGATAACATTAGTCAGACGTTGTGGAAAGAGAATGGAGACTAGAGGCTGAATGTGAGCCGTGACTGATCATAGCAATTGCTGTTTTCTTATCAAATTTGATGTCTTTATTACTAGATGTACTAAAAGTTGGAATACTCACTTGCGACTGCATTGAAAATTGCAGCTGATGTTGCACATCAGATGCTATAAGGGACGAACTTTGTCTCTGTAATAAAAAATTAGGTAAACGTGTGCGTCACGGGGGTTCCTGAGGTATGTCCTGTAAAAACATTAGTACTTTAGGTACAATAGGTGTAACATGAAGTAACTCAGGCCTTCAAAATTCCAAGAATTTTGGCAATTTTTGGACCCATGTTTCCTGTCAGTAAAGCGGTTTTGTGCTTGACTAAAGTTTGTATCCTTCTGCACCGGTTGACTGGCTAAGTATCGCCCCGCCCTCCTGAGGCATTAAAGGAAGGCACCAAGACGTGCCGACATTGCGCCTAAACATCGGGCGACTCTAAGAAACGAAACGATCAGTTCACATTACGAGCCACTCGGGTCTCCTGTGTCGGCAGACCTCCGGTATCACGCCATCTAGATCCATCGCTCACAGCGGTGACCCTTATCGATGCTCGAGTAACCTCTGTAAACTTACGATAACAGCCAGAATACGTTCTGTACTCGCACGATCGGTACAGAACATGACGTCTAGATGTGAATTTGTTTATATTTTTACACTAGACATAGCAATATTAATTATTTACACGTTAAGCATTTATTGCGGAACACTCAACCAGCTCTTTTACGACTATCTGTACGTCTTGCTGTTGGCATAATTATTCGCTTCGAAGCTATCGATTTACTCTACGGGGCAAAAAGGTGTTCACGCGTTCGGCTATGACTCCGCCGAAAGTGAACTGATTTGGATTAAATCTGGAGCATTGTGCGCACATTGTTAGGGGCTGATACTGGCAGATTTTGGGCGCGATCCGCGCAGTAGCGACAGTTTGAGAGGCAGCCGAAATTTTGTTTTTGTTTTTGGTCAGGTAAGCAACGCACGATTTCGCCGATTTTCCGTCGGCCAAATTTCACGAAATTTGAACACAACGACGTCAATCGGTGTCGCCATATAAACCTTCAGAACAGAATTTTGAAAATTTTACCGTAACACGTCTCTTTTTTTACAAAAAAAAACAATTTTTACAAAAATTGTTAACGTCTTGCGACTCCATGCCGCCATAACTCCGCAATGATTACAACAGCATATCGGCATGCGATCATTGCATAAGCATATCGGCAGGTGATCATCTCCCGTTCTGATGCCGCGGTGCCTGTTGATGGTGGATAGACCACAGTGTGTGAGACAATGACCATGCAACGCCATACCTACGGTAACCTTCACCGCGAAAGAGCACTGCTAGTGCCTCTTGGCCGGTTCTCATGTCTCATCAATTGAGGGTAGGAGGCTGAGTTGGTCTGATTGGCTGCATGGTTAGGCTCTACATACCAAGACGGTATATCCGCTAACGGTCACCCATCTCAGTACTAACCGGACTCGATGTAGAGTATCTTCGTTGATACGAACAACCCCGTTGCGATTAGGCCTTACTTATTTATTACGTTACACTCGTAGATGGAAACATTTTCAACATAAAAACATAGCAACGTGCGGTGTCACTGGAGCTGTTTGTCGGCCGACGCAACTTCGTAAATATATGCCAAGACGTACTCTGCTTTTTTTCTGCAGGGTATTGGTGACGATCGCGGGCGTACGCGGTCGATCAATAGCCCGTCTGTGAGCTATCTATACGTTATCGACGAGCAACGATCAATCAAACGCCGAAGTGTCGTCTAATAGAACACGTAATAAGCTCGAGATCGTCCCTTCGACGACACAATGGATGTCACGGGTCTGCGTGCTATCGCAAAACTGACAGGCCCCTACGACGCCAATAATCGCAAAACCATTTCAGTTGACAATCATTGATGGGCCTAGTCATCGCAGTATTCTACTGAACTGTTAGACAACGCTTTCTCTGCATCACTAGATGACACCAATACAACATGTTAAATAAAAAATACCGCGTATGGTAGAATTTGGATGCGTTCGAAGACAGCGTCTTGGAAGCCAAGGCTAAAGCCACCAAAATTTATCCTCGGCTTGTCCTCGAGTTCGACGCCAATCCTCGATGCCCTACCCCTGTCAGGGGCGACACGATGTACGGATGAAAGTAAAAATTTCTGTGTGAAAACAAACCGTAAATCAGCATTCTGCAAATGTAAGCCAAATTTCTCCCGGATCGGTGCAATGGTCGTGTGAGAATGGGACCTCATAAAATTTTTAAAATTCGGCCGATTTTTTGGCTTCTAATGATCTGATTTCAGAATCTACCCACGACCTTTTCAACAAGATGTGTATTCCGTCGCACTGCTTGTATCATCTTTGCCTGACTATCTTGTGTGTGATAATTGGCGGATGCGTGTTCACTTCATGGATGTCGACTGCCAACTCATAGTACTGTTAGTACATAATAGAAACTTATTTGTAACTCGATCATTGTACATGTCCGTTAAATAGTTTGATGCGCGTTTGTCGTATCTTTTTCAATAAAATATTGCAGAAGGTTGCTGATAGTCAGTGAGTACGGAGTATCCGAAATGACCTGGTTGTGAAATTAATAGTAATTCTGCTGACTTCATGTATTCGGTTAATTTAGGTTATTAGTAGACAGCTTTTCCGTAAGTGCTTATTATCTATTCTATGGCATTGCAAAATGGAAGGAAATAGGGATGAAAGTAATCGTTGTATTAGATTAGCAGAAAAATGCTTAAAACTGGGTGATACCGAGCAAGCTTTAAAGTATTTAAAGAAAGCTGAACGACTATTTTCTTCTATGAGAGCTCGAGGTGAACGGAATGATTTGGAATGTGAAGAATGTGTCATGCTGATCAGCTGTTTGTTGGTGCCTGGAAACCGACTCATCCCGACTAGATGTTGGCAGCGAGCGCTGATTTCTGCTGCTAAGGATAACGGCGTCGAAAACCATATTTCACCCATTTCGTAGAAAGCTGCCATTGGCAGATAAGTACTAAATTTGCTATTAATAATTTATTGACCGAATCCACGGTAGCGACAGACAGAAAAACAGATATTTACAGTAGACAAAGAAAGAAAGAAAGAGTAATAATAATAATAGCAAACTAGACAGACAGACAGACGGAAGGGTTTGTCATGTGACAAATTTTTGCAGCCAGTTTAATGGCTTTTATTCTGTATGAGTGTACAGCTTGCCATGCTGCATTGATTAAACCAGCTGCCGTTAACACAGTGCATGCCTGTATAGCATGTGATGAGTGTTTATGGTCATATATTATTTTTTGACTAATTTAGCACTGTGCTGATAATGCTGTCATGTTGCTTCATGTTGTCAATGTGATCAAATACTGCAGATCTGATCGATGGAATTCAGATGGGTGATGCTGCGGGCAAATCATCGCCAACACCAGATGACGATGAACGTTCCGAAGATACTGAAACTACCACAGAGCCAACAGAAAATGATGGCTCGCCAGTGTCAGATTGTGGCACAGACGTATTTGATGATAACGTTCCCAAATACACTGACATTCAAGTGGATGCAGTTCGAAAGTATGGCATTCACAGCTTATGATAAATAAAGTAAACTAATGAGCTGAGAGTAATTTTGGGCTGTTATCAATTTCAGGATGTTAAGTGGTTACTTGAATCGCATTACTTTAATGGCTTTATTAATTGATTAAGCATTTTATTTGAATGATGTGATAAAAACAGCCAGTTACATAACACTACATCATGGTGACAAATGCATTTCAGTGGATGTGAAACAAACATGAATGAATGAGATAGCTCCACCCACTCTCACCAGGCATTATTGGCTAATTGGCTGAAGAGTGTCATCACATAAAATGTAATCCATCTATTGCATAATGTGTTGTCATGTTGTACCCCAGTTGCTTTAATGATTGTGCAGTTTTTGGTAAAGGCTGTTCTAGTTATACTGTATATCTGGATACTTGTAAATAGTTACAATAAGTTCATCAGTATATTATATTTTTCATGGCTTATTGAATTGTAGAATTATTAAAAAAGATGGTTATCGGGTAGTCTGTTATCTGAAATCATGCTTCACCATAATTTGGTTGTGGAGCTGTTGTGTATTATGTTGAACTGCAGTTTTGTGCTGCTCTAATTTGTATGTATTGCTTTAGCTTTTAATTATTTTTAGCTTATCTGTGACATGCACTGCTGCCATGTTAATTAAGTAGACAGTAGAGCCATGGTGTTATATTACTTACATATTTTCTTTCATAAGTGCATCTCTTTTCAGGCATACCATAAAATTACAACCATAAAAAACATTGTGCCTTTTTTGCGGAAGTGAATTACCCAGGAAACAATATCAGTTTCAAGTTTAATGTTGATGGTTATGGCTGTAAATGTTTCGCGGCCAAAAGTCGTAAAAATTCATGTTCCACTCATGACATAAAATGACAAATTCGCAGACAGTTCATGGTTGCAGTTACTGCGGTATGTAAGAGCTGAATCCATTTTCCAGAGATAACTAAAACACCATTTTCGCTTTCAGTAACAGACTTGTCAACAAACATTAACTAGAGATAAATCAAAATTGTTAGTTTGTGAGTAATGTCAATTCAGTCAGTAAATTTCAATCAGTGTTATAGTGAATTGCGCCCTATTTAAAATTGAGATTATACACTTCTATCATTTCTGTGCTGTATTTTATAGTTATCATTGCTGTTATTTTGACTCTTATCGATAAAAGTAGTCAAATTCGCAGCGTCTCATGGCAAAACGCAAGAATTCGCTGTGGTAGATCAAATTAGCAAATTTTGCAAATTCACATACTTTGCGAATCCTGTGATGACCACGAAAAATTACAGCCCTATTGATGGTAAAGTTGAATATCACAGTGAGGTTAATTGCTGTGATTGCAATGGGCATTTGACATGTCACAGTTCAAACACTTTGCTGACTTATCATTTGCAGCACAGATGTGTGTCTAGGATGAATGTGTACTAGCAGTTTTTGAATTACTGGCTTTAATACATTTCACTAGATCAGTCATCAGTTAAAGATGTTGGACTTTTTGGACTAAAAATTTTTGGATTGTCACAAGATGTTGTAATCACTGTAATGGTGATGTGCCTTTGTCTCAGAATCCGCAGTTGCAAAGACTATTATGAGATTCTCGGACTTCCGAAGGATTGTTTGGATGATGATTTAAAGAAATCATATAAAAAGCTGGCTTTGAAATTTCACCCGGACAAGAACAAGGCACCGGGAGCAACAGAAGCATTCAAAGGTACAGAGCAAGACATGCCAAAGTCAGTCCGTTAGTAAATCAGAACTTCATGCATCTCTTGGATTATTCTCTAGTGCTGAATCCACTGTTAACCAGTCAGTGAATTATTTTACTATGTAGTGTTTTTAATGCATGCACGCTTTGCATTTCTTAATTGGGTACTTATACTTATAGAAATAGAATATTTAGAAAACATAACTAATTATCTCGCTGTTCTAGCTGTCGTATTTTCTTGATGTCTTGATCACTTGAAAATGATAGTGTATTTAGTGTAGTGACTTATTTGTCAGTGAATTTTGCCATTATATAAATCGTGTGTTGACAACATGGAGCAATGAATAGTCTGACCTTCTAGTGACTTTGCGGTCTTTTGTTGTGATCTAATATCTTCCTTGGTGTTGTTTCAGCTATCGGCAATGCATTCAGTGTGTTAAGCAACCCTGTGCAGCGTAAACGTTACGATGAGTTCGGTCCGGAAGAAAGGTCTCGAGTAATGTCGCGACAACGGCGGCAACGGTGTGATAGTGATGAAAACGACGATGGTTTCTGTGGCTACTCCTATGGTTTTGAAGGTAGATTATATGAAATTTTATTGTGTTAAAGTGTTAGTGCATACACACAGTGTTTTAATAGCCATTTTTTCAGGCTAGTCTGTTACCTTCTTAATTACCAGGCTGACTGATTCCAGTCTCCATAATTCTGCGAGCTCTTCAGTTTTTCTCCATCTTTCGAAATTAAACTGATATATCCATCTTATATTGCTCATTTCATTTCCGTCAGTTGCAGTCTGTCTTTGTTTGAACATTTTGATAGACCAGTTTGTTGTTGTATGTCATTTTTGTACAGTTTTAAAAAACGTTTTTGCCTCTGATTCGGTTGAATAAGTTGAAACAGTAGATTTCTTTGTCATTATTATGACTTATTCTGTTGTAAATTGGGTGATTTTTAGCAGTTGCTAGTGTGATACTTGGCAAGTATGTGCTTATGAAGTGACAGTTAAATTTTCTGTGATTTTCAATATCAAGCATTTGACATTGAAGTCATTTTGACGTGCTCACCACGTATTTTTATCACTGTTAGTCTGTGTTTAGTGTTTTTTTGTAAACGATACATTTATATTAATTTTTCTCAAGATAAATGTGCTTCACTGTTTGTTATATAAACTGTGTTTTGCAGATGACATTTCTGCTGAAGAATTATTTCGTATGTTTTTTGGGGACGCCTTCACGCCTGGTATAGATGTTCATTTTGATTAATAATAATTTAGCATATATTTTCAGTGTCATTGGTTTCATTTTTAATTTTTAGGTCGACTCTTCGACAGAATTGACCTAATAAAGGCAGTCTCAAATGTCCATCCAACTGTACATATGTGCGTACATACGTCCATCCACAAAAAGTTTCTTCGATTTAAGTGACATTTGGCTTGTAGGTAGAGGTCGATGAGTGATGCATGATGGTATGCAGTATGACCCGATCCAAGGTCAAGGTCACGAGCCCTTTAAAGTTGCAAATCCAGCCATTTTCAAAAGCTATCTCCTTTGCCACTTACAAAGGGAGCTGGCAACTGACCGTGGATTCTTAAACTACGGCACAATATCTAAATTTGATCAGGCCAGATTATGATATTTGGCCTAGTTTTTGTGTCACGCGACTTTGAAGTTGACACATATGTTAGTTGTTATGAGTCGACCATCAGTACCCATACGGGGCTAATATCTGTAGAAATTCTTGTCCAGTAAGGCTGCGGCTGATGTTGGTGCTGGCATCAGAGACCCAGTGTGAGGGAGCAATGTGCCTTTCGTTGGAACGCAGTTGGCAGATCAAGAAAGTCAGAGGCCAGTGGGTAATTTTTATTGGTTGGAGTTACTGATCACTCTGTCCACGTACTCTTTGCATACACACTTAACAGATGCCTTTGATAATACGTTCTTGTTTAGAAATATCCTGTTCAAAACTCAACGTTTGTTTAAAATATAATATTTTCATTTACTATGGTTGATGTGTAGCTAATTGTCTTGATGGTGTGTGATGTTTAGTTCGGCGGCCAGCGGCACGGCCACCACGTACGTCACGTCCGCGGCCTACACAGCCTCGACCGCATTTTCCTCGGCCTCGGCGTCAACCCGACGTTAGTCGACTCTTAGACATTGTCTTTTTGAGTATTTCTCGATGAACAGAACCTAGTGAAGTCAAAACATTGCCAGCGAGGGTCATGACACTCTTGTGACTGCTGGCTTTTTCTAGTTAAGATAATTGCTGTTAGCAAGAACATACAGCAGGGGTGGCTGAACAGCTCGGAGGCGGATGGCCTAGCCGTGGGCAGACAGGGGCGTGGCTAAAGCGGCGCGCAGTATTACATGTTGCACGCAGGGACTGTGAT
>Ga0209780_1004709_pt1 | contig 10580 bp, 7 predicted proteins | sample WorMetexBAHAMAS2_FD_187384 | JGI IMG/M metagenome (GOLD analysis project Ga0209780, IMG submission 187384) | Marine gutless worms symbiont microbial communities from Max Planck institute for Marine Microbiology, Germany - Inanidrilus exumae... | ecosystem: Host-associated > Annelida > Digestive... | reverse complement strand
AAATTTCGTCCTTTCGACAAAGTCGAACGTTGCTTCGACATTGTTGCCCAAAACGGCAACATTGTCGAAGCAACAGGCAACAAAGTTGCCTGTTGCTTCGACAATGTTGCTTCGACATTGTTGCTAGTGTGGACAGGGCTTAAGTTTTAGGTTTATTTTAATTACTTCGCTCCCGGTAGGGGTGCAAAGTATTGCGATCATCGTGTCTGTAAATGTCGGTTTGTGTGTTTGTCTGTCTGTCCGCTCTCATATCTCAAAAACTACACGTCCAAATTTCACAGAATTTTCTGTACATGGCTACGACTGAGTGGCTCCGTCGTTCGCTGATGGCAATGCAATGCGTAATTACTTCGTTTTGTGGATGCCGTCACGTTTTCACATAATGGAGCGAATGGTTCATAATCAAAGACGACGAGTATGTCTTGTCCAGTTCGCCAAGTCGCGGCACCGGGGACGAAGTCTGCCGTGTCCGACTGTATCTTGTTGTGTACTTGTAGTTTGTTACCCACTGCTTTAATTGTCCAGGTAGAGCGATCGAGTCAGTGTGTGTGTGTCTGTCTGTATATGTGCCCAGACAGTCACTTTCGAACAAAATTATCTTTGACCCAGATATTCGTCGTGATTCATCAGGATACTCAAGTTTATAGGTCAAGGTCATAGGTTAAAGTTCAAGGTTACCGGATAAAAATATGTTCCCTTTTTGGCTGTGGATGCATGCTTCCATGTGACAATATTATTACAATCTGAATCTCCAGAGCGCAGCACCAAACGTGAACACGACACTTACACAATAAATTTACAGCTACTAATTGGTTGATTGTGCAGTTCTTTGTGCTAAAGTGCTCGGTGCGACCTCAGGTGAGGGCGTTTTGCTTTCCAGTAGTTGTAGCTGGTACTTATTTTGTGTTAGGATGCGAAAGGATACTTTGTGCGCCGTTGGATCCAGAAACAGCTTAATTTTGGTAAATATTTTGACGTAACTATCGATAATTTTTTTCTTTGATTTATTGACTTTTATTATTATTATTGTATTATTATTAGTACTGTTATAATGAAGGAAAATATTAGACTGCTGTGCTGTATAGAGACTTTAAGAACGTTAACAACTAGACAACTAGAACAAGAAGCTCAGCTATCGCAGAGTGACCGCCCGACGAGCTATGTTAATGAGTTCGATATACGATACGATACGAAGATTAACGTGCGCTCAAAAGCCGACGAGATGATCAGATTAATCTAGCGCACTACCCAGAACGAAAAATAAGGAAAAAATAAAGAACAAGTAGCTCAGAAGAAACGGTCCAGGCAAAAGTCCGTGGAGGCGGTCTGGGAGGAAGAAGTAAAACTACGGGGAGGGGGGTAGGATTTGTGAAAGAGGTAGGTTTTAAGCCAGGAGTGCATGGAGTTATAGATGTACAAAGTGGTGAATCAGAAGAGGAAAAAGTGATAGATGAAGGAATAGGTGAGTAGGAAATGGAAGAACTGGTATCAGACCGAGTTTTACGAAGAGATTAAGGGAGGTCAGACCGACCGCGTAACTGCGTTACCACGTCCATACTGACATTGATCTTTGACCTTGACTTTCAAGCTTAGTCGAACTATGGTGAGAACACACACATACACACAAACGCGCAAAAATCAAGTTCATGGGTTAGTCGGTTCAAAAGATAAGAGTGGAAGCAAACGGACGGACAGAAGGGGGCTACAGACTGCTTTACCTTCCTGCCAAATGTGGTCAGCAACAAAAACTAATAGTCTGATATGGGAAATCGAATGAGCGACTGAAGAGGGACGGCTGTAGCCGTCACATGATGACGGAGTATGGAGATGTGATCACGTCAAGCCGAACGTGAACTGCAACGACTCCATAAATGCGATCACCGATGATGACTCGACGTTGATGGAATTTCCGGCTCCGACAGATCGATACAGAACGAAGTCGTCGTCGAGAATCGGTGTCTGTCGCACGGCTCAGCTCACGCGCGAGGTAGGTCACCGGGAGCCGCGCAGATAACGAAAGCAAAAGGCCAGCACAGCTAGCTTGAACTCGATCTGCTGGGGCACCAAGAGTCACATATACAAGCCGTTCGGCAGCATTAGTGGCAGTCCAGTTGAATATTTTCCACCCGGCCGACGTGGCATTGCCGTAACGCAATGAGTTCCAAAACACCTGTTTACAATTATGCATAGCAGTCGATAGTTATGCACAATTGATAGTTTGGCTGAGTTATGGCCAGTAAGTGGATGTGGTCCCAGGACTTACAAAAACACTGTAGTTTGGCAAACGGAATTAGTAATGACAACCATTATAAACTTTGCAACAAGATGAAACACGTTCCAGTGGTGTGCTGATATTTGTTTGTTTGCTTGTTTTCAACAGGACTGTATTCCGGCAAATTTGAGTTTACGTATCCAGTGAATGTTGGAGACTGGGCAATAGTTGTTGACGCTTTTGTATGTATGCCAGATGTTTCAGCATTGATTATCATCAATGTTGTTGTAGTTGGAAGCAATTCATCCGTTGATTTGTGTAAGGAATAGTATTACACAAAGAACTGAGAAGTGTTAAAGTGTAGAATATTAATAAATTTACGCCTGTGCTGTAAATTTTATAACTTGAGTTTAGCATAAATACAGCAAATATTTAAGATTTAGTTCGCTATTTTAAAATTATGCTTGCAACTAAAATTACCTTATTTCATCTTATTGCATTATTTATTCATCTGTATATGCGGGGTTTACAGTCGTTTCCTGGTAAGTTACTTTTCGTGTGAGACGTTTCCCCGAAAGACGTGTCCCAGAGAAGTCACTTTCCTATGTCAAGGTTTGGTTAGCAGTGCCTCTAACTTTACTGCAACTTATGCCAGCAACCGTCTTCGATCATGTTCACTTCTATTCAGGCAGTATTGTGTAGTCAACTCCAATGTCTTAATAACGAAACGCGGCGTAGCGTCCTCTATGTCCTCGTGGCTGCGGCAGTGACGCGGGTTCCTTTGAGTGTCATGACGCCGCTACGCTGGAACGTGTCTGCTCACCGTGTCCGGCGCCAAGTCACTCACCTGCACGGCGCTAACTCGCTCATCTTCAAAGAAATGTGCCGTACCGTCGTAGTCGCCGACGCCGCCATGACAGGCAGACCAGTCGGTCACCGCGAACACAGTCGGTCGCTGGACCTGGACCAGCTCGCGGTTGCCATGGCGGCCCGCGGTCGATGCGGCACTAGTCGTCAGAATCACAATGGGTCATCTTTTGTGACCATGACTTATGTGACCCAACAGGTCTCAGACCCGTGACCCGCACGACCCACGACCCATAGTTAATTAAACGGGTCCAAAGGTGGCATTACAGCATTGACGCCGCAGTCTGCACTATTAAGCCGCTAAACTACACGTATATTTTATTGCTAGTTACGCATTACGCCATCTGTGTAATAGCTCAGAGTTGCTTTTAATAGCTCAGAGTTGCTTTTTGCAACTTTAATAAACAATACAATACATTTTTGTGCTTTAAGAAAAGTCGCAATTTTGATACAGTTTTTTTTGCAAAACAACTGAAATTATTTGATACCGTACTTAAATATAAAAGACGAATATCACGATATACTCCGGGCACCAAGACAGTCACAATGACACATGATAGGCCACATGTCTATTATGGTAAAAGTATATCAATCAAAAATTAAGCTACTGTAGTACTGTATTACTGTTATAACAACTGAACGTTACTTTTGGCCACTGAAATAGTTATGGGTCGTTGGGTCACGAGAACCCGTGACTCACGTGACCCATCCAATTGTTGACCCATTTGACCCATGACCTGTGACCCGTTGACCCATTGTCATCTCTGCTAGTCGTGGCTGACGGCCATTCGACGAAGATTAGGACAGGATCAGGCCGAAATAATGAGGCACTGTCTTCCGGGAAACGTATTTCTAAGAAACATCTTTCCGGGAAAGTGACTTTCCGGGAAACGACTGTAAACCTATATGCGGTTATGTAATTTTTTCAGTGGATTGAAAACTGTTATGATGGTTTGCATAAATGTGTTTGCATTTTATATTGTATTCTGTATCGTCTGCTAAATTTTTATGACAGGGTTGCAGATACGAGCAGCCATTTGAAGTTCGTTTCTGGTGTAAGTTCTTGCTGATTGACATTGTTAAACTGAAACAGTTTTACTGGCTAAATTGATGTAGCGTGTAGCGTTGTTTGTAAAATTGTAAGCCTAAGCATTTCACTGACGCAAAGTTGTTCTATAATGTTTTAAATTAAACGCTGTAATTTAAGACAAACAAGTTTTAAATGAACGGTTTTGCACAGCTTTTCTGTGTTCAAGATGTACTACAAATTTTTGCAAAAATATTCGATCGGCAAAAGAATTTATATGTCTGTAAAATAAACGACGAGAATTGCTCATTTTGTCATGGCTGTTACGCTGTAGCTAAGTAATAAATGTATTTTGCATATTGCTGAGTGTAGGGCAGCGGTCATTCGAGCTAAATATCAGCGTGCCCATGTTTTTGTATGATTCGGAATTCGGCGTCATAGGAGCACTGACTGGAGAGTAAGTAGCGTCCGCTGTAATCTGTAAGTTGTCATGTCACCTTCTGTCTCTACTACAGTGAAATCCACTGGCGTAGCCAGGGACCTTGGAGATATAGACTGTTATCTTGCTAGGAAGTTTTTTTTTAAATATACCTTAAAACGAATCGAGTGACTTGAGACGCATTTTTGTTTTTTTTTTGAAAATAACTGACGCGGCCAGCGTACATTTCTGTCCGAGTACGAGGACCGACATACGTGTTATGAACTGAAGAACCCACTGATTGCAATGCGTTGCGTGTCGTAATAGGCATCCGAGCGGCGTATTCAGCTACGGCAATTCGTCGATTACCTTGAAGATGATGGAGAAGAATGGTACATTCTTGCCGGGAGAGATCTACAAAGAACTTGGCTATGTGAGTGCGTCGTCTTGCGCATTGTTTCCTTGCTTACTGCCTTGAGACATTCGCATCGAACTAATGATCACGGACTGCCTTCTTCCTCCCGGACTGCCTTCACGGACTTTTGTCCGCACCGTTTCTTCTGAGCTAATCGGTTTTTGTTTTTAGTTTGTCTTTAATTTTTGTTTCTGTGCCGTGCGCTAGACTAAGCTGGTCATTTCGTTAGCCTATGAGCGCACGTAAATATATCATATCGTATCGTATGTACAATATTTCTGTTTTACCCCTTCGTCGATAAACTCTGTAGGGACAGTGCACTGGCGGAGTGTATATTTAAACTTTAAAAAGTTAATGATGCCGCTGGCACGTCGACGAATTGGTGAAAAACTTACCGTGATAGGCCTTTGTGTGTTGCCGCACCGCGAGCTCATATGAAACAGGTTGTCGGCAGACCTGAAGCTACTGTGATCGACAGACTCATTTCGCCGCGAAATGAAAACATTCCTATTTGAGTCTGTTTACGGGCACCAAAGAACAGACTGATCTGCTTTGTGATGCGTCCTCAGTCTACTAGTAGGGGTGCAATACAAATACGTCCGTTAGGCTACTGTTAATCTCACATTTTATCAAAATTGTGCATTGTAGCGATATTTTGCGTTGTGTTTGCCTTTCCTGAACGACATCAATATTTAGATGTAACTGCTTTAGTTAAATGCAAAGGTAGGGGCTCCGCGGATCCTGGACTGAGCAATAATTTGGGTTGAAGGCCCAATAATAACATGCAGTTTGTGAAGACAACATTCGAAGTTTGAAAGTTGGCCTAGATGACGGGATTTTGGGCCCCAACTTGGAACTGTACAAGTAAAACCTCAAGGTGATCTATGCTGTATGCTTTCTAATGTCTATACTGTGTAGCATTATGTCCTCGCTTTGCAGTCTTATTTGGATTACTTGTTCTCACACGATTAAAAAAGTATGTGAGTTTCTTTAAAAGTCTATCATTGTTGTGATTTTGCGGAGAACGTTGTGCATTTTACTTGTTTTTATAGCAACAAATTGTCAAAGTAGTTTGACAAAAGGCCGCATCGCATGTCGTGCCGTTATTGAGGATCGAATGATCCCTTTGCTGCATGTACCGTAGCAGAGATCCCCAATGCTCTTCAGTTGGCCGGATAACTCCCAAACATTTCCTTTCCCGTAGGGGATCTCGACCTCTACGTGAGACATGGTTCTTTGAGCCCACCCGAGTCAGCACCCAGTCGATCGGTTCAGCCGTTTTTGCAGGGCACATCTGTGTGACCAATAGACAGACAGACAGAGCATGCAACATCTGTAGCAGTAGGCTACATCTTGTGCACTGCGTGCATACGATGCGGCCTAATAATACGTAGTTACCGGTACTGTGTGTCTTTTTAGGTGGCTACGTTTAAAAGTTTTTTATTCACTATGGAAGAAATACGTGATACGTGGGGTGAGCCTGCTGGTAAAGACTTATTCTTTATCGGTTCAATGACGGACTATTACTACCTTGAGACGTTGACGTCCACAGCTGTAACTCACGTCTATCAAGACGGCATTAAACTGAAGGTGCTCGGCAGAAACATCCGCACATTCAAACCTGGAATTCCGTTCCACGTTCAGGTCTGCTTTTAATGCTTCAGTGAGTCATGTCGTGTACAATGTACATTTATATTGAAAAGTGCATTTTGAAATTTGAAGTTGTAGCCTCCTTTAACAACATTTTCTTCGATTTATGACCTTGACCCTTGAACTTGACTTATAGATAGTGTCGAGATGAACGGGGCGCCCAATGTCTAGGCCAGATATCATTCAGTTCGAAAGTTATCATCTAGACACACAGACCCACACACATTCCGGACCAATTGCTCTACCTGGACCACGCAAGTGGTCGATAAAAACATGAAGGTAATCGTTACTGCATGCTTCACTAGGTGGCGTTAGTGAGGTACGACGGGACAATGTACACCGGCTTCTACGACCGGCATTTGCTTGTAACGGTCTCGTCAGAACCCGGCAGTCCGTCGTCCACAGTACCCGAAGACAAGCAGATGTTTCCCGATGATAACATATTCGACTACCAAGTCGTACCCGGCATGTCTGACCGCATCATACGCGTCACGGTCAGTATAATAAGTTTGCTGAGTAACGTATTCGATAATCATGATTATATATAACGGTCAGATATTAACAGTTTTTATGCCAGCGCGACGCTGTGATAGCGCGATCGGATAAAAGTGTTGTCTACAAAGTTCGACCATGGATGTTTTATTTATGATTGTGACACTCTTCGCGTCCATGGATCGTGACACGGAACATCGCAGACTAAAACGCGTCTGCGACAGTTAAGCATCTAGTTATTGTTATTTATTTTATTTATTGATATTAAAGCAAAACAGAGCGATGCAGTGAATACAAATACTACAATACATGCACACACCAACTGTGCAGGCAGACGAATAAAATTCATGTTGGAGAAAGCTGCTAACGCTAAAGCACAATCTGTTTTCGTTAGCCAAGTCTCTTGTCGTGAAGTTGTGCAGCGTCGCGCGGTTCCTCTACGACATCTGAGCCTCTTATTTTCATTACGAGCATCATAGCTAACATACTACGGTATAAGTGGGAGAAACGTTAGTTATTAATATACACTGTGTCCCAAAATATCTGTCCACCTTTTTTTGATTTTTTGAATATCTCTGTCAAAAATTAACCGATTTTAATGATATATGATTTTTGAAATCGTCAGAAAATTGACATCAAAAGCTTATAATTTTACCAACATCACCTGTCAGCTGTAGCTACTTTACCTTGGGAAATCCAATAAGTCATTTTCAACAGTACTTCTGTTCTGTCTTCTAATATGTACTTCTGATTATTAGCGTTATCTCAGAATAAAACGAACTGTCTCAGTGACTGTGAACTTGCCCACCACATCTGAAAGACTGAAGTGATATGTTGGCATCGCCGAGTTCCAGTAACCAGGCGTAGTGTCAGCGTACATTAAGCAGGCAGCTGGCAGCTGGCAGATTATGTCACGATAATGTTTTATGCCTGAACCGTTTCTTCTAAGCTACTTTATTTTTTTTCTATTTTTTTCGTTTCTGGGCAGTGCGCTAGATTAAGCTGGCCATCTCGTCAGTTTTTGAGCGCACATGAATCTACCGTATCGTATCGTATCGTATCGTATGTGTATTGTGATGATTACCATTTGCGTTTTGTAGGTCCAGCATCCGGCGTCGGGCAACACAGTGGAGATAGTGTGCTATCGTTACTACAGTCCCAACAATCGTTTTCTCGCATTGACGACAGCAAACGATCGACCACGTGTACGTGGCGCGCAAGTCGTTCAACGCTTATCTTCGTCGAAATAATTAGCAGTAAATTAGAAGAAGTCAGCACTCACAAGAGTGCACAGACCCACGCCGGCAATGGTTTTTATGACTCATAACCTTGTCTTTTGACCTTTTAACCCCAAAATAAATGGCTTTCTCGGACTCATTGTGGAACATTCCTATGTCAAGTTTGGTGATCCTATGCATCGGTTTTTTTGAGATATCATGTAGATAAACAGAAAAACTGTGATGGAGACCTTACCTCTGCGACTGTCGTCTGCGCGGGTAATTAGCAGTTTATCCAAAAACTTACCATCCGAATTATCACCTTTCATGCGCTCATCAGTTTTAATTTCGTTTTAATTTTTGTGTATGTAAGGCCGGGCAAATAGAAAGCGATTGTAACGTGTGATTTTTGCCGAAATGTATGGATGTGTTCCGTTCGTGTTATTGACTGAGCTTATAAGAAAGAGCCCTTTAACATTATGTCACATCGCGTCGTATCAAATCCTAAGTTATTAGTCGGATTTAGTCCGCATCACAGCGATAGCTGGATGGCAATAGCGGCCTATTGTTATACACACGGAGTACCGTGGTATGTCTGTCGGTCACGTTCATGAGCTCTGCGAAAACGGCTGCGAAAACGGCTGAACCGATCGAGATGCCGTTTGGGGGGCTGGATCGGGTGGACCAAGGAACCACGTATTAGATGTGGTACAGATCCCCAAGAGGAAGAGGCAACTTTTGGGGCTGTACACCCGATGGGGTGCAGATCCCAAGGGGAAGAGGCAATTTTTGGGGGTTGTCCGCCAGACTGAAAAGCATTGGGAATTTTTACAGCGGTATCCGCAACAAGAGTCTCCGCTGCCGCTGACAGACCCGCGACGCAGAGGCTCAGCGCATGCTAAATATTTCGTGTCGCCTCATATGGTAATCATCCATTTCTTTTACTTGGCCTAACTGCTGAATGCAGATCTCGACGGTGGCTGTGATCAACAGTTGTCCGACGACTATCAGAAGTTTATGACACTTACCGGCGAACGAAGTTGACAGCGCCTAAGACGATCAGCCGTTCCAGAGATATGATTGGTGCCCATCAAAATTTAAATGGTTAACGTGTAAACGTGACCTAACCACGCTTTTTTTCAGGAATGGTTTGCCATCCGTGGTCTAGCACTTGCTACCGTCAACCTACCTAGTACCTACCAAATTCGAAGTCTCTATCTGCACTCATTACAAAAGGCGATACAAAGTGTCGAAAATGGGTGGTTTGGGGTAGTTAGGTCACCCAAGGTCACCGAAAATAGCTCCAATCAATAGATGATATACGAATTCTTATTTGTTCCATAGTAAATATGTCCCTATCTTGCACCGTTTCTGAGATACAGCGAGATATTAGTCGAAAATAGCCGTTTTAACCTACCCCACCTTTTTTGCGCCCCCGTTGGGGGTGACCCCGTTGGAATTTTTTCGAAATTTTTTGCGTCAGAAAAATAGGGTCCCTGGGCTATCGTATGGAGTTGTTTGCGTGATCCCACTTTTGCCGTTTTAGTACAATACCGGCGTGTGACAGACGCGCAGACAGACAGACGGATAGACAGACGAACAGACACACGACGACAGCATATACCGCGCTAGCATATCGCCGCACGATAAAAATGTTAAACCGATCGAGATACCGTTTGCGGGGCTGACTCATGTGGGCCCAAGGAACCATTAGACGGGGTGAAAGTCGGACGAATCCATTCGCCACTGCGAGGGGTGACAAGACGGCGATGCGGCCTTTTGTCTAAATTCTTTGACCACTTGTTTAGCTTGTGTAATTATTTTGTTGTCATTTGCTTTTCAGAGTGAAACGTATATGACGTTTACTGTATACGCAAATTTCTACATCGACCAACTGAATTACTTGGCGAGTAGCATTTTTTATTCCTCAGTCATCACTAATTCTTATGAGCATGCATGTACATAAGAATATGCATTGACTTCGAGGGGGATGAGAGGGAGGCGTCCTCGATATATTACATAGGGTACACCCACTGGGCAATCGTCCCAGTATTTAACCTTCACTTCAAAATGCACAGAAATGACTGTTTTTTGAAAACCTCTATTTCACCAAGAAAATCTAGTAGCATAACAAATAAATAAAGATGCAAACAAAGTACAGTAATAATAAAGACAAATGTAAAAACTGCAGTTTATACACACTGTTAACGGCGACGGATCGAAAACCGCAAAAATCATAAAAAGGCAATGTTAACCACACTAACATAGCCTGAATGTCAATG
>Ga0209780_1004708_pt1 | contig 10580 bp, 11 predicted proteins | sample WorMetexBAHAMAS2_FD_187384 | JGI IMG/M metagenome (GOLD analysis project Ga0209780, IMG submission 187384) | Marine gutless worms symbiont microbial communities from Max Planck institute for Marine Microbiology, Germany - Inanidrilus exumae... | ecosystem: Host-associated > Annelida > Digestive... | reverse complement strand
CTGATTTGACGATGATTATTCGTCCGGAGCGGCGTAGGTATTCTTTGTATGATTTTGTGTTGGAGTTTAAGTATTTAAAGTTGTCTGAGGTGGGGTTGAGTGGGGAGCAGGTGCGTAGTATGAGTGTTGATGAGCTAAAAGCCTTAGAACCCGTGAAGGAAAAGTTGGCGGAGTCGGAAGGGCAGTTGTTTGATTATGAGTCTCGTTTGGTGTCGAAGTATGGTGATTTGTTGCGGTTGCAGTTGGTTGGTGTGGTGGCGGTGGGTTTTGAGCGGGTGGTGTGGCAGGGGGTGTCCAGTTCAAAGGCTGGCTAAAATTTGGGTTGGGCGGGATTGGGTTTGGTGTTTTTGGTGATATGGGATGGGCGAATACTACTGGGCCACAGATTTTCGCCGCGAGCGACGACGCGAACTATATTAACCCGCCAGCTAACTGATTTTGCACCCGCGGAGGCGGCTGTTAGTTTTTAGTTGTCTCCCGGCAGGGCGGCTTCGCGGCCCAATACCATTAAGTTAGAGAAAATACGTCACGCTCGCCGGCTCTCAAACCGCCGGAAAAACCAAATCGCGAAAAAAAACGAAAAACGCAAGGCAAAAACTTTGCCAGGCCGCAGAATCAGCGGGCACCACGATCTTTCTTTCATTTAACCGAGAGCCTAAAGCCCGCTTGCCCACCCTACTATCTTTAGGCGGAGCCGTATCATTAGTGAATTTTATCTGGATCAATGCCTAATGATCGCAATCGCGCTGCCAGTTGTTCAGCTTTCTCTCTGGCTCGTTCCTCCGCCTTGCGTGCCCGTTCCTCCGCCTTACGTGCCTGTTTTTCTGCTGCCAGGCGTGCCTGTTTTTCCTTCAAATAGCCAGGCAAAACAAAATCTTGATAAACTTGGTCATTAATCATCTCATCGGGAGAGGGCTTGGTGAATAAATCTTCAAACCTAAATTGAAAACCAGGTAACACCTTCGATTTAATAATGCCCCCTTTTAGTGGCTTTATAGGAATATAAACGCCCCGCGCCTTGTCCAAACGGAAAAATTGAGTACGCTCACGGTTACTATCCAAAATATAATATTCCTTTACCCCAGCTTGGGCATATTCATCCTTTTTGGTGATGGTATCCCGTTCCATGATTTCCGTCGTCGAATCGGAGAGAGCTTCAACGCACATGTCATAAATGCCGCGATAACTTTTATCATGGGGCAACAGCGGTATCGGGTTGTCGTTGAGTACAATCCCTAAATCCGGGCGACGCACCTCGTTTTTTCCTGATAGTCGAAATCCCATTTCTAATAATACGGATTGGGCAATGGGATTGGTTCTCAAATAGTGTTCTAATAGTTCGAAGAACCATTTGTAGATTGAGATCGTTAGTACGTCAGACACCGCTTTTTCCTCCAGGTAGCCGTTATTCCATTCGTAGACAATTTCGTGACCATCGTAGTATTTTTCCCAGTATTCTGTTTCGGATATTTGGGGGGGAGGAGAATAGGTGTCTTGGGAGTGGTTTAGGGCTTGTAGTTTTGTCATATTTTTTCTTTCCTAAATTTTGAAAAGCTTTTAATTTAATCGGAAAATTTTCCCTAGAGTACAAGGACTGCTGAACAACTATTGGTGGTTTTCCACCACCAAAGTAATCGAGACGGGCACCTACGGTTTGGGGAAATAGCAAACGTTTGGCAAATCTGAAAAATGATTATCAGAAGTGACGAGTTCGACTTCCTCTTGTCGAGCAGTTGCGTAAATCAGTGCATCTGCCACTGACAGCTGATATTGAGTGGCAAGTTTTGCTGCCAATAGTGCTAAATCTGCGTCTAGCACAACAATTTGACCTTGTTTGGTCAGCTCAATAAGGGTTTGCGCCGTATCGACGTCCCGTTCCCGACAAAACCATTTATATAGTTCGTATTGCAGTACGGTTGGTACAATAATATTGGGCACTTGTTGGAAATAGGGGGAAAATTGTTCGGCCAAAACATCGTCCATAAACCACTATATCCAACCACAAGTGTCTATTAAATAAGACTTATTATTCATGGTTGAGGTCGATCTCTATAGTTTTCCGGATTTGCGCCCCTGAGCAATCCACGAAAGGCTTGGATATCGTTTTTTGGTATCAAACGGATAGTCTTATTTTCGGTAATGCAAATGAATTGTTGACCCGCTTGTAAATGTAAATTATCTCGGATATTATCAGGAATAACCACCTGAAAATCTTCTGAAAGAGTTATGCTTTCCATTATCGAACTCCTGATTGTTAAATATAGGGTTGTTGCTAAATGAACTGTGATTTATGTGATTTTTATGATTAATGTGATTTAAAATAATAACTTCATAAAAATCACATAAATCATAAAAATCACAGTTCAAAAATTTTATGAAAGTCTATAGATTTATTTCATCTTAGCATAGGCAGCTTCGTCTTCTCCGCCAAAAAGATCAAACACCCTTTTAATCAAAGCCGCTAATTCCAAAGTCATAATCGCAAAATCGGCATCAAAACGTTGTTCTGGCGTTTCGATATTCGCATCATCGGCTTGTGCATTCATCAAATCCAGCGTTTGTAAACGCCTAATGACCAATCCATCATCCAAAATCAGCCCTAATCGTTCATGCCACTCCAAAGCGATGCGTGTCACCAATTTGCCCGCCTCCAAATGTCCTTGAATTTCTTCAGCTAGCAAATCTTGACGCTTGCAATTCACCACCGCACCTTCTTGATCGGCTAAAACACAAGCATCGGCTAATTCAATATCGGGGGGACAATCGTTTTGATTAACCAACCATTGTGTCATCACATTAGCCGGCGCTTTTTGAACTTTAGGCGGAGCCACTGGCAAACTCCCCAGGGTTTTACGTAAAAAACTAATTAATTCTTCAGCTTTTTTGTCACTCGGCGTATCAATCAACAGCCAACCATTTGTGACATCAATATAGGCGGAAAGATAGCTTGAGCGGCTAAAAGCGCGTGGAATCAACTCATGCAGCACTTGTTCACGAATTTCATCTTTTTCACGTTTACGCACTTTACGCATTTGTTGAGTTTCAATTTCCTCAACCTTCTCATTCACAAAGTCGCGTACAACCGAAGCCGGCAATATTTTTTCTTCCTTGCGGGCGGTGAAAATGATGCAGTTGTTAATGCTATGCACTAAAGATTCACTATGACGCCCTAAAGGCGGTACCCAGCCCAGACTTTCCATATCCATTTTGCCACAGGGATGAAAAGCATCCTGAGTCAATTGTTCATGTAAATCTTCGGCTGATAAGGTGAACGGACGTAAAAATCGATAAATATGTATATTTTTAAACCACATTTTTTTTATGTTTCTTGATTGACACTTAACGCGGGCACAATTTGCACATTTGTCATCCCGACGATAGGAGGGATCTATGGCCACTCCAAGATTCCTCACGTCCGTTCGGAATGACAGTTTGGCTTAGTTTGTGGCCTAATTAAGTAGAATTAATTGCCAATATGAATAACGATTGAACGCTGTCCACCATTACGGCGGTGTTCCCACAAATAAATACCCTGCCAAGTGCCCAATGCCAATTGACCATACATTTGTCATTTCGACCAGCGGGAGAAATCTATGTATGGCCACTCCAAGATTCCTCACGTCCGTTCGGAATGACAGTTTGGCTTAGTTTGTGGCCTAATTAAGTAGAATTAATTGCCAATATGAATGACGATTGAACGCTGTCCACCATTACGGCGGTGTTCCCACAAATAAATACCCTGCCAAGTGCCCAATGCCAATTGACCATTCATAATGGGAACAGCTAGGCTCGTAGCTGTCAAAGCCGATTTTATATGAGCTGGCATATCGTCCGCCCCTTCAAGCCTATGGGTATAGAGCGAATCCCCCTCTGGTACTAAGCGATTTAACCAGCGCTCTAAATCATTTTTAGCCGAAGGATCGGCATTTTCTTGAATCAGCAAACTAGCTGAAGTATGTTGGACAAACAAGGTACATAATCCTTCTCGGATATCGGTTTCACGAACCGCAGTCGCCACTTTTTGAGTAAAATCAAATAAACCCTGATGGGGCGCAGGTACGCTGATATTTTTGATTGGCATGGCTCAGTTATCAATTAGTTGGTAGGGTACATTTAAATTATTGATATTCAAATCGAACTCACCTTAGGTGGGCAAGAAAAACACCTTGCCCACCCTACATTTAAATTATTGATATTCAAATCGAACTCACGTTAGTATTGAGTTTGACATTTTACCATATTCAACTAGCTGAACCGTACACTGGCAATTTTTGCTCGCCACTCCGCTGGTCCAGTTTTATGCACCGACTCGCCCTTGGCATCCACCGCCACAGTCACTGGCATATCTTGCACTTCAAACTCATGCACCGCTTCCATGCCTAAATCCGCAAACGCCACCACCCGTGCAGCGCGAATCGCCTTAGATACCAAATAAGCCGCACCACCTATCGCCATTAAATACACCGCTTTATGCTTCTTAATCGCCTCAATCGCTTGAGGACCACGCTCAGCCTTGCCGATCATCCCAATAATGCCAGTTTTTTCCAACATCATTTCCGTAAACTTATCCATGCGCGTTGCCGTCGTAGGACCCGCTGGTCCAACTACTTCATCGCGCACCGCGTCTACTGGTCCAACGTAATAAATAAAACGATTTTTGAAATCCAAACCTGCCGGCAACGGCTCCCCTTTCGCCAACAAATCCGCTATCCGTTTATGAGCCGCATCGCGCCCGGTTAATAATTTACCACTGAGCAATAAACGCTCCCCTGGTTGCCACTGTGCTACGTCTTCTGGTTTTACCATGTCAAGATTCACCCGACGGCTTTGTGCCCCCGCTTCCCACGTCACTTGAGGCCATTCCTCCACACTTGGCGGGGTTAAATGAGCCGCTCCACTACCATCTAATATAAAATGCGCGTGGCGCGTGGCAGCACAGTTGGGAATCATGGCAACGGGCAAAGAAGCAGCATGGGTGGGATAATCAAGTATTTTAACATCCAACACAGTCGTCAATCCGCCCAAACCTTGTGCGCCTATTCCCAAAGCATTGACTTTTTCATAAAGTTCTAAACGCAATGCCTCAATCCGGTTATACGCGCCCCGCGCTTGTAATTCATGAATATCAATCGGTGCCATCAAGGCACTTTTCGCCAACAACACGGCTTTTTCCGCTGTGCCGCCGATACCAATACCGAGTATCCCGGGTGGACACCAACCTGCTCCCATTTGAGGAACCGTTTTCAGCACCCAATCCACCAAACTATCACTCGGATTTAACATCACAAATTTGGACTTATTTTCAGAACCGCCCCCCTTAGCTGCGACTTTGACTTCAACCGTATTGCCGGGTACAACCTCAAAATGTATCACGGCTGGCGTATTATCTTGCGTATTTTGACGACTGCCAGCGGGATCACTGAGAATAGAGGCACGTAATACATTATCTTGGAATGTATAAGCACGTCGTACCCCCTCATTCACCATTTCCGTGAGACTTTTATTTGTATCCCAATGCACATTCATGCCTATTTTAAGAAAAACGACGGCAATGCCAGTATCTTGACAAATCGGACGCTGCCCTTCCGCACTCATGCGTGAATTGACTAAAATCTGAGCAATGGCATCTTTAGCCGCCTCGGACGCTTCACGTTCGTAAGCTTTTTCCAAAGCTTGAATATAATCAAGAGGATGATAATAGGAAATAAATTGGAAAGCATCGGCGATGCTTTGAATAAAATCTTGTTCTCGGATCATCGTCATACCATAGTACTCCGTCATTATAAAATGATGGAATCCAAAGCTTTAGCTTTGGGCGTGTCCAAAGCCAAAGCTTCGGACTCCTTTAGGGACTACCAAAAATTGCACATCGCGTAATTAACTGATGTTAATTCTGAAAATTCTCAAATTCTGTAAATTCTGATTCAGACATAAAAGGATAAAACAGCTCAGTGGCAACATTTCAAGGCCATTGGCCATAATAAGCTAAACGATTGATTAAAATAGTTTTAGCTAAAAAAATCAAACGATCATCAAATATATTTTCTACAAACGCATCCTGTGTATAAATATTATCTATCGCGCCCCCATTTTCATGATTAGCCTGTCCATCTTTACCCAGCGAAATAACGACTGCTATCACATCAGAATTAACGCTTTCATTGGTCAACTGATCCCCTTGCCTATTTCTTACCCTTAAATTATTAACCGTATTAGGCGGATTTGGCAAAGCTAGAGCCGTATATTGTACATCAACTCGATAACGAAAAGCCTGTCCCCACGCATCTTTTCTGCCCACTGCCAAAGTTATCCAAGGCAAATCACCCTCCATATCGCAAGCACTTGGATTATCTTCTATGCCATCATTATTGCTATCTGGACAGGGCAAACGCCCATTAATCACGGCGAAACCGAGCAACGCCTCTTTAATGGTTTCCAAATATCGTTGAGTGGCTTTAACTCTGCTTTGATCCATCTGCGCGGAGAGTGGAACTAATAAACTACCAATGACTAAAGTCATAATGACTAACACTATCGCCATTTCAACTAAGAGAAATCCTTGAAAAGAGATTTTCATCATCTGCCTTAAATATGTTAAAATACCATCCAAAAAACACCACCAAAATATCGTACCATGTCATTAAATAGCAGGACAGTTGCAAAAATACTACGAGAACATTTTACCGGTGAAACGCCTATAATCAAAAATGCGTCTGAACACCAAACATTTATTTCGTCTCTTCAAACTAAAATTGAAAAAATCAAAGGGATCGAAAAACCATTTTTTTATCACTCATCCAATGAACCAAACTGTCATTTTTCGATTAAAGATGAATCGTCTTTCTATGACAACAATGATTTTACAATCAAATTTAATCAAAACAACGAATTGTTCATTACCCACAACAGGAATAGTGCGAATATTTATCAACTTGAACAAATTTATAGCTTTATTGACAAAATAAAACTGGAATATGATAATAAACAAGCGCGCCAATTAAAAAAAGAAAAGATCAATAAATTGAAACAACTGGCGATTATTGGCAATATCAAAAAAATCGCCAAAGAGGATAAATTTGACTTTTATACCCTGGAATACGCGACCAAATTGAAACTAATTGTTCATATTGGATCAGGAAAAATAATAGAAATCGATATACCTTATGGCAAATTCCAAGACAGTTTAAAAGATTTGCGTTCCCTTATCCAGACGATAAGAGAATTGCAAAAATCCGGACTCACTTTTCGCTTCAAATCCAATTCAAGATATCAGCACGATTCATGGATCACTCACGAAAGCTTATGAGCATATCATTACAAGACAGCGCCATCAAAAAAATCTTCCGGGAACACTTTAAGGGTGAAACGCCCATTATTATTTCGCACCATGAACAAAAAGTGTTGATTTCAAATATCAAAGACAAATTAAACGCGATGGAAGGTTTTTACATTTTTAAAACATATTCAGGATACACGAAAAAGGAGCTGGAACAAATTTGCTGTTTTAAAATTATTTCGTCATCACAATATTATCGTGATCAGGACTTTTGCTTAAAATTTAATAAAAAGAATGAATTGATCATCGAGGATGGATTTCGGACTAACTCTCCAGTTTATCAGCTTGAGCAAATTTATACGCTCGGCGAAAAAATGAAATTGGAATATAAAAGGCTTGATGGCAACTATATAAAAAAACAAAATGAAAAGCTTAAAAAACAAAAGATAAAGGAATTGAAACACAAAGCCATTATTGCAAAAATCAACCAAATCACGAGGGAAGATAAATTTGAATTTCAAATTAGAGAATACGCGACAAAAGTAAAATTGCTTGTTCGTCTAGGGAAAGTGGAACATATGGCGATTGATATACCATATAATAAATTTCAGGAAACACTCAAAAAATTACGTACCACGATCCAAACGATCCAAGAATTACATGATTCAGGTCTCAGATTAAAAATTCACCAGACCGGATATCGTGATTCCAACAACTGGAAATCTTATAAATAACTGAAAATGGCAATAAAAATTGACGTACCAGAACTCATTGAAATACTCAGGCTAACTCCCCCTGAGCAAAATCTTATGCTAATCGGAAAACACGGGATTGGTAAATCACAAATCATCACAGAATTTTACAAGAGAAAAAGAATGAAAGTGATCGCCTTCTTTCTGGGGCAGATGAGCGATCCCGGAGACCTAATTGGACTCATGTATCAAGACCAAAAAACGGGACATTCAGAATTTTTACCCCCCTATTGGTGGCCAACTGATAATAAACCGATAGTCCTATTTCTCGACGAACTCAATCGCGCCCGTCCAGAAATACTCCAATCAGTTCAAGACTTAACCCTGAATAAAACCCTGGCTGGCAAAAAACTACCAAAAAGGAGTATTGTCATCTCCGCCGTCAACGAAGGAGAAGAATATCAACTAACCGACTTAGATCCAGCATTAGTTTCACGCTTCAATCTATACGAATTTGCACCAACGGTAGAAGACTGGCTCTTATGGGCTAATGACAAGGGAATTGATGAACGAGTAATTGCCTTTATTCAAAAACATCATCAATTCCTCGATCCCGAAGACAATGAAGACGGCCTAAACACAGGACTCAACAAAACCCCAGATCGCCGCGCCTGGGAAAAAGTCTCCAACCTGATCAAGCCGCTCAAAGATATAAATGATCTCCATATCAAAATAATTGCAGGCATTGTCGGCATAAAAGCAGCCATGAACTTCAAAAAGAGCCTAGAAACGACCCTCAAAGTCTCGCCAGGACAACTACTCTTAAATTTTGACAAATACAAAAACAAATTAAAATCCTTCAAACTACAAGAGTTTATCTTCCTAAACGAACAAATCATGTACTGGCTCAATGGCGACAACTACAAAGCTGCTCAAAAACCAGCAGTGTTGACAAATTTCCACAAATACCTAGTTCACCTCAAAAATGTCAAAAAAACAGAAGCCATTGCCCATATCGCCTCAATGATCGAAAATGCCAAATTTGAAAAAGTCGCCAGCCTGTTATTAGTCGAATCTATGGAAATCATGGAAGAATTGACGGAGTATATTAGTAAGATTCAATTATAAATAAGCCTTGAAATAAATTTCAAGGCTAAAAGCTAAAGTCGGCCAAAGCCGACTACCTAATTCTTAGGAGTCCAAACTTTAGTTTGGACGTCTCGTCCAAAATAAATTTTGGACTCCTAACGGCTCAGGAGCTCGCGCAGAGCGTGGGAACGAGAAAAAATCCGACTACCTAGCTTTACTATTAGTCAGCTTTAGCTGACTTTAGCTTTTAGCCTCGGAATTTATTCCGAGGCTAAAAAACGCTAGTGATTTGGAGTGCAAGGCATACCTTGCACGGCGCTGGAGTACACTAAATGACAACCAAACAAAGAATCAGCAATATCATCGAAAAATGGTACCTCATCGATCCCCTATTTTTTGCCGTCTGGACAACTCACGAATTAAGCATCAATCCAAACATTAAAAACATCAGAGTTGGACGAGGACAAATCGAATATAACCCCACATTTATTGAAGCCTTGGACGATCAAACCCTTTACAAAGTGCTACAATTTGAAGCCATGCGGATTATATTAAAACACCCCTATTTACGACGCAAAGAAAACCAAATAGTTGCCTACACCGCCAGCAATATTACCATTCAAGAATATCTTCAAACACCGCTCAACTTCCCTCATGCAAAACAAATATTTCAAACCGACGAATATGACAAAAAATACTTTGAATTTTACTATTACAAATTACTAGAACAACAAGATGGCACGGGGCAACACGACAAAAGGGGGCAAAGCGGAGCACCGGCGGCAGAAAAACAATACACCAATCCAGAAATCAGTGGCATAGAAAACACCGAACCCTGGGATGCCGACGAATACTACAACAATCAAATCAACGACAAAATAGAATTTGCACTAGAAAACAACACCTGGGGCACGCTACCAAACCATATACAAGAACTGATATTAGCCACCCTAAAACCCAAAATCAACTATCGGGAAATACTCCGCTCATTCAGAGCCAGCATCATCTCCGTCAACCGCGTATTAACGCGGATGAAACCAAGCCGCCGTTATGGCTTTTTATACCTGGGCAACCGCAGAGATTTTTGCACCAAACTACTATTTGCCGTCGACGTAAGCGGCTCCGTGACTAACCAAGACATCAAAAAAGCATTCTCGATCATCAACCAACTCTTCAAATATGGCATTGAAACAATCGATGTCCTGCAATTCGATAGTGAAATCAAAGGAAAACCGCTCACCTTAAAAAAAGCCAAATATAAAATCAAAGTCATTGGACGCGGCGGAACCTACTTCCAACCAGTGATAAACTACATCGACAAAAACAAAGAATACGACGGACTCATAATCTTTACAGACGGCTGGGCACCCATCCCCACCACCCCAAAAAATAAACGAACCAGAATTATCTGGTTATTTAATAATGAACACAATTACAGGCGCATGAAAGACAAATTAAAGCAGCTCGGAGACTCGACTTTTATTAAGGAAATGTGATGAAAAATCAACACACCCCCCCCCCCA
>Ga0209780_1004707_pt1 | contig 10580 bp, 8 predicted proteins | sample WorMetexBAHAMAS2_FD_187384 | JGI IMG/M metagenome (GOLD analysis project Ga0209780, IMG submission 187384) | Marine gutless worms symbiont microbial communities from Max Planck institute for Marine Microbiology, Germany - Inanidrilus exumae... | ecosystem: Host-associated > Annelida > Digestive... | reverse complement strand
GTAATGGTGGAGTCTAGAACAGAAGGATAGAAAGAGAAGAAAAGTTGCGTGTCATCCGCATAAAGGTGATGGTTAAAGGAAAGTGATGAGATAAGAGTACTGAGAGGGGAAGTGTACAAGATGAACTATCCATCGAATGACAGCTGCTCTATCTAATTTCAAGTGAATTGCTCAAATGCACAGACAGTGATTGTTACCTGGCAGCAGCGGCAGCAGCGGCAGCAGCAGCAATGGGTGGATGCGGAAACGAGACATTGACAAAGTCGACGCACGGAGCAGTCACGCAGACAGAAGACGATGATGACGAACAGTAGAGATGTCAACATTCCACAGAGACACGAGATCACAACCACTGACCTCTCCTCCTGTCAACGATCGAGTACAGAGACACTCAGGCACCGCCATCCGTCTGTCTGCATGGGACCTGGTGGTAGCGGCCGCCAGCCACGCGATATGTAACTTGCAAAATGGGAGGCAATGTAGGATTATCAGACAAACAGCTCCGCCTCCAGCTAAACATCCTCTTTTAACGGACTTTGCCGCTATTCCGCACCTTCGCCGGCAGACCACATAAACCGCCGTCTCCTACTCAAACTCCTGGATCCCCCACTGACGAGTGTAGACCTATAATCAACCCGCCTAGACCTCCCAGCACGTCTGTAGGCCTATAGCCTACAGGCGTAGGCCTACCGGTGATGTCATTGTCACGTCAAGCCTATTCATTGAAAACGTAAGCCCACCAAGCCGCCCATGACTAACTTAGACACCAGGCCCATACAGGGACGTAATTAGGGTTTTCGGCGCCCGGGGGGCAGAAGCAATGAAGTGAGCCCCAAAAAGTCGTCACATGGGTCTGACGCCAACAGTCCGATTTTTGGTTACGTTCTACGACTGTTGGCTCATTCAACAAACTTTATCGAACTCACTTTATTGGTCATAAATCGTGAAATATTTTTGGTGAGGCTGTTTTGCACCCCCTCCCCTACTGCACCCGAGGCAACTGCCCCATCTGCCCGGTGGTTACACCACTGAGGTCCAAGTCTGTTATGATAACAGTAGCTGTCCGGAGCTCTACATGATTGCCAATTTGTGATGTTGCAAAATCATGATCATGAAAATAACTCAAAATCACAGACCACGTTGAGCAAAATGACCGAAATCTAAGTCACAAGAACTTTTCAATAAGTGATTTAAATCGTGACGTGGCTCCGTGCACTGTAATGCGAACTGTATATCGTATACATGTATATAATCAATCAATCGACAACATAGCTGCCCTCTACAGAGCGCTGATTCTGTGGCCTATGTTAGATAATTCGATACAGCTGATTACAATTCCAGACAGAGACAGCACAGAGTGCCACGAAATATATTAATGTTCGTACCTTCAATGCGATAATGTCAACGTCTGCAGTAAACGATCGACCATTGATGTCTGTCATCAGACAACACACTGCAGTCACTGTCTAGTATAAGCTAAACGGCCTATATGTTGGCCTATATATGCACCATTGTATACCTAATTTATCATGGACAAGTTTACGCCAGTGTTGTTGTCCTTGGCCTTGGTCCTTGGCCTTGAACTGTCCTTAAGGACACATCTGAAGTCCTTGGCCTTGGCCTTGAAAGTTGAGTCCTTGGCCTTGGCCTTGAAGGTTGGGTCCTTGGCCTTGGCCTTGGCCTTAAAGGTTGAGTCCTTGTTGGCCTTAATCTTAAATATTTTTTATTAATTTTTATTTAACCGCTTTGCAGTGCAGCTTAAAAAATGTCCTTTAAATCATATTATGTCGTATTTCTATTTCGATCTCCTGATATGTTTTAGTGTTGCATTGTTGCTCCTGATAAGACATTGTATGACATTTATTCTCCTGAGACCCAGTGACCCAAAATGGTTACACTTCAGAGCGTTGAGCACCATACTGGTCTAGCCCACCATCTTTGATTTTTGACATTTGGGCAGCGCACCAGAGTGCCCAAATGTCAAAAATTAAAGATGGTGGGCTAGACCAATATGGTGCTCAACGATCTGAAGTGTACCTGGGCCTGAGGAGGTTATGCAATGTGACAGACAGACAGTACTGTTGTTCCTGAAGTGCAGCAGTTATTATGTTTTAGTGTTGCACTGGTAAGACACTGTGACAGTGACAGTTGTAATAACGTTTGATGGAGTTCACTGCTGCTGTGAATTTTAGTAACATGTAACCTCAGCTTTTATATATCAAGTTCACGGTTTAACCCCTCAAAAGTCCGGTCCTTGGCCTTGGCCTTGGCCTTGAAGGGTGAGTCCGTGGCCTTGGCCTTGAGGGTTAAGTCCTTGTTAACATTACTGCAGACAAAATACACATTTATGTGACTACATTGTGTGAATGCAGTATACTTGGAAGTAAAATTTACCCTGCACGGCGTGCATGCTGGTGGGTGTTCTGTGTTACGAATCAACACTGTGACATTGCAATATTGTAATTAACGTTAAAACGTGTTGTGTTGTCGACCTTTGCGAGTATTGTCCAATCTCTAAAATGCATTACTTCTAAACTAAATACATTACATTCATTTGTTTTCACCGGCATATTCAAGGTAACAGGAAAACAGGGTGTGGTCAGTTCACCTGAACTTAGGCCTATCCATTGGTGCCGACAATGATCCAACATCTGCTAAAGTGAAATGGAACTACACGAAAAACTGGAACTGAAACTTAAACTTAAGTTGACACAATAGAAAGAACTGGAAAAAAGAGAAATTAATTGAAATTGGCTCAGCGGAATAGAATGTGAATGTGAATAGGAATAGATTATTCAAATCACGAAACTGGAATGTCACTTGACTGAGTGCAAACTGCGTGTTTTAGCATGCTGCCGCTCGAAGAAAACTTCCTTCGTCGATTCGGAAACCGGAAATCGGTAATGGCTATCGTTGCTGTGGGTAGTCTACAGAATGTGCGTTGACGCACCGACCACTCGCTGTGTTTTTCTGCGCAGTGGTTGCGGCTGTATAAAACGTCCGTCATTGTTTTGCATGAAATATGCATTGCTTATAAAAGCGTCGCCCGCCAGATAACGGAAGCCGCGAAGGCACGCACAGAAAAGTATGATGTATGTACGATGAATGCGCACGTCATGATGTGAATGGAGGTTATTGTTGGGGATGTACTGTCGCCACTGTCCATCGTTGTCGCACATGCGGCGTTTTAGTGACTTGCACTGCCGTAACTCTAACCGTTAACAGCGACAACTGCACGCCAATAAATAACTTTTCAGTGCGTTGATATTTTTTGCATAAGTTCCTTCAAAGACCATTCATTTGCCTCACTTCGCATGATTTGAGATATCTCAGATATCTTATTCTTATTTACAGCAAGTTATTGTAGTGGTGACACAGAGCAGGTAACGGGTCCTGAACAGTGACCCATGACCCAGTGACGCACTCAGATAGTGGAGAGTGACCGTGACCCATACATTTGAATAGTCGGTAACTGCAACACACAAATTGCACAATCCTTCTTCGAACAGCAAACGATATTCCACAATCCACGTGTAAACGTACGCATGCCCGAATATTTAACATATTTAGTAAAACCATGGGGAATTAAAATAGTCACTTAATATAGGCCTATACGTTAAATCTTTTAAGGTCTTACACTGTTCGATTTGCTCCCGTTTGCCCCTGATCCTGATGGATACTTCATTCAACGTATGATGTATATCTACATGGCCCAAACTCACGGAAAATCGTACAATGACCCTTGATCCGTGTAACCTGTCTAAAATGACCCATTCAATCCATCAACCCATTGCCTGCTCTGCGTATGTAACGTACGACGATGCAATTTACTTAAACGGCCTTGCGTTGTTGTTTGTGTGCGCAGTTGTCAAGGAAGCATTTTAACGATATATTCATGCACTACGACCCGGTACGAACGACCTGTCAATATTCGTCATAGGCGCCGATTTTTTATCTGCGTTGCAAGTCCATTCCCTTGTGCTGCTTTCCTTTACTCCTTCTTCTCTTTTTTCATCCCCCTGCCTCGAAGCGGTCCAATCAAATCTCTGCATAGGGTCTGAAGAATGCTGCAAGGTCCTTCAGAGTTGGACATGGGTCCATGTATTGAAACCCAACCCAAAATTTGTGCAGCAAGACAATAAAACATGCATGCATAAAATACAATCAGTAAACTTGATAAAATAACATACGGATAATAAAATTACAGTCTGTTAAATGCGTTAGTCTTTCGGGCAGTGATCTGTCGTGTGCGCGTGGTTTAAGGTTGTAATTATGTGAGGTAGGCCCTATGAACGACGGGCGGCAGGAGGCGATGCAGAACATGGTCTGGGTTATGGCAATAACAAATGTAGCTATTCACGCCACCATTTTGCACAAAAATATCTTATTAGTCGAACCTTGACCCAGCCCAACCCATAAAATATTGTAATTTTACGACCCAGCCCAACCTAATCTAACCCATGGACGGACCCAGCCCACGTCCAACTCTGAGGTCCCTCTGCAGGGTCCAGGGATGAACCCAGGCCGTAAACGCATTTTTAGTGTTTCAACCTAAAAAGAAATCTGCTAAGTGATGACAACAGCTTTGAATTCATTTAACAACGGCGGTTAAAATTACAGTGGGGGCTATTTCTTCTGGGTGAGCCGCATGCTATGTCTTTAGGTGCCGTTACACCCATTGTTCCCAAGAAGTCGGAGTCTATGATGTTCACACTGCAGTCATATAGAATTTATACTTTGTCGCCAGTGCTATTATCGCGGGCGCGACGCTGTACAAGGTGGTCCAAAACCGGCCTACTGGCCACCGTGAGTGAATCAAGGTGCCGTCCTGACGGGACGTAACACTACTGGCCCACCGAATGCTGCCCCTGGTGAGTTACGTTGCGCCTTGGAGTGTTACAGACGCCAACAGACGACGACGACAGACACCAGCAAGCGTTACTAGTCTGGCCCCCTACGCTATGTGTAGGCGGGCCAGTAAAAAGATACCACTATATTAATGCCCGTAATTTCGCAAATGCTGACCAATTTTCAAAGATTTTTTTTCCACCGTCAGACTGAGCGACTGAGCATTAAATTTGGATCAATGTTATCTTTAACCTATTTTGTCCAGAGTTCTAAAATGGGGACAGTGACTAATGGATTCGATGCCTGGCTGGCTAACCAACCATTTTTAGTTTGTTGACTGTGTTTGTTGAGTATGTCCGTTATCTGGCCAGTGACCAGCCGTCACTCCAATGCACGTCGCCGCACGTTATCTAAATCGCTGCCGGCGTCGTCAGCAGATTTAGCAGTGACAGCAATCGATCGTGTCGGTTGTACTGACGGCGGGTGTGGCGCGGTGCATTGTCCTACTGTCGGCACTGCGTGCTGCTGACACTGACAGCGGCCATGGTGGTGGCGTGGCGTAGTGGTAGCGTCGTTGGCTTAGATCAACGAGGTTAACCTACGCTGAGCCCGGTTAGTACTGGGATGGGTGACCGTGTCCGGGTTCGTCTCCCGGAGACGGCACTTTATTTCGGTATGTAACCAACCACCCAGGTCGACTCAGCCTTCTACCCTCCGTGGGACGGTAAAATGAGTACCAGCCAAAGGGCGGCGATGCTCTGCGGATGGGGAGTAAAGGCAGGTATGGTGTAATTTGCTGGTAAAACTGTGCGATCCATGTCTGAGCGCATTAGAGGTAGTTACGACGATGCGCTATACAAATCAACGTATACTTTACTTTACTTTACATGGAGTGGAACAATGGCCGACGCTGTGACTGGTGATCGACATGGGCGCTGTAAGGGAGCTGCGTGGCCCTCTCTAAATTTAGCAATTGTTTCCAGCAATTATCGGCCCAAATATTTGAGATATCTTTCCAGTGCTTGTATGACATATACTGAGCATAGAGGGAGATACTGATGCAGGTGAGGAGGCTAGATTACGAAAGGGATAGGATATGTTTAGACAACTTATGCCTCTGTTTGCTGATAATGACGTCTGCCTTCTTATGAGAGGGAAGTTATTCAGAGGTTGTGTGCGAAGTTGTGTGTTACGTGGCAGTGAAACTTGGCCAGTGAAGAAAGGGAACCAGTTGACACTTCAGCAAATGAGAATGATCAGAGGGATGATGTGTCGTGTGAAAGTAGCAGATAGGTTCACATGTAATGAGTTAAGAAACAGACCAGGAATAGATGATATAATTACAATGGTGCAGGAAATAGGTTGATATATGATATAGACGTCTTAAGACAGGGCGAGAACGATTGGGTGAATGAATGGATTACAAAGTGGAGGGTGTAAGAACGAACACGTAGACCAAAGTAAACATGGAGAGAGGTTGTTATGATCGTAATAAATAGAAGAAATTAATTAATTGGCGCTATAAATATGTAATTTAATTTTAATTTCAAATTATCAATCTTATTTTAGTTTACTTGAAACAGTCAATGGAGTAACGTAGCCACGTAATAATAGCGAGCGTTAGTAATTTTCAGTTCGCACACTAGTCTGTTCTTCAAAAAGCGAAACCGGTGTTACCATAGCCGGTGCAGAAACGGTTTACCAACTGATGCAACTACATTGTATAATATTTTTTTAAACCGTTTTAAATTTTACATTTTAAACCCGAAAAATGTTGTACGAATGTATTGCGAGATAGTTTGATGGTTGTGATTGCTGTCAATTGACTCTGGTGTATTTTGTATTTTGTTGGAACCAACAGGACGGAAACGGCTTCATAGAAGGCAAAGAACTAACCGCCCTGATACGCGACATCATGACCAGATCGAAAGAGGTAAGACAAAGTGGAGACGTCGCCTTGCACTTGAATATCGTCCGTATATAGCGTAACCAATCTCCTCCTGAGCCGTTTCTGTCTCGATTTCTCGCTGGCTTTAATTGCGGCGGACGTGTGAGCAGTGCGCATTTAGACTTATTATCAGAATTCGTAAGAATTTGTAACGTCTGGTACTTCTTGTGTACGCCGCACTTCTGCATGTTGAATTCGAGAGCACGTACGACAAAATATGGAATGAATGAGACGACGCAGCTAATCGTCATCGTCGTTATCATCACTGATTAAACATTGTTCCTTCCGCTTCCACGCTGTTAGCAAACAGTTAGCCTAATATTAACCATAAATACGATACGATACGGAATATGTGCATGTGCTGAACAGCTGTCGAGATGGCCAGCTTTATCCAGCGCACGGCACAGAAACGAAAAAATAAGGAAAAACTAAAAACAAAAACCGAGTAACTCAGAAGAAACGCTGCGGGCAATAGTCCGTGAAGGCAGTCTGGGAGAAAGCAGAGCAAACGGTTGTTATTGTTTAATGGACATGGGAAAATTGTAATTGCATAGGTGCTCAAAAATACAAAAAAAGATTAAGAACTGTATTGGACAATTGCAAAATTTCGCGGAAGATTGCCGATCTCGCGAAAAGCTACCATTTCGATCGCGTTCCGGAAGCGAAATAGGATGGGTCTCAAAAATAGGTCACATATATACAGAGTGGACGCGTTCAACTACAACGACTGCAAGGGAGGTCTACACGGTCCTGGCTTGGGGGCCTGGAATTCATTTGTCCTAACGGGACGGGCCGGATTCGGCCCGAGATATGACCGGACCGGGCCTAAAATATCGGCCCACGCAGAGCTTCAGAGTAGATGTCAACCGAACAGCGGAGTTTTGCTATCCGTGGGACCGCAGTATGGGGCAGTTTGCCACCAGCCATGCACGGCGACAGCCTGACACTGAACACATTCAAACGAAAGCTGAAAACGCATTTTTTACAAATTTACTTTTTATCTCTAGTTTTAATGCATTTGTAATTTGTAATTTTGGTGTAACTATGTAGCCTGTGTGTGTGTGTTTGTTTACTTTTGTATTTTTAACTTTTCTGTCGTGTGTGCTGCATTTATTTGCGAACTAAACTATATATTTTCAGGCAACGCTAAACATTATCCAGTGCCGCTGAGTTTTCTTACTTACTTTTGACTGCTTGCTTAGGCTTATCTTGGATATAAATATAGATACAGAATGTGAGAGGAAGGAAGAGTACGGAAAACAAAGGTCAGTGAATCTCAGAAGACAGGTTGAGATTTGCCACGTCAGATTTCCCGGCGCCACGTCGCTCGTAATCTGTAAAGTGATCGAGCTTCGATAGGACACGCTGTCACATCGCCGAACCCGGCTGTCTCTGACGCGTGCACTGATACACGTCGGCGAGTAACATCGATCATACCGAAATGACCGAACCGGATATGGCTACTTTGTTTAGTTCAACGTTACTTTGAGGTGTGCATACAGGAAACGCGTTCCTATACAGCTGCTTGGAATATATAACCGTCTTGTGGTCATAAGCCGACAGAATTCGTGAATTGCGATTGTAAATTTTTGTTTTAAAAATTGTTGAGTTTTAAAGATTTTCAAAACTCAAAATTTGTGTCCGCACAGTAGGCCTACTACATGCTGTACACAGACATTAAGTCTTAGACATTTCACCGATTTTGTCCGCGCGACGCTTTGCTAGCGCTAGCGCAGTATATGCTGTGGTCCTGATTCTGTCTGTCCGTCCATGTGTCTGTCACAAGCCGGTATTGTACCAAAGGGCTAAACGTGTGATCACACAAACAAAGCCTCACAATAGATCAGGAACTCTAGTTTCCTGGCGCCAAATATTTTGTTAAAATTTGGAGGGGTCACCCTAACGGGGGCATCAAATGCAGGTGCAGGGGTAGTTAAAATTGCGTTTGTCGACGTTGCTTCGACATTGTCGCTGGTGTGAACGAGGCTTCAGTTGAAGTCATACTTCTTAGGTACAGGACACGACAGGTGATCCATAAGCCGGCGACGTAGGAACGATGGTGCAGTGATATTTTCTTCACGAAAATACTGTTTAGACTATTTATTAGCCGATACATTTGGACAGGCCAATTTTGACTTGAGTTCAGTTATAGTTCCCAATTACTCTCAGTTTTAGTTACAGTTTACAACTAATTCCTTTTATAAATTCAATTCAGTCACACAATAGTATACTTTTTCTTCAGTCTTTAGCTTCCGTTCGCTAATTCGCACCCATTCTGCTCCTATCTGTAACAAGCGATGTTCTCTTTACCCACGCCGGCTGTATAGTCGCCGGCGTAGGGTAGGGCGTTCAGTCGCGTCTGTCTGTCTGTCGGTTTGTCCACGCTCTTAAAGGAAAACGGCTTGAGCTAGTAGCACCAAAGTCGGTAGACATATAGTTCATTGCAGGACCTCGGCATGCACTGACCCTGAGGTCTAAAGGTCAAAGGTCAAATCCTAACATTAACCCTGATCTACGGTTACTCCCAGCCTGAGTCTGCATGTCGATACGACTGTACTTTCTCTAGTTGTCTCTACGTTCTTCAAGTGCTTCATGAAAGCATGCAAACTGTTTGGCTAACGGGAAACTACAGATCATCGAAACTTTCATTATTTTGATATTGTGCGCGGCGATGGTACATAATTTACGTCCAGGCTTGACATTAATGTACGTTATCATTTGGTTCTTTATGACTTACTTCAATTTCTCTTAATTTTTTGTTCTTAAAGTACTTTTTTCGATGTCGTTATACAATTAACTGGTACTATTAATTTTACCTTCAAATTTCCGTTACCGTTAATGAATACATCACTGCGCCGGTGCTGTGACATTTACGTGTGATCCTCGGATTTAGTCGTGCACTCGACTTACTAATCTCGGTTGTCGCCAATTGTTAATCCGCCGACGACGATCTCTAAAGCCCAGTTTCACATTCGTACATTCAGCTTGGCCTCTGAGAGACGGCGAGATGAATGACAACTCAGATCGGATTAACTATGGGCTCGACTGAGGAGGAGATGTATATCAACACCGCAGTTAGCCGTCGAAGGGATGTCCTGAGATGTGCGCTGCATAAGCCTGCCTCCGATGAAATAAAAGATTCGCGAAAATGCTTGATAAAATGGACCGAGCTGAATTATTTTGGCTTATTTTTAGATCGCCCGTTCTGTGAACGGTCGATCTTATGTTTTGCGCATGTTTCTTTTTTTTCCCAACTCACTTTTTCCGACGTCTGCAAACCGATATTTTCGAAACTTTTCCACATGACGTGGCTTTACTCGAAAAAGATGCGCTGCTATGCCGATTTCCTAAAAGTGCCCCCTAACAAAAATGAGGGGCGAAAACCCCAAATTTCGCCCAATCTCGCGTCTAATCGCAACATATTACGCGCCGTCACTCGTAATGTGGAAGTAAAATTGAAAATCGAAAACAATAGTGTTCATCGGTGATTATTAGCCTACATGTTCACCAAATTTGGTAGGGGCCGTTTAAATAGTGACGTTGATCGACGCGCCAGTTTATGCGGAAGGGGGGTGAAAAAATTTTGCGATTTCTGACATAGTAGCGCGCTATATCTCGGTAACTGTACAAGATAGCCCTATTATTGCTGCTAATGACTACTAGAAATCATGTGTGGTCTAATAATGGTGACATTGCCAATGACCTTGAGTGACCCCTAACCGCCCCAAGTACCCATTTTTGTAAATTTTTGAGGCTTCTGTCTTTTTTTCTAACTCACTTGTTC
>Ga0209780_1004706_pt1 | contig 10581 bp, 2 predicted proteins | sample WorMetexBAHAMAS2_FD_187384 | JGI IMG/M metagenome (GOLD analysis project Ga0209780, IMG submission 187384) | Marine gutless worms symbiont microbial communities from Max Planck institute for Marine Microbiology, Germany - Inanidrilus exumae... | ecosystem: Host-associated > Annelida > Digestive... | reverse complement strand
GTTCTGTCTTTTATCGTTGTCTAGATCTAATTGTGTATATTGTTCGTTTTATCATTGCATTGTATCTATCTATTCAGCTGTAAAGCTGCTAGTCTGTTTCAATAAACTTACTGTTACTGTTACTGTTTCTCAAAATTCGTAACAACAGACAGCACAGTGACGAAAGAAGGTGTCATAGATACCATACAACCTAAATCACACCAACTGGGAGATACTGTAACATTACATCAATTACATTACATTATTACATTCAGAAACAGATTAAACAGTAAACACACACACAGATACACCGGTATAGCGGTCTTTTCCAGGTAAACCTGGATCAGCCGGTTGTACCCTTCATCTTCTTCCTTCACTTGTTTCAAACCTGTGAATTCCCCGAGACAGATCTAAACTTTTCATATCCTCCACTCACTACAGCTAAAGCGGTATTTCAATTATTAACATTACATGCATCGTTCAGCTACATCAGCGTGACACTATTTACGTCAAATCTGTTAACTAATCGTAGTATTTCAATAGGTCTATCCTGCCAGTATTGCACTGCTTCCGCTTCGTAGTTCATCAAAAGCTACCAAGACCATACGGCGTGGAAAAGCCAACTTATTGTCGACTCTTCTGTGCTACATTTCACATCAATTGGTGAAACATGTCGACAATAGGAGGCGAATACCGACCTCTGGGTAAATTAAATATCGGTAGTTTGCCCCACAGGCAACAAACGAACGTGGAATTTATACACCTCCTGGAGGCGTGCGTCACAGCTAACATCACGGCCATGGTGACAGAAGGTTCATACCGCCTTTATCTCCATAACTTTCAAATTTTACTATCCCATTTAGTAACAAGTGCAAACGGAATACGCTGTTAGTAAATTCGTGCGATGTTTCATGGGAGTTAAACAGCAAAATTGACTTTAATGTCACTCAAGGCCACTGGCAATGGTGCCATTCGATAGGCCACATACGATTTCCTATTAGTCTTCCATTGCAATTATGTCTCTATCTTGCACCGTTAACGAGTATCACTTATTTTCCAAAATTTAAAGCGGTCACACGACTGAACATATTCCTTTTGGGGTAATATATCATGCATGCACCAGTCCTCCTGTGTACCAATCAGCACATAAAATTTGAAGTGCATAGCTTCACCAATTCCAAAGATGAGATTGGGGCAATATTAAAAAACGGGTCATGTGAGTGACGTGACTCTGACCACGCCCATTAGGGAGTAGTTTGTCATCGGTAAGACAGCACTTGATATATTCTACCAGCACACAAAATTTCACGACATTAGCTTCAGCCGTTCCAGAGATATGGATGGTGCGCACCAAAATTTAAATGTAACCTGACCACGCACTTTCAGGGACTGTTTGCCAGCTGTGGGCTAGCACTTGCTATGATCAACCTATGTACCAAATTTGAAGTACCTAACTTCACTCACTATGAAGATATAAAAACTGATAAAAAATATCGAAAATAGGGTGGTTTGGAGTAGTTAGGGGTCACTGAAAATAGCGCCATTTGATAGAGCGCATACGAGTTCCTATTAGCATTTTCATAGTAACTATGTCCATATCTTGCATCGTTGTCCGTTTCTGAGATATAGCGAGATATTGGTCGAAAATCGCCGCTTTTAACCTACCCCACGTCTCTTTCGCGTCCCCGTTAGGGGTGACACCGTTGGAATTTCGCTGAGATCTTTGGCATCAGAAAACTACAGAGTTCCTAGGCTATAGCACTGTGTTGTTTGTGTGTTCCTACGCTTAGCCGTTTTGGTACAGTGCCGACTTGTGACAGACACACAACGACAGCATATACTGCGCTACCATAGCATCGTGCGATAAAGACTGAAAATCAAACTCTGAGCAAATGAAATACAGGAAGTTTCCCCAGCGGACAATCCTACTGGTAACAAGCATTTACTAACAGTTAGCATCAGGCACAAAGTGTATTAATTTAACATCAAAACACATAGCATGATAACCCACATTGCCCAGTTATTAAGTAAAATCTGTTTAATTAACAAGCTGTAAAATCATTAACAACAATTTAATCATGACATAAAAAATATAAATGACACATTCACACTCAGAGAATATAAAAAACAATAATTCAGACTCCCGGCAATGCCTGACTGAAACAAATGTCACATGGGCCAACTCAGCCTGGCCATCTCTCTAGGGACGCTGAATAAGCATAATATGTACTGGCAGTGACTACACCCTTAAGTACACCGTGTTCCAAAAAGGAATACGCCAAACTCATGCCAGTTGCTCGGTCAGTTCTTAAACGACTGTGACACTTATTTCATTGGCAGACTCAGCAATAAATTTGCAGTGAAATGATAATTAAAATCCAACCACCACATCTCAATCGTGTCACCACACTGCCTCGTGAAATACTAATGTCAGAAAACAAGCGACAACCTGAAAAGATGTTGTGATTAACAATAAATCACAAGGTAGTGTAGCTGCATGCTTCAGGTGTGGTAGTATTTTCAATATCACACTACTACAAGTTTACTGCTGAGTCTAATGCTTTAAATATTTTTAAAACTTAACATTTGGCAAAGTTACAGGCAAGAAGTTGAATTGTCTCACGCGCCTTGTGCATCATCCAGCTGAAAGATTAAGAATTTGCCGAAAATCTTGAGTACTGCAAACAAAGACTGTTGTTACACTGAATTTCAATGAATGGATGTAAACCGATTTTAACTTGCTGACTGACGCCATCAGCGAATAAGTGAACGTTGATGATCGTGTTCAAAGGGATTTTGCTGTGACCTTTGTTGCAGCAGGTTCATATATACTTGGTCATACTGTGGATTGCTGGGTACTGACAATGTAAATATCATTTCGTCAGTAATTAAATAACACTGCTGCACTTATAAAACAACTACTCAAGTGGCTGAATCTTGCACGGCAGTTTGCTTCACTCAGTTCTTGAGCATGGCAATTTCTAGAACACAGACATTTCACAAGGTAGTGTGGTAGCATGTTTAAGGTGTGGTGGGATCTTTAATAACCACTTTAATGCAAATTCACTGGTGAGTCTGCCAGTGATTTTGATAATCGGCCGAGATACGACGGAGTTATCACCACGAGTGTGGTATCTTCCTGTTTTTGGAACAGTGTATAAGAGGGCAACTATACTGCGATACAGTTATATCTACACAGAAGACTGTGAACTTTGGCTAACACATGTATTAACAGCAAACATCAGTTGTACAGGTCAATGTATACCGACTGAGTTCCCCCTACAGACGATTTGGTTAGATCCCGGAAATAATTCACACTGAATACTAGCTATATGAATGACTTGTTAATTGTTAATTGACACTGACATGTTAATTGTGTGAATCTGCCGCTATTTTTGACAGCAGAATTTTAATAACTATCTCTCCAGTCTCAATACTAACATATAAATACATAAACACACAAACTGAGACAGTAAACATAACCTACTTGGCAACCAAGGTTTGTTAGCAACAAAAGTTAACAACAACCACAAAATATTGTTACAGCATAAAACATACAAAGGCACAGAAATACTAATCACAACACAGATTGGCCCAAGTTGAGAAAACAATGCAACAACTTACAAAAACTTAAGCGTAGTCATCTATAAGAACTGCTTCAAGTTTGGTTTGTTCGTTGGTTGGGAGATTAACGTCGCCTTTCAGCACAAACATAGGCCATATAAGAGACAAGGTCTTGGGTGGAGATTTAGTTCTACCAGGTTAATGATGGCCAATCATACAATAACCTCCCAACCTCGTTGCCCTTTTGTTCAGCGATGACCCAAAATGGGAAAGGATAGGGAAAGCTCATTTAAGTTATAAAATATCTCTTATATGGCCTATTTTTGCGCTAGCCTACAACATGGTTAAAACTTAACCAACCACCACAGAACTTATTTACCAGTTCAACATATTATAATGTGTAATTGCTGTTTTTCAGTCCCTATAACATATCAGTGCCTAACGACTCCCTTTGTATAATATCTTTTCTGTGTTGGTCTGGCTTTGGAAAGCTTCCCTTAGGTAAAACCGAAGAGAAGCATCCGGGGGACCTCCCTCCCACCCACGGTACCACACCTGCCCCCTCCACCTGCTCTACACGTTTGCACATCACTGAACACAACTGCAGTACACAGCAAAGTGGAGAACAGTTGCGATAATCTTCCCTCTTATCATCCACAGTTCAGATATCTGTCATTGCTCAAGGTTTTCTGTACTGGAAGGCACGATGCAGCATCACTGGAGAAACAAAGTGCAGTTGTTTATCCCAATATATCAAAAAACCACTGCATCACACATATATTACAACACAAATAAGCTGGTGAACCGCTAACCAACAAGTACAATGTATAACTGAGCAAACTAGCAGAAACTCCACAGTCAATAATATACAACAATTGCCAGAATAACGTTCTATAACATTCAACACAAAATATGTTAGTCAAGTGTTGCAGATTAAGTTAAAAATACTGCTCTCTCTCTCTCTCTCTGGTTATCTCTTACAAAACTCTGTAACAGTGAATAAAGCAATGGCACAACAAGCCTCGCATTGGCACGTGAAAGACGGTCATTAACGTGCTCGACAAATAAATACGTAATGCAAAAAGATGCCAAAGTTGAGCAGTTTTGGCAGACATCATGCCATCAGAGACTGATGGATATGAACCAAGGTCGCCTAAATGAGAGTCCATTACTTAACCATTGAGCCGTTGCTGCGCCTCATAATGCAATCAGCAACTATATTAACAACATTTAATACTAAGAACATAACAACATGTCACAGCTGTTTTCTGTGTTCTGAAGTTTACACAGTCACGCACAGCTTCCCGACTGCTTTGATATGAGGCGATTACGTTTCAGCATCAGGCGTTCCTGAATGAACTGACAGGCACCGGTGAACTGGACCAGCGTGAAGCTGTAGGGTCCACGCTCGAGCCACGGAGCCATCAGATCAGCCAGCAGCGTCAGCTGGCTGTAAAGCAACGCCATCTGACGTCCATCTACGTTACACAGCAGGATCACAACAGCATCAAGCAGTTCATCACAGCTGGACTGCGACGACGAACTTCCGTACAGTTCCGCATAGAAAGCTGCCAACTGTTTCGTGGTGTCGCGGAGGCAGTCCGTCAAATGCCGCAGCTTCGATGTTGGTGTCCTCGCCTCGATGGCCGATTCGATGTGCTTCAGTGCAGATGTAAACTGCTGTCGGTAGCATGGTTTCAACAACATTGTTGTTGCCGAACAACTCAGCTGGGTGTTACTTTGTAACAAATCACATTCAGACGGCAGTGGAGCAAGTGTTCGTTCGTACACAAGCACAGATGTTGGTGAACGTGGCATAACAATAACTGGCATTGAAATGCGCACAGTGCGCAGTTGTGGGCGCTTATCTTCCTCACTGTGAGATCGTAGCAAATGTGACAAGTCATCTCCCTCTGCATTATCATCTACCCGTTCTTGGTCCTCCCTTATCATACCAAATGATGCTGGGGTGCCAGGAAAGTCCTCACATTTACTGAGCGTAGCTGAGTTCTTTGCTTTATGACTGCCTTTACTTCCACAGTCTGCTGGTATAAAGCTCTCAAAAGAACACACAGAAGGGTACTGTTCATGCTGTTCCTGAAGTAAATGGACCAACACTGCTTCATCCAGACTAAGGTCATGTGGTGTCAGTTCGAGAAGTGAGCTACAAAATGCATCTGTGATGTTTGCATACTGCAACTGGTACAAAGCTGTGAGCGGCGTCATCATCTCTTGATAGAAATGACTTTCATAATCGAGCCAGATCTGCTGATACTGTGACTTGCCTGAAGACGCCGACAACTCGTGCTGCAACTGTGTGCTCATTTTATCAAAGTGATCCAGAATTTCTTTACGAACTGACTCCAGTGCCTCTCTCACACAATCTCTATCGGTGTCAACAATTATCCGCGGTGAATCCTGACTGCTGTCCATGCGAGATAAGCTGATCAGGCCACGAGGAACATAGCTCGTAAAAGACGGTGTTAAGATTGCGGACTTTGCCTTTCGAACTGATCGTAAGTTTGGACGAATGTCTGGTCTTGGAGTAACTTTCTGTTGATTAGATACTGACATACTATGGACGCTCATTGCATCATTAGTGTTGTCTACTGGCTGTGGCTGCAATAGTGGAAGTGACTTTGCTAGAGATTCTTGTTGACTGTTGACTCCTGGCTGAGATAACTCCATAGACTCTGTCAACTGACAGCTCTGCTCACCAGGCAGTGAAGCACAGTCACTTTGGCAAAACGCAGTGCTGCCAAGATCCAATTCAAACTCAGATATGTTGCCCGACAAAATGCTCTGTGTCGTGCTATTGTACGTTTTACTGTTCAGTCTCAAGCTCTGCAAAGCTTTCAAAGACTCATCATACAACTCCTTTTCCTTAGCAGTTGCAGAACATACATCCACAACATGACGACAGAAATCTCTGTGCAGCTTAGCAATTTGGTGACTATGGTTAGAGAGTACTGACGCAATCTGCTCAGAAAGAGACTGCCACGGCGCTCGTATGTTACCTCCCAATACATCTGTGGAATGTGCAGTGCCTATGCAGTCAATGTCGATGCCAAAGCTATCGCTACCAGACCGCACATCATTCAGCGCAAGCCTAGCCGCCTCCTTTACACTTGTTACCAACAACTTCTGATGGGTTATGATCTGGTTAAGCTTCTCAAACTCAGCCAGTTTGGAAATTATACCGACATATATATTATGATACGGATCCTCGTAACCTGCTGCAAAGGCGTCTCGGACACGTTTCACTATTCCCCGGCGTTTGCTGCGGCTCATTTCTTTCAGTCTCTCGCGTGCTAAAAGTAGCTTTTCATACTCAGCTATGGCACAGTCACGTTCAGCTCTTTCAGTCCTTATTGCAGCATCAGTGGCTTCTGGATTTTCCTTCAATCTTTGCACTGTCACCTGGGCGTGCTCAACTGCAGCCCAGGCAATTTCAAGGTCTTTTCCTATACCGCCCTTTGAAAGAAGAAGATCAATGAACTCATGTGGGAACACAGTGCCTAAGTTTGACTTTTTATCGCCAGACATAAGCTCATGCAAGATTCTCTTTCGTAAGCTAGCCAGCGATTGTTCCGCACGGCCAATCTTTTCTGCTACTTCCAAAATGTCTTTGTCTATCTGGTCAATTATGACTTCAAGGTTATTAATACAAGCCACAATACAGTCGGCATCATGTACTGTCAGCCTGATGCTTGGCAAGACATGAACATGCAACAGCTGCATCAGCTGTACACTGAAATCTTCTCTCGTTATTTGATTGCTCTCATAGCGTGCCAGCAGATAGGGAACATCATCGAAAACTTCATGTAGCTGACCGTAGAGTGCATCATCATTGCAATCAATCAAATGACGCTCGTTTTCACCTGCAGAGCTGCCAGAGAGTCTGTAGCTGCCACACAAGGCAATTCCATTGTTAAGTGCAGCAAAGTTTGACATGGTACTGTCACAAAGTGAAACCCAAGACAGACGACGCTCATCACAGTCAATAGTAACAGCATCAAACACCATTACTTTAAACCAGACGGCAGGCTCAAAATCGATGGTGCCTGGCCGATATCCTCCAACAGAAGGTCTGAAACCATCAGCTAAAGTGACATCAGAAATATCGATGTTTATACGACCAGCAATAATGTACAAATGCATTGCACTGCTGTTTATCTCAGTATAACCAATAATCAGTACTTCACGAGAACTTTGTTCCTAACTCTCAGAAATTCTCCACGAACATAGACTGCTGCGTAACATGTTGCAAAGAATACACGCTCTGCATACACATCCCTGAACGTTGTTTATCATCTGATCAATGTGATCCTCCAGCAGGAACTTGATTCCAAAATTGCTGATACAGTATGCAGCATCACAGGTCACAGTTAACTACAACATGCAAAACAAATTCAATACCTGATCAGCATTTTCAATTACCATGAAAAGCAAATCACAATCATCACAATGTTTCAGCATAACAATACTGCACCCATACCGAACATTGGTATTTTGCACAGCACAGCGAACAACATCAAACTTGAAACTACTAACACTGGGCATCAAAGCACTACTTTAAACATGGTCAGTGAAACAAACAAGCACTTATTCGTATCCAGTGACATGAAACTCATCATTTTCACACGGCATGACAGTGACAAACAAAACAATTCAGGATAGCAGATTTTGCCACCGATGCTGCCACTTGGCAAACTAAACATTTCTGCCAAATTCAAAGTCATGTGACACAAAAACTAGGATAAATATCACAAATCCGGTCTGTTCAAATTTAGATATTGTGCCCTAGTTTAAGAATCAGTGGTCAGTTGCCACCTCCCATTGTAAATGGCGGATGAGATAGCTTTTGAAAATGGAAGGATTTCCAACTTTCAAGGGCTCTCGACCTTGACCTCCATCTTGACCTGGATCGGGTCATACTGCATACCGTCGTGCATCAATCATTGACCTCTACCTATACAAACCGAATTTCAGTGAAATCGAAGAAACCTTTTGTGGACGGACGTACGTACGTATGTACGTACGGACGAACAGACATTTGAAACCCACTTTGTTAGGTTGACTCAAAAGAGTCGACCTAAAAATTGGTGATATTCCATTTTGCGCAGTTCTGTCACGTCAATCCATACATCTCACAACGTTTTGTAAATACAACAAATATGGCATATCTGTCAATCACATGTGGATCGTGACAAGACTTGGTCCTGTATGATGGTTTGGCTGACCTGTGCTGGTGTTTTTGATTCGATGCCATAGATTAAGATGGCTATTGTCAGCTTTCCAGTGCATGCTAAATATTCTAGCCCTGTGCCCGTATGTGAAACACCGGCACAAGTTGTCCACATCCATCTGGCAGCAGCAAGTCTGTCACAATCTATCAGTGACTGATAATATTATGCGTACAATGCTGTTGGGTGCACAGACTGACTTAAATGAGCTGTCCAAAATGGTGCCTATTGCACGACATGGGGCACGTACAGACTGCCAGCGATGTTTCTGCTGGCAGCAGCGAAGCCAGTGATTACTCACTGGAATGAGACTGGATGGAAAACAGCAAACGCAGCAGAGTTCTAAAAATAGGCATTCCGTCAGTAATGGATATAAACAAAAACAAAATAAACACGTCAGTCGACAAGAAGTTAACTAATCAACACCTTTTTAACTCAGTGTGAATGTTACGTAATTACTTTGAAGTGCATTATTTTCATTTTTCTCACAGTTGAAAACAAAACGTTCCATTGTCTTTGCAAGTTTGCAAAACAAACAAAAACAAACAACGTCTATTTTTAGCACTCGGCAAAGATTTTTTCGCCGTTTTCTGCTGCCGGCAGTGAATTCGTCGCTGCCTCATTAGACTGACCTCAGTACTGGCAGTCTGGATGGGGCCCTGGTTTTACTCCATAGATCTTGTACCATAGATCTCTTAATATTTGACAAAATAGGTGAAAAGTTATAGTGCCTATTTCTATATTGAACTCTGTACATGCACACTGCACAGTATTAAGCTAGTCTTAATGCACTGGCTATGGGACCTTCAAATTGGCTCTGTCATTATCCAGCTATGAAAATGACAACAAAATGCTATGGAGCATAATGGCTGGTTTCCAGCATTACATAGTACACATTACATTCCACGTTATGTATTTCTTGGCAAAATGCATGCAGCGCATATGCTAGCATTTTAATAACTCGCCGAGTGTACCACTGACGTACCACTAATGTTCCTCCATGGCTTGAAATAAACTGATACGTTCTTCTTATCCTATGACCAATGACTGACTCACATAAGCATTCAACAATTTGGTGTAGTATAGGGAATACAGGCTTAATGATTTGATTACTAATGCACTGACTAGTACAGAGTGACACTAACGAGTTTTTGATGTGGGTATATTCAATAAATTACCAGTTATGCCACTACGGTGACTGTTATTACCGCCTTTACTTCGGTAACAAAAACTCTGCGGGGACGGGTGGGGATGGATCCAAGCTTTTACGGGGACGGGCGGGGATGGATCAGATTCAGTGCGGGGACGGGTGGTGCATACCTGTAGTCCGCACCCAATCACCCACCGACCGGCCGGTGGGTATTTATACTTTGCGGAATTGCGTAATGCGTAAAATGCTTTGCGGAATTACCGTTGCGTAAATTGGCTGCGTAAAGTTGTATATTTTGAGGAATGCGTAAATGATGGAAACTGCCGAAGTAATCCCAATGCCCATGCCCGAACGAACTCTCGGCCATTAGTTAAAGGGCAACTTTAGTACAAAGTGACCTTTATTTTTTAAAATTAGTAAAAAGTGAAGTTTGAAGCTAAAAATGATTTATGTTATAAAACGAGCCGAGTACCAGCTTCTTCGAACTGGCAAATAAAATAAAGGTCATTTTTGACTGGAGTTGCCTTAACAACGCAATGCACAACATAGACCTAGGTGTATTTATAGAATTGCCAGTGTGTTCAGTTAACTTTTCTGTGCTACGGCAATGATATATCGTCTTATAACGTTTTAAGCTTCCAG
>Ga0209780_1004705_pt1 | contig 10581 bp, 9 predicted proteins | sample WorMetexBAHAMAS2_FD_187384 | JGI IMG/M metagenome (GOLD analysis project Ga0209780, IMG submission 187384) | Marine gutless worms symbiont microbial communities from Max Planck institute for Marine Microbiology, Germany - Inanidrilus exumae... | ecosystem: Host-associated > Annelida > Digestive... | reverse complement strand
GGATACATTGCAGTGATAGTCTATTGCTACAGACAGAGTAGCGAGGTCAATCTGTTTGCTGGTCAAGGTCTTGTCACCCCTTGCAGTGGCGAGTGGATTCGTCCGCCCTTCATCCCAGCTTCAGCTGTTCTTGCATACACCACAGCAGACTCTCAATGCTTGTCAAACCCCTTCCCCTTGGGAGATCTGGACCCCCATCCAATATATGGTTCCTTCGGCACACCAGAGTCAGCCCCAAATGGCATCATTGATCATTTCAGCTCACGAACGTGACACAGACTGACCATGGAACTTTGTGTCGTGTGTAGCAATAAGCCGGTACTGCCAACTAACACTGCTAGGTGGCATAACAATACTAAGTTAAACAAGTCGAGATCTGAAATCATGCTGCTATGTGTTGTAATAAAACTAAATAACGACATAATAGAACTACCTGCTGAATGCTGCTACTGATACTGCTTCTCCTCCTTCTCCTACTATACTCCTCCTTCTCCTCTTCCTACTGCTGCTGCTGCTACTACTACTACTAGTCTACTACTACTACTGCTACTACGCAGTAGACACCTGGTTCCTGTCGGCTCGTTTTCCTCCATCTAATCCTGTGGGATTAGTGTAACTGAGTCCTTTATGGGCTGGATATCCTTCGTGTCACCAAACTATTGATGTCAAGACACTGAAAAGAACACAAAGCACTAACCCTAACCAATGGTCTGGTCTCATCCTTCCTTCATCAACCATCAGACTCCTAATGGAAGAAGGCGTTGCTGCCTTTATGCAGGCTTTCCTGGGCCACTACCAGTACATGATTCTATATGTATCACGAGTGTGAATAGGTCTGTGGATTTAAGGTGAAACAGCAGAACCATAAGACGTGACAGGCAGTGGGAACCAGCAGTGACCAATGAGCAGGTATTGTGCACATCTTTCACACCATGAATGCACACGAGATAAGCAGTTGTACCACTGATAAGCAGATGTACCACGTACGGAAGAACTTGACCACCGAAGGAAAAAAATGAAAAGTGATCTGTGGTCGGTTAAGGTTTCATGGCACTTTCAACACAATCTAGGTCACACTGCGCCTTTACGGCAATAATAAAATGTGTAAAACTGACAAGTGATCTATCACTCGGCTGAAAGAAACATGACAAAATTAGCACGGAATGAGCATTATTGCTGACGAGGTGTGCCTCTCATCAATGTATCATGATCAATGGTATAGCTAGAATGAAAAGCTCACCCCTTCTACAATTCGTTATTAATTTATTCTGTGCAAACACTGAATGCTTTTCACTGGGCCAGACAAGCCCCAAAATTGCCTCTTTCTTTGAGGATCTGAACCCCATCTAATACATGGTTCTTTGGTCCTTGGGCCACCCAAGTCACCTATCCAAACAGCCTCCCGCTCTGTTCGTATGTTTCTAAAATTCAAGTACCATGGTTCAATCATGTCCAGTGTCCACTCAACGTTATCTCGGAATATGAACTCGTTCATCCTTCAAAAACGGACACAACACGACGACAGAAGGAAGCGATGAATATTCATATTATATCAATGCCACAGACGAACAACCTCAGTCATGTTGCCCAGCCTACAGATGAGACTCTTGAAGCTCGTCTGCAGGTCTGATGATGTTATCACATCGCTGGCAACCAGACGCCGCAGGAATGCTGAGTATTTGACACACGCATTCTACAAGACAGACACACATTAATATATCATGGCTATTGCCACAGTAAAAAAGGTAAAGGCTTCCCATACCTGTTACCTACCGAGCATTGGGCCCAGAGCTGATCCCGGTATACAGGCAGTCAGCCTACAGGTGACTATAAGTCATCCACCTGGCTGTTAACTTGCCATTACTTTCCGCCAGTCTTGCAGTTACCCGCCTAGCTGTGGAGCATCACTGCCCCTTGGCTGGTACCAAGTTATACTGCTTGGTGATAGAGGCACATAGGTGTGACCAACTTGCCCAAGGTAGAGCAGCTTTTCCGCAAGCAGGATTTGAACCCACGACCTGTTGATCGCAAGTCCAACGCTCTACCCGTTGTGCAACTGTGCCACCTAATTAAGTAGTTTTATTATTATCATTTATTATTTATTCTGTAAGTTATATAAGATCCGTTGCACCACCTCTATTGTCACAGTACAATGCTAAATGTAAGTAAGGATATCAGTAAGTAGTCAGTGCATTAGAAGACTCAGTCACAACGTGTTGCAGTCGTGACAAATACGCATCTTCAGTGACTGGTAAAACATAACTATCCTAATGTCAAGTCAGGCTGACTGATATAAACCAGTGCATATGTAGACATATACACGTGCACTGTTAATGTTTGCCATTCTGAATTGCCAATGGTCTTAGACAATAGCATTGACACTGCTCATGTTGAACAATACTTTTTAAATCTAACCAATTACTCTCAATGAACAATTTTACTACATATTTTACCACCTCCATTTCAACGACCATCTTCATGGGTGAACCCGAGTTAAGCTGGCTTCCTTACTCCACCTGTTCTGAAAGAGCATCTTTGTGGATAATTGTCACACGTTTTCACCGGTCAGACGTCCTTCTTGTTACCCAAGAAACAATGTCAAAACACTTATGGAAATGCAGAGCATTGACCATAATCATGTAAAATCACCCACTAGCCTCATCGTTTCATGATACACGGCCACACTCCTGCGGGAAAGGGTAGTTACAGTCTGATGCCAGTAACCTTTTGGTAAATATCTTACTTACTGGACTATAGCAAACTTTTAAGCCAAAATAATAAACGTTTACGTGAGAGTGTGACAAAGCTTCGAGCCATGAGAAAACTCGGACGTTAACAACAGTCCTGGTGCTCAGCAGGTTAGCGCAGATAAATCGAGTTTTCCACGTCTGAATTATGCACGTCTCCAACCTCTTCAACCACAAGTCTGGCCTGAAGCAAACTAAAACAGATCATGATGGTTAGCTAAAAAACAAGAGAAAAATTAAAAATAAATAATTTATAAAGCCAAAATCCTAATGACATCACTTTTATCACAGGCTTTATATACTAGTAAAAAAATTAAAAAAAACCAGTTATTTCCTATTAAGAGCTATGTGCTGCCTCAACTTAAGATTAATTTGCTGGAAATAAACACGGGATAAAAACAAAGAACGGTGCATCAAAACACTTACTGATGGCAAGACTGACATCCACTGACAGACAAGCAATGGCGTTTGCCGACATTACCGTCAGATCCTGCACCCAACAACAAAGGTTTTCATTAAAACTGAATTTTACTTATGGCCAAGAACAAAAAGCGTGGTAACTTCAGACTGAAATGAAAAATAAATGTCAAATATTTTGTTGAATTTTCAAATAAAAAATATATGTAATATTTACCATTTTTGGTGCTAAACAATGATATTCTACAAGTCTATGATATAACATGTCAGACATACGGTTAATATTTGCCTGGATACATTAAGCTATCAACAAGAAGATCACATCTTATACCTGATATGTATGTATGCGTGGATTATAAAACACTGAGTATTCACTTGGCTAGACAAGTTGGTTGGAGTTTTCAGCACAAAAATGGCTGTATCAGAGAAGAATGGTCAGGGTTGGAGAGCTATCCCTACCCAGTGAAGGAAGGCCAGCGATATATTAACCTCAACCTTGGCCACCTTTCTGTTCAGCAGCCACCCAAAAAGAAAAAGGTATTGAGAGGCTAGACAAACAGTCATGTTGATGAAAACAGAAATAATGAGGCCCATCTACAAATATGTTCAGTATTCTTGGCATCTTACAGTTTACAAAACAGAATTGTGGCCAAAGGCCAGCAACTATGCAAAAATATCCACTGCTACTGATCAGAAAACCGAACCCGATTTTTTCTCAAGTTTAATGAAAAGTTAAGTTAGAAAAACGTTCATATAGCTCTCTAAAAATTGGCAAAAATGCAAAGTGGGTGACTTTTGTATTGGCGAGTCCTAATGAGTTGTAACTTATGAAATATAGAACACAGGTCCATTGGTGAAGGTCAACGACAATGAATGTGACAGTTAAATGTCACAACTGACAGTTTACTGTCACACATTGGATGGTTAACTGTCACAGATTGGACAAACATGTGGGCGTGGCCCATGCCGGATAAAAATTCTGACAAATATACTGCAACTGAAAAACTATAATGAAATCACTCATTTTACGCTATATGAGGAAATATTTTATGTTGACTTAAAGCGGCTGAATGACAAGAGAAACACAACGAGTGCATAGCACGGACCTGTCTTGCCTCAATAACACGCCCGACTGAAATGAATATTGTTTGCAGTTGTCCAACATCTAGTTCACCATCATGGACCAACAGCATCTTCTCAACAGTCTTCACAGCATCCACAAACTCTCATACAAGCACAATGCTTTCTATGCATAACAATGATCACAGTGACTTGGGACTATATCACACAGTTAGTTTCTTATCATGTTGGCCACGTCTAACAGAAAGCGTAATTTTACAGTCTGGAGTCAGTCCGTCCCATCGGTGCATACTCAACATGACTCACCAGGGGGCAGCACGCAACACGGCCAGTGTACATTTACCTCAGAGTATTACTAGGACGGACAGACTTATTACTAAAACATTAAGATCCCAGCCAGTCCACTTTCACATAACACAGGTAAATTCAGACTCCATGGTCGCTAAATCGAGTACCGGTACCTGCTTCAGCTGGGGGTAAAGGCGGGATTCACACCTCTGCCGGGTGGCAGGTAACAGTGATCCCATATGGCATGTGAGTTTCCCGTACACTGTTCACTTACATGTGTATCATGTATAAAGCACTCTTAGAAGTCTACTGGTCTACTTTACTTTCACATGTTTATTATTGAAATGCCCAAAATTGAGTGTCTGATGGGGCCATTGAAATCACGTGGCAGCAGGCTGGCAGCATCATTGTTAGCCTAATGCTTGTGGTAGATTTAATTGGCTAAATGCTAAACATTTCTTATCATATTAGTCTATTGGTAAATCCAACATGGAAATATGGGCCACTCAACACGTTTTTGTTACTGTTGTACAAAAATGGATCTCCTCAACTGAAAGCATACCTATCCTTTAGACACTATAGACTGAAGGCCTGTATACAAGCACATTTAAAAACGACTACTATTACCTTTAACTGCACGAGCAAGTCGGACGGACTAGATAATGAACAGTCGTGTTTTGATGGTGGAAACACTGGCATCAGTGGAGCGGGGGCGGAGGAATCTGGTGACAATGATGCTGACAGTGTCACAAAGGATGACGATGGCTTTGTGTCGCTCTCCTGCTGTGACTGACAAAGACGAATCTGTTTATGGACTTCCGACTTGAGATGCTTGGAAAAGAACTCTGCACATTCACCACCACAGACAACCTGCAGCTTTAATACCTGACAGTTTTGACACTAAAAAACTAGGACGCTGATAAAGAGGATATGAGTACGCTCTGGACCTGCAATGAGCCCTAATTTATTTGTTAATTCTGGCGCTACATAAATCGTTCACTTACTCAATTCATCACTTATTCACTCCCTTAAGAAGAGGCATGTTCCATTTCTATGCGAGAGGTCGTAAGAGGCGATCAAACCTCCCTTAAATTTGGCCATGTGAAATTCATTTTGTGTCGTATACAGGGCGGCCAACAATATACAGGGTCTGACATATAAACTGCACTGACGTACCCCAGAATGCTTTTTCACAATTTTTATCTAACCGTAAGTAGGAAATTTTATTTACTAAACTACAAATGCTGTCAGTGATTAGGGGGCAGTAAGTAGTTAGTAACTTGGTGTGAGCTGCAGATAGAAGACCTAGTGCAGCTGAGCATCACTGTCGTGGGCAAAAGACGGAACATCGGCCTAAATAAGGTTAAGAATACTAACTGGATACTGGTAGTGGAGTATTATTAGAGACGGCAGATATGTTCTGCTACCTAGGTGACGTAATGGAAGGAGATGTAGTGATTTGGTAGTGATGACAACATGGAGAAAGTATTTGCAAGTACTCATCTATATCAACAGGTGGAGAATTCTTGTTAAAACGCAAACCGCCACCATTTTGACAGTCGTATTCCAGGTAAATGTGGATTAGCTAATTTCCCATTTCTTTCTCGACTTGTTGCAGAACAAAACCTTTATGGAAAAGTGGCTCAGGTTTCTTATGGGTCGGATGTCCTTCCAGTTACCCAACCAACCATCTCAAAGCACTGATCCCAACCAGTCATCTAGCCTCAGCCTTTCTCCATCCATCACCGGACTCCGGCACTGCTCCCTTTACCCGCCACTCTGATGCCAGTATCGGAAAGGCTAAGGACGTACATTTTGTGTGAGAAGTCGTCTGATGTATGCCAGTGAGACCAGGTCAATGACAGTACAGTCACAGTAGAGCATGGAGCAAAGTCAGACAGAATTAAAACAAGCAAGATTAGGTGGGTTTATGCCAGAAGAAAGAACAGGAAGATGCTCAGCTAAGATTTGAAGATGGAGTTTGATGCCCCAGTGTCAACATGCAATACTTTTAGCACCTTGACAGCCTACTGTCACCTCGACGTTTGACCTCCAGAATATAAACAGGTCATCCATATGAGGTAGCGCATATTCCCTGCTAGTCATCGAGATTGCTTATGCCATTCATGAGATATTGTGGTAACAAGATTTGTCGGGAAGGATATGAAGCAAATGATGGAACGCAACGGAAGGACAGCCCGTAAACATATAATATTGCCTTCGATGTCAACATTGTGTGACAAAAACAAAAACTGTTAAGAACATGTGGACTTGTAAAACATACAGAAGACACCAACTGGATCAGATGTGGTACCACGATTGGAGATAGAAGGATTCAGACACGAGACGTTTGCGCAAGATGTGACGGGTTGATGGTAAACAGAGTTTTTGTCTGTGTTGAGAAGATGCTTCAGTTCAGAACAAATGAAAAAAGAAAAATCTAGGAAGCAACCAGCCAGCCAACACCTTGAAAATGGCCATTGGACTGGAATAAGGAAATGTATTAATATTGAAATGCACAAAATCACGCACTGGATGTAACGTTCTCGCTCAGCCAGTTAGTAATTCTGATGTCAGCACTGCGCTGCACAATACGAGTTGTGGTTTCAACGACTTGCTGCACGTAGGCATCAGATAATAGCGTTAACAATGTCTCCCGCGATTTCTGCCCACAGTAGCTGTTTGAAATGCACACATGCAGACACTCACACACATCAAGTTATCTTTCAATGACTGCATCTTTCATCACCGACATCACTCATTATTTGGACCGATTTTCACTGACCACAGATACAGCATTCGGTCAACTGTTGACATGCGCCCGTCTGTGTGTTTGGACAATAACTTTACAACTAAATGACTTTCAATGTACATATTTGGCATGTCAACGCATCCTGACCTCATCTAGCTCAAATTCAAAGGTGAAGGTCATAGGTCAAAGTTTAAGGTTAGGGTAAAAGTTGAAATCGCCGTACAGCAAAAGCTGACAACAAATAGCGCAAAAAGCAGACCTACATTTAAAACTGCAAAAAAATCAGTAGCTAGTTGGTTATTTGTCAATTTGTTTATGGCAATGTGGCTAACACAACCTTCTGTGAGAGCTTTTTTAGTTGCTAATTTGTGAACACACCTGTTAATACTTCACAAGCACGAGAATAACATCTATAACGTACTGGCTGTACGACGGAGACAGAAATAGGAAACACAGTAGAATAAATGGGACGCGACTTGTCCTGTGCAAACCACTAGTGTGAACAACCTGTCCAGAGTCGTTATGCAGCCTTATCGTAATCAGTAAGTTGAAGTTTAACGTCCCCTTTCAGCACAAATATGGCTATATCAGAGACAAAAGGTCAAGGGTGGAGAGCCATCTCTACCCAGTGAAGGAAGGCCAGCGATATATTAACCACAATCCTGGCCGCCTTTTTGTTCAGCAGCCACCTAAAAAGGGAAAGTGATCGAGAGGATCATTTAAATTATTAAGCTAGCACCTACAACAGGGGGAGACAAGTATAACACTGCAAGAAAAAACTACATCAAATATGACAAAAAGAACATGCATCCTTAAGTAAAAAAATAAATTATAACATAAAATCAACACACAAAAACTATAAAGCCAGGTTTAGTTGCCTCCTACGACATCCCGCCTGGCTACGGAGTGGTACTATTATGGTAGAATGGAAAGGAAGGGAAAATCAAGAAAATAGATAAGCGAGTAAGAAAGGGAAAAAGTAAAAAGTAAAAGATACTAAAAGATAGAGTAAAAGGTGGAAAAGTGAACAGAAAAGAAGGGAAGAGGGATTGCCCTGGGCCCACACGAGGCACAGCCTTATCCTAACTGGAAGTCAAACCTGTAACTCCTTGGTCAAAAGTCCGACGCCCAACCCACTGCTTTGATACCTGCGTAAAAAAGCAAAAAAACTGTAGTATGGCCTACTGTGGTAACCATGGGCATAAGCTCAACGATGGATCGATGAGTAATGAGAGAAATATTAACCTTTGTGACTCTAAGTGGCACATGGCCAATGCTTTTTGAGTAATTTCTACTGCATACTCCTCCAATGCCACCTCCATCATACTTTCCTGTATCACCGAACAAACACTACTGCAACCAGTCAAGAGATATCAGCAATTAGTGTTACAGTGGTTTTGTAAATACATTCTGTTGATTGAAACTTACTGGTAAACCGAGATGTGATCTTCAAATATAGTGCAACAAACTCAGCATAATGGTTAACAATTGAATTACCATTAGACAATTAGAAATATCGATAACAATTAATATACACATTATAAAGTTAACTGTTAAATTTACTTTGATAACAAGACAATGAAAACGTTATGCAAAAGGTAGTTTATGTATATATTAAAATGTCTGTTCTACTTATCCATACAGAAGACAAAATGATGATTCAACTACACGGTAAAAATAATTTTAGTCTGGAACAAGAAATATTAAAAAATGTACAAAAAACTGCTTGAAGTCAAATATACATACTTCATACTAATTTACATGATACATCTTCATCAACATTAACGATTAATTGTTAAATTTCAGTGTTAACTAGACACAGCCCTATTAATGCCCAAACAGCTGTTCCCATTCACCCAAGTTGGCAACAGGAAAGCCATCTTGCCAGCAAAAATCTGCTTTTGAATTAAGTCAGGAAAAGTAAAACTGCGAAATAAACAGTGAAGAGACTCAGAAACAATAACTGACCAGCATATCAGCAGGTGTGGTGGTAAGCCAGCCGACTGTTTCAGCACACACCCACTGTTGACATTCATTCATCATCGTCTTCAACACAGTCTGCTGAAGTTTCTTGATAGCATTTGACGCCACACGCTCAGCAATGAACTCGGATGTTCGGCGCAGCGATGCCGGATGATGTCGGAAAAAACTCTCTTCCAGCTGACGCTGATAAGCAACACATGCACACTCCGTCTAGTACAGACTTAATAATTCGGAATAGTTTTAAAACAGGAAAAACATGGTATGGAGAAAATATATGTAACATCACCGAGCAAGCAAGCAGGAAATCTTTGCTCCAACAAAATCCTCCACTTCTTAACTAGGGTTGCTGAATAACAAAGGTTGGTCTGTAGAATGGACATAAAGTGGTTGGCTTCTTCTGAATAGAAAAGCAAGCAAATAGAAGAAGCGAGTAAGAAAGGGAAGAACTAGCTTCGTACAGAACTGACAGTCGACTCTTCGCAACTGACGTTTGTGCCAAGTTCAAAGTCACGTGATACATAAACTAGGCCAAATATCAAAAATCTGGCACAATCTAATTTAAATATTGTGCCCTAGCTTAAGAATCTGTGGTCAGTTGCCAGCTCCCAATCCCATTGTAAATGGTGGAGGAGATAGCATTTTGAAAATAACCAGATTTCCAACTTTGAAGGCTCGTGACCTTGACCTTGGATCGGGTCATACTGCATACCGCCGTGCATCAGTCACTGATCTCTACCTACATGCCAAATTTCATTTAAATCAAACAAACTTTCTGTGGACGTATGGACGTACATATGTACACACGTATGGACAAACATTTGAGACCGGCTTTATTGGATCGACTCTGTTGAAGAGTCGACCTAAACACGGTTGGTGGAATGGTGCTAGAAAGGACATAAGAAGTTTTCCTACAGATGCACAGATTCGTATGAGGGGAGAAAGAAAATAAAGGCGAACTAGCTAACTGACCTGGAAGTTAACCATAACATGGACTTCAATGCTCCAGCATCGACGTGGATGCCTTCACCACCATATACTTGAACCAAGATGTGAATATGACCTTTGACCTCCAACATTTAACCACATCATCATATGACCTCCAGAATCTAATCAGGTCATCAGTAGGGGCTGAAGATCACCCCATGTCAGTTTTATCAAAATTGTTCAAGCTGTTCATGAGATATTGCAGTAACAGTATCTGACTGGACGAACAGACAGGACACCCTGAAAACACAACTTTTGCCGACACTGTCGGGTGATGAAGACATAAAAAGTGTGTATGCAATGGACCATAGATAACACAAGCCACAATAT
>Ga0209780_1004704_pt1 | contig 10582 bp, 8 predicted proteins | sample WorMetexBAHAMAS2_FD_187384 | JGI IMG/M metagenome (GOLD analysis project Ga0209780, IMG submission 187384) | Marine gutless worms symbiont microbial communities from Max Planck institute for Marine Microbiology, Germany - Inanidrilus exumae... | ecosystem: Host-associated > Annelida > Digestive... | reverse complement strand
GGCCCATATTTAGCGTTATTTTACGGAATTTGGTAGTTTCCGGGGCGAATTGCGTAAAAGTGGTTGACAAAACCATAACTATGGACAATTTACGAATATTATGTCTAGCTGTAAACGTCTGCAGAGGGACCGCGCGACGCCCACGGCATAAATATTGTATAACTGGAAGGTGGAAATTCTGTAGCAGATTCATGCATTCAAGACTTAATGCGCAGTATACTTGCCTAACTATCGTCTAACTTGTTGAACGAAATAGGTTCTCTTTTCGATGTTTTGAAGTACGTGTGCGATATCGTCGTAAAAAAGTTCACGTTCGCTATCTCATCTCCTGATGATTTCTTGTTATTATTCGGCTCGAATAGTATTTCGCCGAATATTGGATTTACTCTGTGGCGCGTTTTGGCGGTGTTCACGCGTTTGGCTATAACTCCGCCGATAGTAAACCGATTAGGATGAAATCTGGAGTACTCTGAGTACACTGTTGGGGACTGGCCCTGGTAGATTTTGGGCACGATTTGCGCAGTAGCAACAGCTGGAGAGCCAGTCAAAATTTTGTTGTTTTTTGTCAAGTAAGCCAACGCACGATTACACCTATTTCCCGTCGGCCAAACTTCACGAAATTTGAACACAACACGTCGATCGGTGTCGCGGTGAAAACTTTTTGAACAGAATGTAGAAAACTTTACCATAAAACGCAAAAATTCTCAAAAATTTTCAACGTCTTGGGACTTCAGTTTGCCATAACTCCGCAATGATTATAGATCCCCTGGAAATTCACTACCAAATGATCCCTCTACGGGATGTTTAGTTTCCATTTTTACCGTTGGAATCAATTCAAAATCATTCCTCTGACCTGTACACTCCGTATAAGAAACCTTCCCAAATTATCTGCGACGTCTGACGCCGGTTCACGACATGCCATGCATAACGTTGATGGTCTAAGTGGGCGTGGCCTGATGACGACGGACTATGGTCAAAACGGCGACAAACCAAAACGGCGAAAGTGAAAACGGCGACAAGAAATGGTAGTACTGTACGAGGCTTTCAAGCAGTCATTTCGTGCATTGATTGTTTTTGTATTGAATTGCATTATTTCTGTATCAGATGCAGGAGTAAACCACAATTTTTTTGTAATTACTAACTTATGCTTCTCTGCGTGTATGACGTATATTCCTACTCATCAGGCCACGCCCAGGCCATTCAATAAAATAACTAGAAACTGGGTCACTGAGCTACACAAGCATTAAGTAAGTAAGTAAATAAGGAAGGAAGAAAGAACAAGCTTCCGTTCAGACCGGAGCATGTATTCCCGTAGAAAATTGAAACTGGTAGTCTGCTTTCAGACTGTGAAGTCAGTACGCATATTTCCGGTTGCTTATCAACATAGGCAGGTGACAGTTTTCTTCAGACGTGTAGTTACTTGAACTGTAGTTAAATACTGCATTTTTAAGCGTTCGTTACTAACAGCAAGTCGCAAAACTTGCCAATATTGTATTTTTCTGTAGATAAAACAGTAAATATTTTATCTGCGCGTGCTTAGAGCCGAATACTGTATTGTCGACATTCCACACAATACAGCCATCTTGTTCTCCATATAGAATTGCAGAGTTAAAGACGAGATTCAGAAAAAAAAGTCATCATAAAGTAACTCAAATGGCCTGAAACTTGCATAATTCATTCATTTATTTAATAAGCCGAAGCAGCAATGAGACACACAATAAAATACAATACAATATAATACAGTACAGTGCTACAAATAACCGTCAATAGACCTGTCAAAGCACTGCCACACTCTAGACTTTACTTCTCTCCGAGAAGTTACCAACAAATCACAGTCAATATTCAACTTACATGCCAGCGCATACATGTTATTCTTACGTCTGGTAACAAGCCAACGCACAATCGGATTATCAATCACCATCAACTTCTTCCAAAACAGTAACTTATTTAAATTAGCCAAGAATGTAATGGGTAGACGTCTGCAGTAAAACAAAAGTGGCTTCACACTCTCTCGCCAGAACCCATTAAAGATTTTCCGGAAGGCATTATTCCATGCAATATCTAAGGATCTCAAATTAATGATACGTTTATGGTTGTACGAATGATTTGTTGTGCAATTACGAATTACAACTGAAAGAAAGAGTGCAAGCTCTGTGAGGACTTCGGCTAAATTATGAGTGAACTGTTAAAATTAGGGACGAATGACAGTAATACGTAAAGAATGCAGTACACCTACCTACCTCAACGGAAACATCACCGCCACCGCTGACCTTTCATTGCAGTAAACAGATAATCAGAATTGGCAGCAACGATTAATTTATCTGTTTAACGCCAGCTGAAGAACATCGTTAAGTAAATATCCGTAATTTTGGACGAAAGTGTTTTGATCAAAATTAAATGGATTCAGTGCCCTTACAATACCGCATAGCCTGGTTGATAATAGTTGATTCCGATTTTATAATTCGCATGTTGTTTAAAAATTCATATTAACACATATCTACACAATTTTATCACTGTATGTACTGTATTCCACTTGTGTGTTTGTTTTATTCTGTATTTTACCTGTATGGAGCTGGGGCTTGTCAGCTTTTTATTAAACGAATATGTTATGTTATGAATCTCGTGAACCTCTATCAAAGGCCTACTACTTCTGAGTCACATCTCAGACTCAAATCATCATAAAAGATGTATGACTCTTACCATCCTTCACTCCTTTACTGTAGTCATAACTGGCTTAAACCCATCTGCCGCTGTGTCACAAAATAAATTCTTCTCATCATATAGGCTGCTGATGTTCGTCATAACCGCGTTCGCGGATCTTCTGTATACATGAAACAGGGCGCCTAATAAACGTTGGTGAAAAAATTTACGACTTCGACAAATAACTCGCTATATTTTGACAACTGCCACACAGTTGTACAAAACATCACATTTGAAAAAACTTGCAGGAGGTGAATGACCTTGAAGGTCACTAAACGTCATCGGAATTGTCGCTATTCGACAGGCCAATATATCACTTCCTTTTAGTGGTCTGTAATAACGACGGCTCTATCTGGCATTGTTTCCGATAGATTACAACAGTTACAGTGTACGTGACTCCCTGTGACCTTGAGAAGTCCTTCATTTTCTAAAAGATAATTGAAATTACAAGCAACGTGCGCTTCCCGATTCATGTGTAAACGTATAGATGATAATACATACCGTACTGCATTTCCCGGGGTATTAAAGTTAGAAAAAATTCAAACAGCAAAAGTGACCTTGATGGTCATTTAAGGTCACTGTTAATGGTGCCATTGGATAGGCCACATAAGATTTTCTATTAGTCTTTCGTCGCAACGATGTTTCTCTCTTGTACCGTTTTCGAGATATTATTACTTATTTCCCAAAATTTAAACACGTCACATTACCCTAAATATATTATCTTCGGGGATAATCTATCATGTATGTAATAGTACTCCGCAGTGTCAATCATCACACGAAACGTGATGTGTTTAGCTTCAACAATTCCAAAGATATGATGGGAATCCAAAAATGTAAAATACGGCGCACGTGACCCTGACCACGCCCACAGGGGGTAGTTTGTCATCTGAAAGAGACCGAGTTGAGTTGACCGTCATCTCTTATTCGTCGTTTGTTTATTCCATGCCTCTGTGGATTTATTCTTCGTATGAGTTGACGAAGTTCAAAGTACGAAATCTCACACGACCAGGGACGATACTGCATCACCGTATCATTGAAGTAACTTTGTCAGAGCGTCGTGATCCTATGCATATTTGTTTCCAAGATAATGCCAGAGCTCTGCATAGACAGTTCGCTCTTCAAAGACTGAAACTTTATGTACCGTACGAGATTAGATGTTCCAGTTTCACGACATTCTGTCTATACCCCTTGGAGCATTGGTATGGACAGATAGACGCTAGGCAGGTCGTTTTTGGATTACGATATTTATTTGACACGAATGTCTGTCATACGTGTATAAATTTACTCCTACTAATTAGGTTAATTTGTCATTTCACACGTTTGTCTGTTTCAGAAACAACAGCTGCACTTCCAGCAACAACTGCAAATTCACCAATGGTATCTCGTACTGGTATGTACTTCATCGGAAAGTCAAACAGGGGTTTGCTGCTATTGCTTTGGGTCTTCTTTGAGCCTTGGATGGATTATGGCTTTCCTTAATAGTTGGTAATAAGTCTCCGCTGCCGCTGACAGACCCGCGCGATGCGGTGCCTCACGCCCACCGTGCTGTACATAGATGTGGAAGTGACTGTCCACCTAAGTTGACAGTACCTGAGACGATCGACGTGACAACTCTACCTGCAACCGTTCCACCAAAATTTAAATGGTTCACGTGACCTAACCACGCCCCTTCAGAAATAGTCTGCCACTCACGGGCTAGCACTTACTACCATCAACCTACCTACCAACCAAATTTGAAGTATCTATCTCCACTCACTATGAAGATATATAAGGCGATACAAAATGTTGAAAACATGGTGGTTTGGGGTAGTTAAGGGGTCACTCGAGGTCACTGGAAAAAGCACCATTCGATAGAGTGCATACAAGTTTCTATCAGCGTTCCATAGTAACTATGTTCGTATCTTGCACCGTTTCTGAGATATAGCAAGATATTTGTCGAGCGAAAATCGCCGATTTTAACCTACCCTACCTCTAATTGTCACCCCTTTTGGGTGACTCCGTGAGAATTTGGCTGGGATCTTTGGCACCAGAAAACTAGATTCCCTGGGCTATCATTGTATGGCGTTGTTTGCGTGATTCTATTTTTAGTTTTTTTTGGCACAATACCGGCATATGACGGACAGACGAACGGACAGACAGACACACAACGACAGCATACCGCGGTAAAATAGCTGCAACTTTGCAGTGATCGCTAATTCGCTGATATCATAATTTGTAACTAGAAAAAGTAACGCATCAATTATTGTTTTTGCTTTCAAGCAGTTGCCATGGTTCGTGGCAAATGAATTTAATCGTGGACGTTTGCATATGGTTTACTTATTGTATTGTTACATGTGCAATATTCCGTCTTTTTGATGCGTGCAATGTCAACATAGCAGCTTCTAACTTGTTCACATGCGCTGCTGTTGCATTATCTGACAGAAAGTTGTAATATTTGCAAATTTTCTTGTTAATGCATATTACAGAACGAAAGGAAAATGATATTCTAACAGTCGTAATTGGTGTATCGGTTGGCATCGGAGCTGCTGTTATAATCTGCATTATTATCCTGATTATCTGCTGCTGCTACCGTTCTTGTCCAACGTACAAATGTCGTGGAAAAGGTGAGCTTTTGTTGACTTACGTTTACCGACACTTTAGTGCTTTACGTAGAACAATCGGTTCCTAAGTGTGTACCTGTCTCCGATCAGTAATTCTCGAACTACTTGCACGTGAACTTAGAAATAGATATCCGACGACGTGCTGCTTTACTTTGGCAGTGACTAGGTTGATGTCGAAGGTCAAGGTCACGAGTCAAAGTTCAAGGTCAGTTGTTACCATGTAACATTCGGTGAATAAATATTTTCATAAGGAAAACGGTGCTGTACTAAAGTGGTTGCGACTTTGAGTGAATGTTTGCTAGTTACGCAGTATGGCAGTTAGACAATGACATTGGTCTAAGGAAGCAATGGGAAATTATAAATATATAGAATATATGGGAAATTATAAATATATAGAATATAAAGTGCTTTCCACATCGGGACAGTAAAAAAATCGCTGAAATGAAGCAAACTGCATAGTTAGCACGTGATAATAAATTATGATGATAAAAGTTATGTTTTAAAAACACTGGGCAGTTAGCAGTAAATTTGTAGTGAATCTTTTCGTACATCCAGCTGTGCAGTCTTTGTTTGCTTTTTATGCTAATGCGCATTTTTTCTTTAATAAAATTCCGTAATCTTAGTACGCGATGACCTGGCAACTTTGAATATTAATCACCAACATGTCGGTTTAATTTCGCCGCAGGATTACAGCTTGTTCCATATTCAAATCTTACAATACTCATATCTGGACATAACTTACAAAACAACTTTAAATGGTTGGGCATAAAATATGGAACATTTGAAAAATAACCCATTAAATGCTATATTGTGTGTCATCTGTCCTTCCACTCTATGAAGTCACAAGTCGATTCACCACTGCAGTCTGTAGCAGATGACGATATATTCATGTGTCGTGGTCCAATTGCAGTTTGAACTAGAAGAAACCAACGATCACAAAAGCGTAATGATCCACACTGGTACTGTTTTTGTGACTCATGACCTTTGACCTTTTGACCCCAAAATAAACAAGTTTCCAGGAGTTAACATGGCACATTTTAATCAAGTTTGTTGATCCGTCTTGATCCTCTAGTGAGGAGTGGCTCGTTAGACTATGTACAAGTCGCTCAGCTATCGCTGACAAACCCGCGCGACGTGCTGCATCACGACAAACGGCCAAATTTTAAAACAATCACGTAACCATAACCACGCCCCTTTTGTTGATGATATGTCATTCTGTTGCTAGAATTGACATAGCCTACCTGTGTATACAATTTGATGATACGTTTAGCTGTACCAGTTATACTATTGTAGCCCCCAAAATTTGTAATGGGTCAAATAACCTGACCACGCCCCTATCAGGGACGGTTTGTTGTCCGCAGGCTGAGACGGAAAAAAGACAGACAAACAGACAGACAAGCGCCGGTGAAAACCATACCCTGCGACTTTTGTCGGCCTGGGTAATTATGCTGAAATGTTCTGAAAACGAATTCTACGTTGTTAACATGGGCGTAAATCACGGGGGCAGGGTGGATAAGTTCCCCAGAATTTGGAGTGGGGAACTATAATGCAAATTGTCCCCCAGATTTTGTCATGTTTTAAAATTTCAAACATCAGATTGCTTGCATTACAATACAGTAATGTAGTAAAAAGTTTATCAACCCCATTATTCTAACAGAGTATTTATTATTTCCCATAAGTACATCTTCAATGTCCACCAAATCATCACTTCAGGCGGAAAATTCAACATTTTTCTAGCAAGGACACGGACAAAAAGTACCGCTCAGAATGCACCAAAGCACGCCATTTTAAGTGAAAAAAATCAATTGTTTTTCAGGGGAAGGGCAGTGAAAAATGCATTTTGTTTCTCGTCCGCACACCTCACCCCTCGCCCCTACCAAGCCTTCTGGAACCGTTATACGTCCCCCAGAATTCTAGCCAGATTTATGCCACTGGTTGCTGATGTCCTTGAATCGATGGAATATTTGTGGAATTACTAATTGTTTAATATTATTTACTTTTAAAATCATTTCGTGCACTTTCCTTGTGTGCTTTGTGGAAGTTTTTATCATTTATAATAATAGCAATTTCCTACGGGTTTACGACAACAGGTGTTAAGCTAATTTGTGTACTTCGCCGGCAAGATAATGATCCGAGATTACTATTTTTGCAGCGGCTGAGCAACATGGCGATGAAGATGCAACGGTCAATTCACAACATCTGAGCGACATCATCAACAGACCAACATCAACAACGCCGACAACATATGACGCGAAGGCGGAAATCTATCAGGAAATAGACCCACCACCACAGACGCAATCAGATCACGACTACAGTGATCTCGATGGCTATCTAACACCAATGGACTATCAGTCCCTACAAACAGTTGAACAATGACAGAAAACGATGGGTTGTTTATGAACAACAGCAGAAACCGTTAGCATCGCCGAGTCACTGCCTTAAGTTGTCCTTGGAAACGCCACCGGGCAGGTCTCTATCACTTCGCGTAAAACGCCAACGGACATGTTCAAAGCCATCAATATCAGTCTAACTGGTGAAATAAATGCGTCAGAAGAGGTCAAATTAAATTTAATTAGCGCTAAAAGCATTCCTTGTCTGTTGTATGCCTCTGAGGCTCTGTCACTCAACCCCGCTCAGTTAAAATCTCTAAACTTTTCTGCAAAACGCGTACTTTTAAAATATTTAAAACTGATTCCCCTGACATTATATCTGATTATCAAAAATTCTTCAATTTTTCCGATGTCTCTGAATTAAGATTTAACGCAAAACTAGTCTCATTAACGGACTACATGAACGATAATCATTAGTGTAACGTTGTATACTCAACATTTGATTCGGTTATAGACTAATGTGTTAATGCATATTTATTAATGCATTTCGGTAATACAATAAGCCTATGAAACAAAATAGTTAGATTGCAATTATGGTTGCAGAGCTATAAGATACTGATCGAAAATGACAATTCTTTTCACACCCCATCGTTAATTGGCACCACTGATGGAGACAAATCCACTGAAATTTCGCCAAGATCTTTATTGTGAGAAAACGAGACCTTACGCAATAATGCGGCATTAATTGTTTGACGTACAGTTCAGTTACTATAAGACAAGTATGTCGGTCCTTTTTATTGTGGGGCCGAAATGAACGCTGGCCACGTCGCATGTTGCCCCGGTGTGTTGCAATAAGTATGCCGACGGAACAGACAGACAGACAAACAGACAGACAGGCAGGCAGGCAGACGGACAGACTAACGGAACTGACTGCAATACCCGCTTATAAGATTCAACCTATTGTACAACCGGTTGCACAACCAGTTATACAACCGGTTGAATCGTGTATACGCAGCTTAACAGTATCACGCATTGCGTAATTATTCCGCTATGCTGTTGTGCGACAAAAATGAGGAAGTAGGCCTAATGTATCTGCACAACTGCACAATAGCGCTGCGGCTTGGCAAGGCAGATATGAAAGATAAATTACCCTACAGCCGACACGTATTTTACGTCACAACCGCACAAGCAGAAAAACACCAGCAGGCGATGTTAACAATGGACGTATATGAAACAAGCGCGACGCCCTTGGCCATACTGTATACGGTGTTTTAGATCGCGACTTTACGCAACATGTATGTGCGAGTTAATTTACGTTTCTTTGTTTTCGTTATATTGATAATCTTTCTCTCATTTACTGACGGTTAGTATGAACGATCGCAGTCACTGAATGCAGACACAGTTAACCCTTTAGCACCATAGGCAGACGTATACCGTTATAGCATAATAATGATGTTTGGTACGCTGTTGATGGGTGTACTATGATAATTGCCAAAATGCACACTACTACAGGTCCTGACGGCGGGAACGTTGCTGACGTCAGCCATTTCGTAGTGTTTTGTGATATCAGCAGTCGGAAGCATTGACCGAGAAGTTCGGTAGATACTCTAAATAGTACAAGAAGCTAAGGCTGCTATCACAAAGAGATCGCACGACGCGCTATGTCAGTTGAAATTTTGTCAACTTCTGCAAAGCTGTATGAAAAATCACATTTGAAAAGGCTTGCAACAGGTGAATGACCCTGAAGGTCACTCAATGTCACCGGAATTGCTGCTTTTGGATTGACCACACATCACTTGCTATTGGTGGTCTGTAGTAATAATGACTTCATCTTGCACCGTTTCCATGATATTACCACATTTACAGTGTACGTGATTTCCTGTGACCTTGAGAAGTCCTTCGGTTTTAAAACGACACCTGAAATTACAAAACACGTGCATTCCAATCCAGGTGTAAACAACACAGTCAATAATGCTATATTTTCTGAGATATGAAAGTTAAAAAGGTTTCAAACAGCAAACTTGACATTCAAGGTCACTTAGTGTTATTGCTAGTGGTGTCATTCGACAGGCCACGTATGATTAAGAGCGTGATAGGCTTGACTTTACAATAAATGTAAGCAAATCGTCGTGTGTGCGTATGTCATTGGTGCTCGCTTTAAAGTACATTGTAGTAATACAATTAGCACGTGTGGGCATGAAAATCAGTCATGTAAATTGGTCACAAATCTGTGCATAAGCAGTGGCCTATCTTGCTGATCTCGTAACGAGTTTAGATATAGAAAATCAAAGTGGTTGCAGATAACAATAACGCCGTAAACCTAGTTGCAAGAAATTGTTGGCCTACGAGAAATAGTTTTTAAGGTTCGTTTATACCGGATGCGTTGTGTTGCGGTGTCTTGCGGTAGCCTATTGTTGCTGCGAAAACGACGCAACATTGCGCGCGTTGTCGTATACTAGAGTAAAATACTGTCATAACGTCAACCCTTTATAAGGCATAAGCCACCAGGCTACTAGAGGCTAGATATCAAAAATGTAGCAAAATGGTGGCAAAATACTTGCCACTGCCCGTTTCAGTGACCGTATCTCAGTGGCAAAATGCTGGCCACCGCCTTATAAAGGGTTGTCAATCAATCAATCAAAGCTTTTATTTCAGGCAGCGAGGCCCATAAAACACACACTGAACACACACACACACACAACAACGGACTACAAACTACTAACCTACAAATAAGCAGTTAAGTACACATACACACAAAAAAGTTATACCATAAAAACTGACTGGACTAGACTATTGGACAGTACTACAAAGCTGATGAGTGAAGTAAAGCAAACCTTGATCTTATCGCATGTTATTTTGCAGCTGCTCAGCAAAGTCGCGATGAAGGTGCCACGGAAAATTCACAGCCTATGAGTGACATGACCAACAGACAAGCAGCGGCAACATATGAAC
>Ga0209780_1004703_pt1 | contig 10582 bp, 10 predicted proteins | sample WorMetexBAHAMAS2_FD_187384 | JGI IMG/M metagenome (GOLD analysis project Ga0209780, IMG submission 187384) | Marine gutless worms symbiont microbial communities from Max Planck institute for Marine Microbiology, Germany - Inanidrilus exumae... | ecosystem: Host-associated > Annelida > Digestive... | reverse complement strand
GACGCTGATTGCCAAGCGCAAGCAGAGGTTTATGGCAAAATACGTTCAGTCTGACAATGTATTATGTCAACTGTTCGCTCATGTTGAGAATGTGTAACGTGTGGCAATTTAGACATTATTTGTTTTTTTTTCTTTTTTTCGTATTTATTGTATTTATTCTTTTCTTGTTTGCTGCCAATTAACTTGGTGAATAAAGTTGACTACGTGCATTTGTTACTGCAATAGGACGCAGCAGCAGCAGCACTATCAGATCTCTGGCCAACAATAACAATAGTTTAGTAGTTTAGCATGACTTCGAAAGATCAGAGTCCCCAATAGAATGGTGCCGACGGGACAAACACTTTGTGTCCGTACATACCGCGCTGTATGTTTCGCCGGCACTGACCTTCTGTGTGTGTGTGTGTGTGTGGTAAGGATGTGAGTTCGGCGACAGAGCCTCGTGGTGCAGTAGCTACGTGCGGGGCGAGAACGAATGTCGCAATCCAAACACGGCGTTTCAGTGTTGTCAGGCGTGCGCGCCGTACGTCAACAGCAGCAACGTCATAACTACACGTCTGTATCCTCTCCGTTTACCGACTCATTTCTAATAATAATAATAATACAGACATCAAAGTCTCAACGATACAGTTTGTAGAAAGTGTACAATTCTGTACATTATGATGATTGGCAGTAGGAAGCAGTAACTTAGTAACCGTACTCAGGGGTCAAGCCAGCCAGGCGTTGACATTGCCTCTGCGTTTGTCCATACATTTGTAAGTAAGTAAGTAAGTGAAACATCTGTAAAGTGCCGTAAACCCTAATGATTTAAATGTGGGCTAAGTGAAGCATATCGGATATATCGTATCACACGAAACGTATACCGGTAAGTCTGTTACAACTTGATCTACATTAACGTCATTAAAGTTCATTCCAGACGACAACAAGAGTCTATGCTTAAGAATCTATCGGAGAAAGTTATACGGAGTGCGTTACAACAATGCATAAATATGTAGCATTTCAATGATGCAACTTGTGATGGTTTTTATACGTAAGAATTTTTCTGAATCATACAGAGCGACGAGCAGTTTCTCTGCAACAGCTGAACTTTTTTTAATGTTGCGGGACCATGTAGTAAGAAAACAGTGGCTATAAATAAGCGTATAGTTTAAGACGCACGTACGGTAGCGTGTCTATACATTTAGTGTGCCACTTGCATAGTTTTGTACTACTACTATACTATACGTACAGTGTACGTAGTATAGTAGTAGTACAAAACTATGCAAGTCATCATCATCATCATCATAACAGAAACAGAAACTTGTAAGGCGCCCCTTACAGGGGCTCAGCGGCGCCGTACAATACAATGTCGATAATTAGACACAAAAAATGTAAAAGTAAAGCGCTAAAAACTAATAAAAGGTTACGACTATAAAAGAGTAGCGGAATATAACGTGGCAATTGCTGAAGGTGCTCCTCCGACTGACACGCGATATGTATGCGTAACTCATCAACATCTCAAATGATACAGAGCGTCGCGCGGGTCTCTCGGCGATAGCTGAGCTTCTTGTGTATGTGGCAGCGTGTTGTTAAAGGTTACTCCGAGGACACTCGTTTGGTTAGTTCTAGATATGCTACCACATGACTGTTTAACCCACTACTCAGCGTTCCCAAAATGACCACATCAACAATGTGTCACTTTAACGGGACGTAACTGTACTGGCCCGCCGTGCAGCGTTACAGACAACGACGACAGACGACGCCAACAGACAACACACACCAGCGAGTAAAACAACAATAACCAGGTACTCGACGACAGGCTAGCTAACTGGCCATTTTAGTAGTTTTGACTTTCGGGCACTCTGGCGCTCAGGCTCGAGCGCCAGAGTGAACGAAAGTCAAAACTAAAAGTGGTTGATTAGCCAGCCTGGCATCGAATCCCCTAGTCACTGTCCTCATTTTGGAACTCTGGGAAAATGTGTCAAAGTTCGCTGTAGTTTGTGCTGATGATTAGCATAGTGTGTGTGTGTGTGTGTGTGTGACTGCAGCGCGTGCTCCGGTAGCGTGTTCAGACAAGGCGTCCTGGTGTCCGACTATCACCGGCCATCAGTGTTACGACGGCCACGATAGCTGCTGTGCCAGCTGCCAACAGTTCATCGTATCACCACCAATAGGTATCCACTAGTCATCATCATCATCATCAACAACTGACCCACCTTTCGATACCGCAGTGCTATTGGCCGATATGTCGCGTGACCCGAGCGTTGATAGTCGCAGATAAGAACGTTTGCACGCCCGTTACGACAACGGCGTTTTCAAGGGTCCACACTACCCATGAACACGGGTCGTCACACGGATAGTGTATACCGAGCGTTAACTTGGTGGTGAAAAATCGAACATTTAAAAACATCAGGTACATCGCCGCAAGTAGTACAACAGGAGCAGGCGCACACAGTGTGGGAATTATACATTTTATGCCTTTTCCAGAAAATATGTAACTATCACGATTTGTACAGATTTAAAAACGCAGGCAAAGTCAAATTCTGTAGTGAGATAATTTTAGTGGTTTGAAAAGTTTTATTAATTTTAAAATCGGCGTCTGTATAGAAGCTAGAAACACGTCAGGTGATTCGGAAACAAAGCGTGTGTTGATGTATGTGTGAACAGAAGGCTGCAAGTACGGCGACAGAGCGCCCTGGTGCCCCAGCTACGTGCAAAGTGCGGACGACTGTCAGAGAAGCGAGGTCGCGCACCACTGCTGCCACAGCTGTGCACGCTACCTGCCAGTCCCCATATGCACAAGTAGGACCGATTCTTCCATCAGCGCTCTGTGTAAATGTAATATTTATATGTACAAGCCGTCACGGCCGGATTGCTCGCCCGTCCGTCCGCCCTCGAAAGCCAAAGCCACGCCCATGGCGTGACATCGCGATTTTGGCTTGCCCGCCGCCGCCCGAGCCCTCTATTCCGGCCCGCAGCCGGTCTACGCTCGCCGCCTGCCGCCCATCCGTCCACGTAAGCCACGCGCGTGACAGATTCACAGTCCGATTATTATATATAGATACACTGTAGTGATAAAGGCACCTATTGTATTAAGTGTTAATATGGTGTGAATTTTTGTCTTGCCAACGTGCTAACAATGACATCTAGTCGTAAGTTTATTTCACTTTTTGTTTTCTTACACCGTATTTATGATATCGTTTCAACCTTCATGCGGTGAACAGATTGTCATCAAAATGGGTCATACAGCGGTTGGGATTAGCCGCAACTTTTTACCATTACCAACCAATTCCTCGTAACAACTTGCTTAAGATTGCTAGCAGTAGGTCAGATAAGACTCGAACCAACGACATTTGTCGAGGATGCAGGATTTTCACGGAATGTTGTTGATAGCGCCTCTGAATTTATGACCTTACGATAGGATAGACATGTGAATAATAATTATTATTATTAGTATTGTAATGTACAGTGTAGAATTGCCCACGATGCGTGTCGCCGCGCCGTCTTTCTACGCACGACAGCTAAGTTGGTGTGAGGATGTCATAACGGCGAGATCCTTTTCTTTACCTTTTAGTGTGCTGAGCCTGTGGGATTGGCCCTTAACCTGGAAGACTATCATCCTTCACTGCTATTACACTGTCGGTTGGGTCATCTGACCTGTAAAATCGTCTCCGAAATGACCTATAATGTGTCGAGTGGGACGTTAAACCCTACAATGCAATACTCGACTAGCGACCGTGGTGTCTTGTTGGTGTATGCAGCACCCGGACCCAACTGTCAGGACAACGCCGACTGGTGTAGCCAGCTGTTTCCAGGCCAGTGCTACGACCACGCCGTCAAAGACGTCTGCTGTGCCACGTGTTCACGTTATGACACATCACAGCCAGGTGAGTCGTTTATGCGGCTCTTCCCATTGCTTTACGATTGCATTCCGTCCGTCCGTCCGTATTGTCCACTTCGTACGCTTGTAACCATTTTTTATACCAAACTTATACTAAAAACAGTTGGCTCACATTTTTGGAAACAGCTTTTACATTGCTGAAACATGCATTGCTTGATAATATTATGTTCAGACGCACGTAAGTTATATTTGTCTTTGACATTTTGGCGGGTGTACTGTGTTCACCACCGTTTGTGTGTTTGTTAGCAGTATAACGCAAAAAGTTATTGGTGGATTTTCGTGAAATTTGCGGAATAGGTACATTATAAACCGCAGAAAAGTTTATTAGATTTTGTAAGTGATCTGGAATATATATTCCTGACAGTTGTAATTTACTGCTACCAGTCACCTGGACCCACCCATTTTTACAAGTTATTTGGCTAGTTGTCAATCATTTTTGCAGAGCCGTTAGACTCCGCCTACCCAGGCGTCCAGGCCACAGGCCTTAGCAACGCCAAGGGAATTTGCGGCATTATGTTAGCGGCGTTTCTATCCCCTGTGATCGTCGTGGAGTAGGCCTACTGGAGTTCCATATACGATTTTTATCTTAGTATCTTAGTTTTACATTGTATTATATGTTCTCTGAAGTTTTTAAAAATAAATAAAATATAAAAAATAAATTTGTGGGTTTGGTCCAGAGGTAGGCCTATGTGAAGAGTCAATCAATGAATTTACACGTGTAAAACGAGACAGACTGGCACTGAACAATATCTGCAGAGATAAGTTACAACATGCAAACCTGTTGACAACGAATTAGTTGATGTTGTTTATTGTACAGGCTGTCGCTATGGCAACAAGTACAGCTGGTGCAGAAGAGAGTACTGTTCAACAAACGCTGGCGACTGCTGCGCCATCTGTTGAGCAAACGTCGACCTGTTCCAACAGACACGCAGTTTTTCAGCACAGCCACGCAACACAAATGAACAGGGATTGGTGATTTTTTACATTGCAAGGATATATCATATTGACATGGGGTTTGAATAGAGTAAATAGAGGTTCCAATAGTGCCCACGTGAATAGGCCTATGCTGGGTTTGATTTGTTGCACTGAAGTACCATGTTTTTGTCCAACCTCCTAAGACAAAACCTGTCGGGTCCAACGGCAGGTGTGGAGCCAGATTAGCAGTGTTTATGAGAAGCATAAAATGCATCTGTCAATGATAGCCTGTCATGTTCGCTGTTGAACTGCATGCGTGTAAATTGGACTATTGGCACGCACTGATCACATTGAACTGTGTGCACCAGTTGCTGTGTCATTGTCATTCATTATTTTTAACAGACTCCAACAGTTCCCGCATTCTTTCTATCTCCCGTAAGACATCACCATCACCAGTCAGTGGGCAAATTGTAACCTCTCCAGCTGCACTCCGTCAGTTCAAGCCATGCTATTTATTCCATTATTTATTTATGCTATTTATTCAAGATTTTATTGTATGATTTGTTTTCATATTTGCTCTGTCGGTGCAATAATATTGTGCTGAAGGTGTTTGTTTTCCATACTTAGAGCATGTCCAGAGACACCTGTCGTATGATTTTCAAAGGTCATCTTCCTGGCACCCGAGTGAAAATCCAACAAGCCGGCAATATCGATCTTATGACGCATGTTTTCGTTAATAGTATTTATCCTTCTTGTCGTTTTATATGGTTGTGGAGTTTCGTTTACATATTGTTCAATTTTCTACTATTTTATTTTATGACTCAGTTATAAACTGTAATTTTTGTGTTTGTTTATCATGTAAATCAATAATATTTGTTACAGTTTTGCAACTTGTACTATTTGCATATATTTACATCGACGCAAAAGTTGTTAGTATTGTTTGTACACCATCATCACACAACGCGCAGTCATGTTTGCAACAATCATTGTCTGTGTGATATATGTTATTGCATAATCACGTGTGTTCTTATATAGGCCTAATAGCATATACATTGCATAGTTCAGGCCTAATTACATGTGGTGTAATATGAACAATATTTAGCCTATTTATTTAAATTAACGATGACGATTTATTAACACAAGTACTTTCGTCTTCGGGTACGGCCGTATATCCACACATGCCGATCCTACGTCCACACGCCGCGCGATATTCCACAAACGCCGCATAGCGTGACGTTTACGTCGGCGCATTTTTACGGTACTATAATAGCCGGCCGATTTGGGGCTTCTGTGGGAGTAAAGTTTCCCAAAATGTGAGATTCTGGGCCTTGGACGCCGATGAACCGCTGTACAAAATTTGACGCTTTATCCTCGGCGGAGAAATCCTCAACCGTACAAACACACAAAAAATCACAAACAGTAACCGATATATTCACGTCTTGCCTATCGGCATGTGTGGATAATAAGCTAGATTCCGGCCGAATATTGGGTTGAGTTTACGGCTCTTTGGTGGTGTTCACGCGTTAACGCGTTCGGCTATAACTCGGCCGAAAGTGAATCGATTTGGATGAAATCTGGAGCACTCTGAGTAAATTGTCGGGGGCTGGCCCTGGCAGATTTTGGGCACGATCCGCGCAGTAGTGACAGCTGAAGAGCCAGGCAAATGTTTGTTTTTTGTCAGGTAAGCAACGCGCACGATTTCACCAATTTCCCGTCCGCCAAATTTCACGAAATTTGAACACAACACCTCGATCGGTGTCACGATGAAAACTTTTAGAACAGAATTTTGCGAAATTTTTCTGTGAAGGGTCATTTTTAAAAACGCATAAAATTATGTAAAAAAACATTTATAACGTCTTGTCACTTCAGGCTGCCATAACTCCGCAATGATTACAGATCGCCGGAAATTCACTACCAAAATAACCCGCTACAGGATTTTTAGTTTCCATTTTTACCGTTGGGATCGAATCAAAGTCATTCCATGACCTATACACTCCGTACAAGAAACCTTCCAAAAATTTTCTGCAACGTTCGACGCGGGTTGAGAACACTGCAGCTAACGCTGACATCACTCAGTCGCAGGAAGCCAATCACCATCGACTATTGAGTCACGTTACACTAAACCTCGTCGTATGCAGGAAGTAAACATCTTGTGCACAAATAGCCGAGCGCTTCAAGCCGAATACTGTATTGTGGGCATTCCACACAATACAGCCATCTAGTATTATGATGTATTTATGCAGGTTCTTTCTATTTATTTAATGTTAATTAATTGTGATATACGATGTTTCTGCTAATTTATTTTGATTAGATTCGTATATATTGTTATCAATTTTGAGTGCAACTTTCTGTGATATTGACATTTACAGTGGCGTATTTTGGTAGTTTATTCCAAACTGTTCGATGTTCATTGCTTATTGTTATTATTTATGCCAGCAGTTGTGATTTTTACAACAAAGCAGGTGGTTTCTGCTGAAAACTTTGTGGCTGAATGCACTGATTAACTGTGGCTGAATCGTCGTAATAAAGTTTACCAACTATCACGTGACCATTTATTTGCATTGAGCACACAATGCTGAAAACACTTCAACTGATTTTTACCGCGCGACGCCTTGCATGCGTACGATATCAGTCTGTCAAACAAAACGGTTGAACGAATCAATCATCGAGCTGTTTTTGGGACGAAGGTATACCCTCATCCTGCCCTGCATTGTGTTTTAAGATGGTTCAGGTAGATATCTCCGTAATTAGTTAGTATCGGCCTTCCATGTTATCAAACCGAAAGTCTGAACTGTGTTTACTTTTTTCGGCTTTTTCCCCGTTGCTTCACATCAATCACTAGACGTTTGCTAGTTCATCAATGATTGTAGACCCACGGCTCGTCCTTGAAAGGACATGTCAGTAGCCGTTTGATGTGCCATGCTTGATTTATGCATGTTTTATCAGCTTGCCATCCTTTCCAGTGGCTTTCTTCCAGTCTTTGCTGCTGAGTACGAACTTGATATTCTGGCCTATATTAACACAATATATTATATACGCCATTAGAAAACAATCGTCAGGAAGTCGACCAACAGTTAAATCAAAAATGATACAATAAACAAGTTTAGTAAATGCACAGCAATTGCAGGCCTTAATAAGTAGATTTTAGTATACGTTATAATATAGTTCTATGCATGTGCAAAAGCCCGAGCAGTTAGTACCTCACAATATACCTAGTATAGGCCTCGCACGGCATGTTTACAATTCCGCATAGCCTAATGCATAGCCACAGACTGTACATACAGATAAAATGTTTTATAGCGAAGATAATAAAGATTGCGTGAGCGCAGTTGTCACAAAATACCGTTTACTTTTGGTTTGAACAGGCGGCAGTAAAAACAACAAGCGGCGTCTTCATCAATACTGTACTCCAACCATGGTCGGCCTCTGAACCATCCTTCCTGAAACTTCAGGGTTTTTTTAGGCGGTCACCGACCAGAATAATCATCGTGCCCTTAAAGGGACCGCCTTCTGGTTGCACGGGTCCTAACTTAAGTAGTTTGTCCATGTCTGTGTCATCTTCTTTCAGAGGATTCCTCAACGTAGATCGTTCACGAGACGACGCCATTACTTAGTATCTATTCGCTAGAAAGAGATGCTTAGCAGAGTGCTGCAGTGCAGATGCAGGCGGCGCGGCTAGTTAGTCATACTGGCCGGCGTTGGGCGGGGGGTCCGGACCCCTGGACCCCCGCCGCCCTGCGCATGGCGTTGTTTGCGTGATCCTAGGCTTAGCCTTATTAGTAGAACTCCGACTTGTGACGGACAGACAGACAGACAGACGGATAGACACATGACGACAGCATGTGCCTGACTAGCAAAGCGTTGCACGGTAAAAAGCATGAGTTTGACTCTCGACACGGGATACGACAACGAGTCCGACAAGGTGCACTCCAGAATAAGCCGCATGGCGACCTCACATTACAGAAAAATCGCCCTGGACCAAGCCGGAGAGTTGCAGTAGGCCTACTCCCCAGATTTCCTTGCTGGTGGCAGTGGTGGGGAGGGGTTAGCTGCCCCTTCTTAACAATCCCACTCCCGCTATCGGCCCTTTGGGCCTCAACCTTTGGCTCTTCGGTCCTCGGAATGGGGAATCTGCTTCATGGCTGTTGGTGGATGGACGCCCTGAAAGTAGGTGTTGAGGTTGAACCAGACGCCGAGGTGCAAACCTGGGCTTACTGTGCTGTTGACAAAAATTCGTTTTTGGCGTGGGGCGATACCCATAATGCTCAGTTATATGTGTCACACTCAAATCTGACACTTCACTGGCACACAGTTTAGCACAATTTGTTGAGAAACAGTCGGGGTTTACTTTATTGGACCACTCTGTGTGAATTAAAAATAAAAATCAATGATCGTCAATCTGCACTCGTAATCATTAAGAAACAGACCTATGCAGTCTAAAATAACTAAGCGCATTTTCTTGTATAATGAACGCTACTTAACGGTCAAACGCAGTAAGTAAACGCATAGGTCCAGGCGTACTTGCTTACTTGAATATAACGCATGACCGAAACCGAAACCGAAACTGAGGAACTGAGTTTCCTACACTCACAGTGTCGTCTCCATTTCTACGTGTTGGCGTATTGGTAACGACGTTTTGAGTTGCCTGCTTTTAGGTTTGTATTCTTTTAGATTTACATAGAAGTCAACAAGTATCGCAAGAAGATAAGTATAAGCACAGTAGCAGGATCGTTTGTGACATTCTGCTCGTTTAGGCCTATGTGATTGTGATCAGTTGGTAGGCTAACATTTTGTGTTGGTGTAATGTCGCCGATCAGATTGTATCTGCTTCTGTGGGATGTGTAAGCTTCTGTTTGTAGCTAGACTAATGGCGCCGATTAGAAATTTATATGATACGATTATGATATGATATGAATCTGTTACTGGATAAAAAGCTACCTTTCGGTGCAATACAAAAGACTAGGCCTACATTGTTTACACTTTCGTTTGGTCTCGAACCCAAATTTTGTGGCCTTGTAACATTGGCCTCAAGTAAGGTCTCGGCCTCCGCCTTCTGGCCTCTGCTTCAACGTTAAAACTTTGGCTCAGCTTCGAGGTCAAACTTCTGGCCTCGATCTCGACCTCGCGGTTGATGAAAGCCGAGGCCGTGGATGGGGTGTTTTTTGGTGTATCAAGTTGTGGGATATTACGTCACTAGGGTGTGTACAGATACAGATATTTTATTGACACTTTTGCGGCCAAGGGCCGAATAACTTGATAGAACAATTTTAAGAACGACAAATAAGCAAGACATACATACAGTAAACATATGAAGCAAAACAAGAAGTTGAGGGTACGAGTTGTTAAGGGGTGATACCTGACGATGATGATTTTAGGCGTAATTAACTAGAAGGCTGTATTGTGTTGAATGAACACAATACAGTATTCGCCCAAAGCGGTCTGCTATATACAACAGGTGTTTCCCTGGGCCCACCAGAATCATCGACGCAAACGACATCTCGATCTATGCAGCTGTTTTTGCAGGGTTCACTAGGTGATAGACCGACTGACAGACCGACGGCGATCTACCCCTGACGTTATTATTATTATTATTAGGGATGGACGGATATTGATTTTTAGCCGGATACCGGATTCGGATACCGGGCACCGAATATCCGGCCGGAGCCGGAGCCGGATCCGGATTTTTGATGTCACTACTGTTAGTCTATACCTACAACAAAATACAGGAAATCGCATCCAATTATTGTTTTCTGTAATCCATAACGTCACTCACGTTACATAATCAACAGT
>Ga0209780_1004702_pt1 | contig 10583 bp, 7 predicted proteins | sample WorMetexBAHAMAS2_FD_187384 | JGI IMG/M metagenome (GOLD analysis project Ga0209780, IMG submission 187384) | Marine gutless worms symbiont microbial communities from Max Planck institute for Marine Microbiology, Germany - Inanidrilus exumae... | ecosystem: Host-associated > Annelida > Digestive... | reverse complement strand
GGATCACCCATATGGGGGGGGGGGCTAAATAGAAATAAGGTAGGTTCAAATTGGCGATTTTCGACCAATATCTCGATATATCTCAGAAACGGTTCAAGATACGGACATATTGACCATGGAAGGCTAATAGGAACTCGTATGCGCTCTATCAAATGACGCTATTTTCAATGACCTTGGGTGACCCTAAGTCCCTAACTACCACAAACCATCCCATTTTCAACATTTTGAATCTTTTTATATCTTCGTAGTGGGCCGGAGATAGATACTTCAAATTTGGTAGGCAGGTTGATAGTAGCAAGTGCTAGCACAAGGATGACAAAACATCCCTGAAAGGCGTGGTCAGGTCACGTGAACCATTTAAATTTTGGTGGGCACCAACCGTATCTCTGGATTGAATGGCTAGAGCTAGAGTGATCTAATTTTGTGCACCGATAGGCTATATCAAGTCCCAGTATAACGCGGACAAATCACCCTTAAAAAGGATGACAAACCACCCTAAAAGGGGCGTGGTCAGTCACGTGACCTATTTTTAAATTTTGCCCCAATCATATTTTTGCACTTGAAATTTCGTTTGCTGATTGATACACAGAGTAATAGCGCGAGAACGATATATTACGTCAGACAAAGATGAGTGATGTGTCACGTGACCTGTTTAAGTTTTGGGAAATAAGTGATAATATCTCGTTAACGGTGCAAGTTAGAGACATAGTTGCAATGGAACACTAATAGGAAATCGTATGTGACCAATCAAATGGCACCATTGTCAATGCCCTTGAATGACCTTGAAGGTCACTTTTGCTGTTTAAAACCTTTCTAACTCCCATACCTCGGGAAACTTAGCACGAATTTACTAACATAGCGCGTCGCGCGGTCCCTCTGCAGTAGCAGAGCTTCTTATTCAACTTCACTATTCTGTGGTGCTGCCAGCTAGCGGCATAGGCTACAACAAGTGCACAACTACAAACCTTCCCCTTTATGCATCGCTACCGAAAACTTTTCTACGCGGTGGTCCGTAATACATGCCACTTTATTTGGACTATAACTCCCGTGTTTCTTAGCTGATTTTTGCATTTCTGTACCAGTGAAAACAGGAGAGAAATGATACTGTATAATATATTTACTTAAGTGCTTGATGACGTCATAACTGTGTCACACACACACACACACTGCAACGTTTAGTTTATAATGAAGTATTGAGATTTGAACAGACAAACAATGGACGACTTTTCGTTTTTTTTGCTGTTAAGTAATAAAATAGTATGATGACTGACTTTTACATAGTTTTAAGTTTTACCAGGTAGGTAGTGTGGAGACACAATGAAGGTGAAGTGATAGATGTAGTAACTCCTGTGTAGAGCATTCATATTTCATTTCTGTTTCTGTTGGTACAAAAGGTGTAAACAAATCTATCAAGAAATATGAGTTATTACTTATAGTCCGAAATAGTGGCACGTTTTTATGGACCACGGTGTATATTGCCACAGTGATAGTTATCAAGGTAGTTATCTCGCCTGCGTCCGTCGGATATGTTGACAAAGAGTAGTTAATTAGACACCTTGGCAGACGTAGACGGCGTGCTGCGCGGTAACGAGCAGACGACAGACACGACACTGCACTGGAGCCTCGCTGATGGCAGTAAGTAACCGACGACGCTCACACAACTCGAAACTGTGGCAGCGTGCGTTATCTGGCTAAACATCCACAACAATTCATTTATTTATTATGTATAAAATAATCACGTCAGACGCGTGATACGATACTACTAACACATATGCGATAAACTGAAGTACAAAAATAAAAACATACAAACTAAGTGAAACACAACAGAAACGAAGTAAAGACAAGCAAAAATCAGAACCAATCATCGAATATCAGTCTATTGAAGTAAACTTAAACTTTTAGTCCCTTTAAGATATCTCTGGAACAACTTAAGCTAGAGATTCAAATTTGGTGTGCATGTTGATCATAGCAAGTCCCAGCCTACGGGCGACAAATTGTCCCTGAAAGGGGCGTGGTTACTGTCACGTGACCTCTATTTTTTGTAAAATAACCGATAATATCTCGAAAACGGTACGAGATAGCATAGTTTCATAGTTTCTGTTAAATTTGAATAGGAAGTCGTATGCGTTCTATCGAATGGTTATGTTGCCGATGACCTTGGGTGACCCCTAAGCACGTTAAACCACCCCAATTTCTACATTTTGCACTGCCTTAGCATCTTCGTGATTGGCCAGCCCCCTCCACCCCGTTCATGCATGTTCATTATAGATTTTTCTCCATTTATGCGAGTCTTCCTATACACAGCGCAACAGACCACATCTATAGACTTTATAGGCATACACAACAGGTAGGCATGCAGCTGAGTAGGCCAGGTTGATTGACTATTGAAAAATTCCTACAGTCATGCTGCATGCTCTAAGCTACATACGTCATTATTCATTATTTGTCAGAGTCGGCGGTTGGCTGCCGGCAGATATAATTAAGCGTGTATATATGTAGGGCTAGCCAGTGCAACCGTGCGACCATGTGGCGACAGCGCTGCCATCAGAAATGAAAATGATTGCCAGCTCAATGACTATCCAGCAAGGTAGGCCCATACAGGTGAGTGAGCCGACGTGCATCCTAGCTCCGCAACGACGTTGTCATGCTTATGTATATACACTGTGTCTCAAAAAACGGCATTGCTTTGTCTTTTTATAACTTCGACATACATCAACCGATTGTGATCATTTTTGGCATAAATGTTGCTAAGAAAGTAAGCAGTCAAACGGTACTTTATTTTTCCACCTCACCTAACTAATGCTTCTGCACTACCTGGGAAACAGAAAGCCGCAAATTGTGTCTTTTCACTTAAACGCTGAAAGCGCAATTCAACAAAACTGAAGAAATCGAGCAGCGAATGGTTCAACTCTGGAAAAGCAGTAATACAACATTTGAGTGAAAAGATGCGATTTCCGTGTTTTGACAGTACGTAGTGCAGAAATACTAGTTAGGTGAGGTGGAAAAACAAAGTGCTGTTTGATTTCTTACGCTCTTGCCAACATTCCTGCCAGAAATGATCAAAGTCGGTTGATGTAGGTCGAAGTTATAGCAAGCCCAAGCAGTATGGTTGTTTTGAGCCACCGTGTAGTGTACTGTACACGCCACGGTAAGCTACGCTCGAGTGCCTGCCTGCCTGTGTGATCGTATTCAGTTCTCGCTCCTCCGATCAATCCGCCGCTGTTCGTCTGCAGTTCTGAGCCGAATAATAACGATTATTAGTAGAAATGAGAAGTAAGTAAAAGAAAACTATGCAAGGACACGATAACAAAGTTGGGTCTAAAGTGTGAGCTGAGGGTCATAATGATCGATGGGAAGAAACAGTGAAACAACAACTGGGTCTTCAGCTGTTTCTTAAACCTATTGACTGGTATGTGTCATCGTCACGTGATCACAGCCGCGTCGTCGTCATGGTAACGCCAGCAAGTGCCTACAGAGTTACGGATCATGTGACGCGTGAAGTGAACTGGCCGGAGCGACAAGTAGATCGAGTAGATCGCGATCGAGTAGATCGCTCAGACCGTTTGGATTTTCGGTACGTTTTAGAACAGAACCAGAGTGGCTGGACGGCAGCCACCTGCACTGCGTGCAACGACTGGCATGCGGCCGCATGGCTGACGGCAGGTCAGTCGAGGTCACGGGAACATCCCACCGACGTTAACCATTCGTAACACAACGATACTATAGTAGTCAGCACACTCGACCCTCTACACTGTACAGGAAGCGACAGCGTATATCAGTGCTGTTAAGCCTTGGTCTTGGTCCGGACCTGTATGGTCTTGTTTAACAATGTATTGTCATGCAATCACAAAACTGCATAAGAACTTGAGCCGTCTTGCACAGCCTTTACGGGAGAGACCTCCAGTGGATACGATACCCAGCCAACGAGTTCTGCTCCACCACAGACTGTTCGGTCAGTACGCCACCAACTCTAGCCAAGACTGTCCAGAGATAGAGCAACAGCAAGAGAAACAGCTGCAGATGTACCTCGAACACCTCAATTCACCTACGCCAATGTCGACTTCACTATCTGAAATTTTCAACAAGGCAGAATTCTCGTAGTTGCGGGAGTTCATTGATCTCACTAGCAAGCTCTGCTCCAGTGGAGCGGCCGGGTTTTCTCGCTGCTGAGCTAGGCCTCACCGTTCACGCACGACTGATGGACTTTTGCAGTCTCTTGTATTTATGAAATGCAATTAGTTTGAACTTTCAGTGACATTACGTACATTTCCATGACGTGACAACAATACAGATTTTTTGCACTGATGTGACGTACTGTACAATTAGGTCTAATGTGCATTTTGCAGTTGGCAATGGCTTTCTGTTTCGTGAACACTAGCTGAGTGTGATCATAACCATGATTGTATTTAGACTGTCGTGGTCTTGGTCTTGGTTAAGATCTAGGCTATGTGGTCTTGTTAACATCACTGGCGTATGTCTGTGCCGACTGACGTGCAGATATAGATAGGGCCAAAGCTATATGTGTCCTTTCTCCGTACTAGTTCAACATCCTAGCGGAGATTGTGATGAGGGAGACCCTCGATGGATTTCAAGGTGGACTACAAATTGGAGGGTGAACAGTCACAAACCTTTGCTACACTGATGACATCATCCTGTTGGCCACTTCGGAGGCAGAACTACAGGAGCTGGTAGATCGCCTAGACCTAGTCAGCTGTAAATACAGCCTACTCATCAACGTCGACAAGATCAAGGTAATGGCGAGCGACGGCATAGCGTGCCGCATACTCATTCAGAATGAGCAACTGGAACAGGTGGATACGTTCCCATACCTTGGGTCCCTGATTAGAGAAAATGATGAGTGTACGACAGAATCCCGTACCATGCAGGTTAAAGTAAACAGGGGGCAGGCGCTATCGGGGCATCGCTGCAGAAAATATGGAAAAGTCACAGCATACCAATTCCAACGAAGATACGACTAATGAAAGCGCTAGGCCTATAGTGGTGTGGTATGTAGCAATGTACGGCTGTGAAAGCTGGACACTCAGAAAGAATGAAAAACAAGCCTTGACGCCTTTGAGATAAAACGGCTGAGAAATATTCTGCGGATTTCGTGGACAGCAAAGAAAACAAATGAGTGGGTTCTTAACGAAGCTGGAGTAAAGAGGGAATTGTTAGACACTGTCAGAGCAATGAAGCTAGCATAGCCTACTATGGTCACACCATGAGGAAACAATGGAGTTGCCTGGGGAAAGAGATAATGCAAGGAACAATGCCAGGTGCACGCAGGCGAGGAAGACCACGCACGGCCTGGATGGACAACATAAATACGTGGACATGACTATCCATAGAAGAGTCAATCAGAATGACAGAGGACAGAGATAAATGGAGAAAGTACGTCCATGGTGTGGCCAACCCTCGGATCGAGGATGGCTGAAGAACAGAACAAAACAGAATAATTATGCAGCTCAGCCGTGTAATGACGGTCTTTTGCTGCAGACATTCGTTCGTGTGACGTCCTAGCTTTAAAAGGTCAATTTGTCAGCAGCGTGATATAGCGCTTGCAGTGATGCCATTGTTGCTGGTCCACATCAGCTGCACGCCAACAAAATACGCTAACAACCACAATCCTACGTGTCGTCGTCGAGTGGTGCACGCTGGTCTCGAGTGTCACGTGGTCACGCTTCACCAATCACGATGACGCTGTCCAACAACGTAATAACTGTCGCTCATCACTATCTATACACAGTAACGTGTCCGACTCGAAAGCTCTGTGCATAACACGATGCAATCGCACTGTTCAGACTTCACGACGTAACAGTCAGACGCAATGACGTTGTAACAAACAGGTTACGACAGCCTGCTCTGAGGCTACGCATGCATATGGAATTCTATTTTTTTGTTTTTTTTTTCTGTTCCGTCGAAGCAAAATGAAGTCTTAGTATAGGCATAAGTTATCGTGCAGTCGCTAGTCGCGTTGTAAAATAAATAAAAGAAACGGAACTGGACTCATGCAACCGTGACAACAAAGCAGACCGAACCTACCTTATAATAGGTGAAGTCCTGTTGACCAATAAAAGCCGCCTTTGACGAGCGAGGATAGCGAAACAGTTTCAGCAGTGACATGACATGCGGCGCCAGTGACCATAGCTACAGACCATGCATGTGGACCATGCAGGACGTAGCCTACGTTCACCACTGCACGTTACCTCGCTATATTAGTTCACTCACTCAATCACCAACAACAGCAAAAATAGGACAGTCTACGATGCAGAACTTGACGAGGAGGCGCTGCATGCCATGGCCAGCATGATCGACGTACGTCGGCCAAAGAAAATGATGCTTGGAGCAGAGCAGCTGCATTGTAGTTGTAGGCCTACTATGAGACTCGACCGTCCGTCTACTACAGTAGGAGGCTGCGGCTATCGACGGACATGCACATCTGCTCAACGTACACGTGTGTAACTGAACGGCATTGCAGCCCTCCATGAAGGCGTGATTGACTCTCGTATATTAACAGGTTGCTGCTGCTGCTCATGTTGCTGTGAAACGTACATGTCCGTGGCAGCCATCCATAGCCTATAACTTAGCCTACTAGGCCTACATGTCAAACCTACGTAAACGTCGTCCACTATCGACTAAGGCTAAACAAGCATTGGTCAAACAATATGGTGACGAAAGGCCGCGTCACAGGAGCAGTTTTTACATGCAGGGGACATGACATTGTGACACTGACTAGTCGGGACTGAGCATTGCAGTCGGCTACAGCAGTCGCGCTGTTATGCCGTTATTCAGGATTGAATTATCCATTTTCGTGCCTACACCGCAGCAGAGACTCCCAATGCTTTTCAATGGACCAACCAACACCAAACATTGCCATTTCCGTGGGATCTTAACCCCATCTAGGACCCACTTGAGTCAACCCCATAAACGTGTTTCGTGGTGGCGCTGCGGTAGGGCGTTGGACTTGCGATTTACAGGTCTCTGGGTTCAGTTCCCAGCCAGTCTGCTTTCACGTAGCATAGGTCAACTCAGCCTTGCATCCCTCCGGGGTCGCTAAATCGAGTACCTGCTTAATTCGGCTGGGGGTAAAGGCAGGATTTTCACCTCTGTCGGGTGACAGGTAGCACTGTGTGATCCCATATGGCATGCGAGTTTCCCGTAGTGGTGAGGCAGAGTGTCTGCTATAACTGCTATAGGCCTAGTCCCCCTACACCGATTTACTTTTTACTTAAACGGCATCTCGATCAGTTAGCAGTTTTTGCACAGCACCGTGGCACGTCCGTGTGACCAACACACAGACAGACAGACAGACACACACCACGCTATGTGTGACATCCGTATCAACAGGTGGCATCTTATGCACTGCGTGCAGACGATGCGGCCTAATAAATAAAGATAAGAAATAATTATGCTTGCCTAAGCTACGCTCAGCGTGGTCCACTGCACACCGCACGTGATGCCATCTGCCGAATGATAATAACAAAGATACGCCTAGCTAGTAATACGTTTGTAACAGAAATTATTAATTTTGAAGTTTGGCTCTGCAATTACTAACAGTCACTGTCCCGCAACATAAAAATCTGAACGTTCTACCACGAGTGGCTCAAATGAGCTGCCTTCACAGATTCAAACTAAACTACTATAGGCCCTACTCCCAGTCTCTAGGCCTATATAGGACTACACATTGTTCTTGCTACCACTTTGTGGCTGCTATACTACATAGCCAAACATGGAAACACGAAAATCACATCTTTTCACTCAAATGCTGTAGCCTATTACTGCTTTTCCCAGTTCAACCAAACGCTACTTGATTTCTTCAGTTTTGTTGACTTGCAACTCATAGGCCTATTCACGCTGCTATAGACTCCCTAAATCTTGTATAGTCAATTGAGTTCAGCTGGAATGTTTAACATTGTGAATTATCAGTGACAAATCACTACTCGGTGAGAAATAATGATTGACCAAATACTTCACATTGCTGCTTAATAGTTATTTTACACTGTTGTTGATGTCTACAGTGAAGGGGCATAGCCTACGTACGCCAGCACACATCAAACACAACTGTCACAAAAATAAAGTTAGGCTAAATATGCCTACTGTTATTACAAATTAGCCAGTGAGGTCATTGCTGTCGACTAATTGTGAATGACAAATAGGCGACAGCAATGACATTGTTGAATGGTTGAAACATACAATTTCAATTTTCCAAACGCTAGGCCTATTTTTTTGCAACAATCCCGGTTATCTAACCAGAATGCGCCCGCTTCTTCTCGATCCGCCGAAACACAGATGGAATCTCCAGAAATCTTCCCAATCGACGATGCTTTCGCATGCAGCTTCATTGTTACACAGTACATTTATAGCACTACTGCTTAATGAAACTATAATTTTTAGGCTGTATACTACAAAAATCAACAAAATTCGTAATTTTGACAATTTCAGCAGTCTGCACGGGAAACTGAACCTACACAGCGTAAAACGTGAACATTCACGAAACTGAAATGCTAGAAAAATAAGTAAACTGTAGGCCTGCGTCTTACAGTACTATGACTCTATTCAATAATTTATTTTGACCACAAAAAGTTGTTAAATGCATTGAATAAATAAATTATGATATCGATTCAACTCGATTGCTTCTTTGTCTTGCGCCGCTCATGCACACATTGCACACACGATCAAATCAATTAGCATATTCACGACTTCTATTGTAAAACGTTTATTATGACGGGCCAGCCCTTTGGCTGGGGCCTGGGGAGGCCAGATTTTATTCAAGGGGCAGGCCCCCTGGCCCACCACTGGCGCCGGCGCTGTTTACTTACTAAGTAAAATATAAAACATATGCAGACAGTTTCTTAATTACAGTTTCTGACCGAAAATCTCAACATCGGTTGATACAGCATAATTATACCACTTAAATAAATATATTAGTTGTGATGAATGCTGTGTCTGCAGATGGCCATGCAACAGTTATTGATTGAACTAATGGTATGAACATGGATTAGTCGACTGATTATAGTGATTATTACAATATTAGACCAACGAATATCAAAAATTGCAATATCACACCTCACCTTTTATACTAATGCTACCAACTATGCCTTTGCATAAGACTTAAGATTTGGAGGCATGTCGATCACGTTCAACGTCGTGACTGATGCTGAATGTCAAGGTAGCCTAATCAATCAACGTCAGCAACTGATGGTCAATGTCAGCACCGACACAGTGCTGATTGCAGGCAGCTACATGCGACTGCATGTACTGCCTGCGTGACTGATGTTCGTAGAAGCGATTATTGCTCTTTCTCGGCCACAGCAGCGCAGCTCCTTGCTTCGTAGAATACCAATTAGCTAGGCTTATAGGATGCACGATTTTCTATTTGCAGACGCTATGTAAGGCCCTGCTATAGTCGCGCTGTAGGGCGTAGGCTAATACGATTTGCTCATTGCGTCTGACTCCCATACGTTTTAAATGTTCAACTTTGAAAAAGCTTCCTACCCAGCACATAATTTAAATGGTGCAGTTGTGAGGTCAAAGAAAATGCACCAGGAAAAAATGTGTTCTAAACTTGATGATGGACAACCACAGAAACAGCTAAATGGGCCTAACATATCGTGGCGTCATAGTGTAGGCGTAGTGCGTACAATATCATTCAATTACCATTTTTAAAAAGCTCGAAGTCCTGTCACAAAGATTTCTTTGATAAATGCACTACTCCAGGGGCGTATGCAGGATTTTGTTTCAGTGGGGGTGACTTGGGTGGAAGCCTATAATCATAATGGGGTCTTCCAGCGAAGTCCCCATGGTTAGGGATCAGGGGGCAAAGCCCCCTGAAGTTGAAAGTCATTTTTGAACGTCCGACTGACGAGGCAAATTTACCTCATTTTCTGTGTTTTGCAAACTCAGTAAGCAACAGGTACTTGTGTCAACGAAGATACGATCATATACGACTAATGAAAGCTCTACTGTTGCCTGTAGCAACGTACGGCTGTGAAATCTGGACAAAATCAAAAAGAATGATGAAAGACGTCTTGACGACTTTGACATGAAAGGGTTGATAAGGATTCTGCGGGTTTAGTGGACAGGAAAGAAAACAAATGAGCAGGGATGTTAGTCCTTGGCCTTGGCCTTAAGGACTATAAATGCCGGCCTTGGCCTTGGCCTTAGGACTTATGGCCTTGGACTTGGTCTTGGCCTTGTTGTCAACTAAAACTGAAACTTGTACTGAACTGAACTGAAACTGACTATGATGATGTGATAGTGGCGATTTTTAGCGAACGTACTACGTTACGTTCGCTATATGCTATCGGCCGTCCGTCTGTCTGTCTGTCTGTCTGTCTGTGACGTTGGTGCACCCTACTCAAGCGGTTGAACTTTTCGGCATTTTTTTTTCACCATACGATAGCTCATGGACTCTACTTTTCTGTTGCCAAAAATCGTTGGTGGGGGACGCCCCTTTCCCCCTGAAATTTGCGTTTAAAGTGACCCACCCCTTTAAAACAGCGAAATTTCGACAAATATCGGCTCATAGCGCCTCAACCGTCATAGCTAGCGAAAAAAGTTCAATTAGCACCTATAGGAAGTCG
>Ga0209780_1004701_pt1 | contig 10586 bp, 8 predicted proteins | sample WorMetexBAHAMAS2_FD_187384 | JGI IMG/M metagenome (GOLD analysis project Ga0209780, IMG submission 187384) | Marine gutless worms symbiont microbial communities from Max Planck institute for Marine Microbiology, Germany - Inanidrilus exumae... | ecosystem: Host-associated > Annelida > Digestive... | reverse complement strand
TATCAAAGATATCAATTTTTATCATAGTCTATAACATTGTTTATTAATTTTTATCTTAGCTCAAAGCCTTGGTTATATCTCACATTTTAAAATCGCTCGTTAGTGTATGTTTGTTAATTGTTTTTATTTTGTTATGTTGTTACTTTTTATTTCTTGGTTTTTAACCTGTAATGGCACTAAATGGCCTAAATTGTGCTTATGTGCCGTTAAGAAACTACTCACTCACTCACTCACCCCATGATGAGTCTTGGAAACCATCTATTTTGGGATCAGAAGGTCAAAGGTTAAGGTTATGAGTTACAAAAACATTGCCAGCGTTGGTCTTTGCACTCTTGTGAGTGCTGTTTTCTTCTAGTTTTGAAAACAATGCCACACAACCACCACAGATGCTGTTAAACACATGTACTACTGGTATTATGTTGTGGCTGTTGTAGTCCTTGAATGATCTTAAACTTTTGTTATGTTTTACTTGTGATAAAAGAATGCAGTTGTATTTCATAAATCATACGAAATGGAGGCAAAAGCATAGAGACAGGATATATTCTCATTTTTATGGGCAAAAGTTACTGCAGACCACTGGCGAGTGTCATCCTCCCTACTCAATGGCGGAATTTCTGGTCATCTCGAGTGATTTATAGTACAAATTCTATAGTACAAATTTCAAAGACATGCTATACAACAGCCCATCTGTTCAGTGTGTCATAGCCGTGGGAGAACGTTTGATGGAGAGAACAGCATCAGGCTTTAGCAGTTACCAGTGGAGTGCACATCTAAATACACTGCAGTGGCTCTCCATCCTGCCACTGTCCATGTTGTGAGACCTGTTTGCAATAGACGAGTTTCTTATAACTTAATAACACTGCACAGAAAACTTTATTTTCTGTTTTATGGTACGCGTGTGTTTTGTATGTATTTGTTATCAGTGATGGAACCGGGTGTTATTCGTCGTCAGATGCTGATGCAACAGTTCACAATGTTGAAGTTCTTTTTGTCTGCCCTGGCAACAAGTAAGCATCACTTAAAATGTACCATTTTAACCTGTCTTTACTGTTGATTGTGGTTGTACCAGCAGTTCCTTTATTTGTGACTGATGACTACCTAATGAACTGTTGTTAAGTTTCATGTCACAGTTTATGTAGTACTAGTTAGAAGATGGTAAATGTGGTATGTGATTATATAACAGATAGCAGAAAACAGGATATCATAAAAGAGCTGTATGCTGAGAATATAATGGTAATAGTAAACAGTGCTCAGAAGGGCAATAGAACACTATGAAAAGGACAATAAAAGTTAGAAACATTTAAATTGACTAAACATATGGTGAAAAAGTTGGCTACAAGCAGAGGAAGATAAGATGTTATTTATCTTGCGTAGACAGAAAAACTTTAAGTCAGTGTCTGAGTAAACATAATTTACAAAAAAGTTTTGTTAACTCTCCATGCCATACATGACATATTTCAATTTAAAACAGATTTCTGGCTGATCGTGCAATGATCATGCTGTGTTCACAGTAATGTGTGTTTTTTGCAAGAAATACATCATAAAGCAGGGGTGAAAGGGGCAGATCTAGTACCATGGGCACTGGGCAGTCCCCCGGGTGCTTCTTTTGGGTTTTACCTAAGAGAAGCATCCTAAAGCAGACCAAAACAGAAAAGATTTTATACATCGAGAGTTTGAGAGTCGTTTGGCACTGACGTGTTATAGGAACTGATAAACAGCATTTACACAAGATATCACACTAAACTGATAAATAGGCCTTGTGGTGGTCGGTTTGTTTTCACCCTGTTGTAGGCGCTAGCATAATAACTTAAATGAGCCTTTCCAATCCTTTCCCATTTAGGGTTGTAGCTGAACAAATAGGCAAAGAGGTTACTGTATTGTTGGCCATTCTTAACCCGGCGGAACTAAATCTCAACCCAAGACCTTCTCAGTCTCTGATGTAACCTACTTTTGTGCTGAAAGGTGACGCTATTCTCCCAACCAACCAACACTGTGACGCATCATACAGGGTGGCTGATACTGTTCCTTTAAAACCGACTAACCTGTTTGTAGATTTCCTTTCTTTGTACAGAGTCTGTACTCTTTTGCAGCATAATTATAATAGGCCTATGGTGACCATATACAAGACATTCTAAAAGGGTCTAACACAGATTTTGCAGGCATACAACAGTACATCCGCTTTCCACAACACAAAGCATTTATTTATTAAATACGCCTGAGCTGGTGCTTTGTCGATAATGCATGTTGAATTTCACATAGAAGGATCATCAGTTACCCAAATCCGTTAACTTGTTAAATAAGAGCATGAATTCACGCCAGAAAGAACTGCACAGCTGATGTAATAAAGCTTCAGATATAAAAGTTGACTTGCTTTTCCGCAGTTGGCGGCTATCTCAGCACTTGCTGAGCTGTTGCTTTAAGTGTATTGAGATGAGTGTATCTCTTGTGTGAATCTTGCACTGTAACATGAATGAATGAATCTATGATGCTTTTTCAGGTATGTTCACGTTTTCAGTTCTTGCACTGTTGCCTTTTACCAGTGGAGCATTCTCCAAAGTATGCAGTGATTATTACAAAGAAATGATGGAACTCAGTGTTGGTTCAATGGTTATTGGAGGAGCTTTAATGGGACTGGGAATGACTGTCTCTGGATCGGTTGTATTTTACACTGCTATGCTGTGTTTTAATAATAAGGCTGCTTTCCTCTGGAACCTTGTCCCAAATTTGGAACTAGCCAGTTCGTGCTTTCTTGTCATGGCATGTCGACTTTTGCAAGTGCTGTCAGCTTAGTTAGACTATTGCCTGCTTATCACACTGAGTGTCCAATGTGTTTACAACATGATAAGATGATGCATTGCACAGTTCTTCTGTGACAGCTGAGTCTTATTAAAGATACCCATACTCCATTATGACAGTGTTGGATAAGCCAAAGGCAATCTGAGTTGCATTCAGCACACCAAAACCTGCACCCAGCTATTCGCACCCTCCGTGTAAAGGAAACCATACAAAATATACACCAAAAACAAACCAAATCTGACAATTGTGGTTCGTACATATAATGTCCGTATAATGTGTCATCGGCCAAATTGCATAAAAATCGCTTGAACCGCGGCCGAGATATGGTGATTTTTATATTTTTCAAGATGGCGGCCACTGCCATCTTGGATTTTCAAAATTTCAATTTTTCAACGGTCAGAATGGTCAAGAGGGTGGAACTGCATCACTATGCCAAATTTTGTCAAAATTGCTTCAACCGTGTCCGAGATATCACGATTTTTCGATATTTCACGATGGCGGCCGCCGCCATGTTGGATTCGTTCGTTCATTCGTTATTGCGGGCAGGGGTCCAGCCTACTCTGGACCCCAGCGCTGAGACCTTTATGTCGGTCCAATGCGCTAGCCCAGGGAGAGGAGGGGAATTGGTAGGTGTGTGCGGTGTATGTGCGAGTTGTGTAGGGTGGAGGAAGGGTTGAGTAGGCGTGAGCAGCTTGTCAGGTATTTCGAAGCGCGCCCTGCTGGGCGTGGCCTACTGTCTGGCTAAGCCCGGACTGGCACTTATTTAGTGCCAGCCCTGACCGGCACTTCTTCAGTGCCTAGCCAGTGGGCTTAGCCACATCTGTCTGCTTCGGCTCTCACGTCGGCGCGACTGATATCAAGGCATCAGCAACGGTCACAGTTTATAGAGGACACCGTCGAACCCTCAACTGCCCAGGATTAACTCCCTGCTCATCATGTGCAGAGCAATCATTAGAAATAATTCTTTGGTAGGCGGACGCGCCCGGGCCGAGTTGAACCCCGGCCACTGAGCGCGTCACGCTCTACTGCACATGGCGGCCGAGTGCGTTAACCACTCGGCCACGAAAGCAGGTCTGCCATGTTGGATTTTAAAACTTTGAAATTTTTAACGTTCGGAACGGTCAAAAGGGTCGAACTGCGTAACCGTGCGAAACCTTGTCGAAATCACTCCAACCGGCTGCCGCTATCTTGGATTTTCGAAATTTGAAATTTTTAACGTTCGTAACGGTTAAGAGGGTCGAACTGCATCACTGTGCCAAATTTCGTCGAAATCGCTCGAACCGCGGTCGAGATATCGCGATTTTTCGATTTTTAAAGATGGCTTCCACCGCCATCTTGAATTTTAAAAATTTCAAATTTTTAAAGGTCGGAACGGTCAAGAAAGTGGAACTTCATCAGTGTGCCAGATTACATCAAAATCGCTCAAACCGCGGCTGAGATGTGGTGTTTTTGGATTTTTCAAAATGGTGGCCGTCGCTGTCTTGGATTTTTGAAATTTTATATTATTAAAGGTTTTGATAATAATAATAATAATAGCTATTTAATGGTCATTTACTTTGTGCTAGTGGGCTTTAAAAATAATAGTAATAATAATAAGCAGATTTGTATGGCGCCTTTAGGTCGTAACTTCAGGGGCGCTGGTACTGTGGGTGGCTTGTGACAGACAGACAGACAGACACGGGAACATAGAACGTAATGCGCTATCATAGTGTCGCGTGGGTTACTTATCAAATAGTTCCAGTGAATTTGGTCTAATCTCTCAATACAAAGACGTGCCATTTTATCTTAGTCTGTGATCACACGTGCACTGAAAACTTGTTTTTGTTTAATGGTTAGTTTTTTCTGTGACCTGTAATTTTTTTCCTTTCACTCTTTTGAAGTTTAGAAAGATTGTGATGGGTAAGGGGAAAAGTGCCCCACTCAGGTTTACCATAAATTGATTGTTTGAATAGTTTGTATGTGTCCACTGAAGTTAAATGGTTATTTTTGTCACTGAAGCTGCATTTCTATAGATATTGTTATTGTACCCTAAACTGTTGTGTACTACTGCATCTGCTGTGGTTGTTATGGAAGTAATCTCAGCGGAATTATTACCTCTCACAAAGGAGTAAGTGTAAGTAAGTGAGGATTATTTAGTGATTTCTGTGGTGGGTGACAGTTAAGCGCGGGTCCGGTTTTTCTATGTTTACTTACTAAAAGTTACAAGTAGAACTACTGGTAACAAAGGTAGCAAACTGGTAACTATAAGGAGATACTGGTTATTGCAAAGTGAGTTACCTACATGTATACTAGGACTGGTATGCTTTCACAGGCATTCTTTATGACCCAGGCACACATTCTGAATTGATTACAAGTGCTTTATGTGCTGCAATGTTGGAGGTGTGCATGTACTGAACTAGCTGGCTGTATTGTGTGGAACGCCCACAATACAGTATTCGGCTAGAAGTGGTCCGCTGTTGGTGCATAAGCTGTTTACTTCCTGCATTCGACGATGCCTAGTGTCATGTACCTGCGACTGAGTGATGTCAGTGTTACTTATTTTTAGTTTCCAGTTCAGTTTGCTTCTCTTCCATAACGTTCGCCAGGCAGCACAGCAGCATACGTGGTTTATCCAATATCGGACATCGGACTTTGCCGAAGATTTGGGAAGTGTGTTTTTTGTATGCAGCGTACAGCCCAGGGGAATGATTTTGAATTGATGGCTAAAGGTAAAAATGGAAATTAGACATCCTGTAGAGGTCTATTTTGGTAGTGAGTTTCGGTTGATCTGTAATCATTGCAGAGTTATGGCAGCCTGAAGTCGCAAGACATTGAAATTTGTTGAGGATTTTTGCGTTTTTTTAAACAACCCCTTACGGGGAAATTTGTCAAAATTCTGTTCTGAAAGTTTTTACCGCCTCACCGATCGACGGTGTTGTGTTCAAATTTCTTAAAATTTGTCCTACGGGAAATCGGTGAAATCGTGCGTTAGAAAACGAACTTTCACCTGCCTCTCAAACTGTTGCTACTGCGCAGATCGTGCCCAAATTCTGCCAGGGCCAGCCCCAACATTGTACTCAGAGTGCTCCAGATTTCGTCTAAATCGGTTCACTTTTGGCAGAGTTATAGCAGAATGCGTGAACACCACCAAATTGCCCCATGGAGTAAATCCAATGTGTGGCGGTAGCCTAGCTTCCAGCCGAATAATAAAATACAATTTTAGTGCTTTATTTTTGTTTGACTAATTTTGCTGTTGCAGTGTCCTTCATCTATATTTCCACAGCTTGGTGCCATGGTGCCAAATGCACGTAAGTTGTACAAATTTTATGTGGAACATTCTACACATGTGCATGCAAAAGTTTGCTCATCAGTAATTAATTAGATTTTATAAACGGTTTGAAGCAGTAAAGCACATATGTCACAGGATGGTTAGATTGTTCTGTAAATTTGTTCTTGCTTATTAGAGTTCGAATGGTCCACGAAAAAACGGATTGAACCTGTTCAGTAATTTCAAATCACCTGGATCAGCCGATTCAGTACCTGATGCAGTAGTGACGAACGGTGACATTGTTAGCCATTCAGATGGCCCAAGAAAGGAGACACATTGCGCTTGCATTGATCATTATCAGTAATCCTGCCTTCCCCTTTTTGTCTGCGTGTAACGCATAATGTGCATACCTGAGGCCTGAAGAAGTCAGACGCTTTGGCCTAGTATTGACAATAATGCCAGCGTCTGCATCGTCCATCAAATGATGCTAGCATGGAAACAGCTATTATTTTAGTGAAGTTTGTGCAGGATGCTGATGCAAGACACGTGTCAGTTTTCGAACTTTGACACTATGCTTTTGTGGTGTCTAGGCTCAGGCTAGGCCTAAAGGCTGTTAGCGTTCTAACTGCCACCGTCGACAGCGGACAGTTGTCACTAATGTTGATCTGTTCAGATGCCCCGCTTCAGCCAGTCTGTCTGTCACTAGCACGTCTGCCTCACACTCCCCACTCACAGCTCACACATGCTGCACTGGCAGGGGTACGTTGGACTCAGCGTACGATTTGAAGGTCAATCGTGGGCCTACATGTTGTTGACGTCGTTTGCTCCCATGCTTGCCCTGCCTCACTGCACCTGTCACACCCACTACCACAACCCTCTTGCCACTGGAGTATGAATCGTCTCCTGGACACATCAAAGATGGGGTATGAATTGTCCACACACCTGACTGACATATGCTGAGCATGCACGCATGCATCACCGTTCAAGTAGACAACCAGAGAAGACATGCTTCCATCGCTGATTACTCTGAATTGGGGCCGGTCTATAAAAACCAGATCAGCCCCATCCCATCCACAATGAATCGGTAATGGTTCAGTATCAGTACCAAGGTTGATTCGAACTCTAAGGTGTATTTTACAGTGCATTCTTATGATATCTGAGTAGTAGTTTGAGAGAATAACTATAGCATGTGCCTTTGTAATAAATTATGCGCACATTTTCTCATTTTATCTATCATATATTTAGCAGACGGAGCAAAAATAACAGCCTCATCAGCAAACAACAAGTGATTCAGAAGGTGGTGTTCGATATAACAACCCACGTTAGCCATTTGCAAATTGCTGGTTAGGTCATCAATATATACAGCAAATAAAAATGGTGACAGAACACCTACCTGTGTGTCAGACACCATTATGGATATCAAAAACATGAGAAAAAAACACCTGCCCACAAAACACGACCAAATTGGCGTGTATACCAGTACAGCAGCAGTCACAGTAAATACATTTCGGTTTATAAGTTTCCTAAACAAAATACTATAATCGACATGATCAAATGCTTTGCTTGCATCAAGAAAACATACAGTCATATCTGAGCCGTGATCACGGTAAAAATGTAACACTTCTGTCACAGCAAAATAGGCATTAAAGTAGAATGTCCTTACTTTAAGCCAAATTGGTTATCTGATGTATGTAAATAATTGCTTATACAATTCAATAACAAATGTTCCAGAACCTAGGAAAATGTTGCGGTTATTTATTTACTTTGAATAATGAAGAAAAACTGAATTGTTGTAGTGTTGTCATCTAAAATGCACTTGAATACAGAGCTGGAATGTATATGCTTTGTCTGAATGTACTAATCACCTGTACAGACTACACTTTCCTTGGAGGTTTGACGGCCGTGCTGATATACTGTTTGACAAAGGAGATTACTGATACTTTTCTGAAACCGACCAGTGCGCAATCCAGTAACCCGTAAGTGTTTTGTTAATATTTCACTGTAATGTATATTTGCCATCTGTTATACGTAATGTGTCACTGCAAGCTCAGTGGAGGATGCTGTTTGTATGAAATGTGATGAAATAATAATGTGTGACTAACACTTGACTGTAACACATTGTGTTACATTACGTTTTGCTGTTGCTGTGGTCCTTATGTAGGCAGTTCAAAATACTGATGAATGCAAGCTCCTGTCACTACTTACAGAGTCCTTACAACCACCCAACCTTCATATCTGCATAACCGCATCTCTGTTCATATTCCTCACAGCACTCATTCTTCATCTATTATTACCCTTGCTCATCTGTCGTCATCAACTCATCATCCTCGTTGCGAGTAACCAGTCTTTCCTTTCAGTGTGCTTGACCTTTTCTCTCGAATCAGCTCCCGTTCATCCTGTCGTCTGATGTGGCCAGTGAAAGTGGAGCATGAGGTAAATTTGGATAGAGAAGAACAGAGAATTTTTATAAAATTTATATCACTGATGCAGACAAACCGTGAGAATAACTGTGGAAAATTTTATAATGAGGCATTAAAATATTTATGAGAAATTGCAGTTTCCGTCATAGTATGTTTTTGCTGCACCATATATATTCAAGTACTTATTTGATAATAAGTATCATAAATGTCACAGTGTTGAAAACAAGGCAATTGAAGTTCCTTCTTTATTTAAATTGAGAGGTAGTAACATGCACAGAATAATGGCTGTTAAATTTGTCTTGTCTGACTGTTTCAGCTGGGCCAACTCTCCGTATTTCATTCTTGCATTGCCGATCGTCGCAATGTTTGCCATCACAGCATTAGCTTTCGAGACTCTTATTCCATCTGAAAATGAAATTAAGGTTGTGTATCGTCAGTTTATTCAGTATTACTTGTGTATTGTTGTTATGTGATGGACTTAACACAAATGGCTATTTGTGCATGCATATGTAATGTAAACATACACAATGCATGGATTCTGTTTGGTAATAATAACAATGATAGCAGGTGTCACATGGTGTCAACCTATGACACCTGCTCCACTAGTGACACCTAGGGCTGCTGCAAGTACTCGAGTACTTTACTACTATTTTACTACTCTAGTACTCAAAACTTCCTACTTCCGGTTACAGCTCCACTTCCGGTTATTTTTTCAAGTTATTTGCATTTTTTATAAAATACTAATGGATATTTTTTATATTTAGCCTGTAATACCAGTCTGCCACTCTGCCAATACCAAACTACGAATTTATGCTCACAAATCTGAAATTAGCACCGGTGAGTGATAGCCTTATTTCAGAAACTGTAAATGTGTACTTATAACTCCATAACTTAGCCATTTACTTGTTCAAATTTCCACTTCTGGTTTTGATCGAGTACTCAAGTACTCAATAGGGTACTCAGTGGAGTACTCGAGTATTGAACTAAAAATCGATAGCAGCAACTCTTAGTGTCACCCATGTTGGCATGTAGATATTCATACTTCTGTTGTGCCATAATGTTATAGCTTCAGGAATGTCGTAACATCATTTTATCTAAATCACAGTGTGTCATCCTGCTATTTCAGTTACAGCTTCTTATTTCTGTTTCTTATTCTATTCATTATCACTTAATTTCTATTCCAGTTCTGTTCTAGTTCGTTAACTATTCATGTCATTCCAGTTTCAATTCCAGTTAACAGAAATAGCACTGATTATATGTGCCATCACGTCAAAGGTGTAGGCTTGCATTGTGTACATTCATTATGTTATAGGCTAGCCAGTCTGTTATTACTAGAACAACTCACTGTGTTTTGTATCGGGTGGGACATTAAACCTTAACTCAATCAATCAATCAACTATGAATAGCAAAAAATATAGGTGGACAGTGCATTATTAAACTGGCTGATGTTGTTTTGCTGGGCATGTCTGTGTAGTTCACAGGTAAGGCTGGTGATTCAGTGATGGCATACAATGTTTGGCCACCATACGTTGGTGGTGTGCTCGTGGGTGGTCTTCAACTGCCAATCGTCGTTATCCTGAAGAAGCACCTTGGTGGCAGTTCAAGTGTGAGTGCCGTGATAGCGCAGCTGTTTGTTGGTCCACTGGAGAAGATCTCGCCGTATGCTGCACAATTCCGTCGCTGGAGTGTCGACACTCTCTGGCAGGTATTCATATCTATGTGAAACTTTCAACTGCTGCAGCTTTGTTTTCAACATTATTACATTACTGGCGCTGTAACGATTTTTAGATCGACTTCCAAACTTTGGAAGTCGACCTAATACTATGGGTGGCAAATTTTCGTCCGTCCATCCGTCCATCCACAAAACGTTTCTTCAATTTCGATGAAATTTGGTATACAGGTAGTACTCGATGAGAGATGAAAAAAAGGTAATGACCATGCCCGGATCCAAGGTCAAGGTCAAGGTCAGGAGCCCATGAAAGTCGGAAATTCGACCATTTTGGACCATTTTCAAACTATCTCCTCCCCCATTTCTAATGGGGGCTGACAAATGACCACGGATTCTTAAATTAGGGGGCAATATCATTATGACGCGACTCGACTATGGTAGTGCTGTCCTGGCT
>Ga0209780_1004700_pt1 | contig 10586 bp, 8 predicted proteins | sample WorMetexBAHAMAS2_FD_187384 | JGI IMG/M metagenome (GOLD analysis project Ga0209780, IMG submission 187384) | Marine gutless worms symbiont microbial communities from Max Planck institute for Marine Microbiology, Germany - Inanidrilus exumae... | ecosystem: Host-associated > Annelida > Digestive... | reverse complement strand
CATGTATTTCGGCCAAAGTATTTTAAATACATTAACCAGAAAGTATTTTAAAATACCATTTTAAATACATTTTAAGGCAGTATTTTGAAAAGTATTTTAAATACATTGTATTTTCCCCGTCACTGGCTTCTAATCTTTGTCAAAATCCTGATCAAAAGTTTGCAGTGCATTATGTGACTAATAAAACGTAGATGCGTTACATTTTGTCATATGCAAAACACAGTAAGTAGGAGACGCAAGCGATCAAAAGGTCATACATTGATCATTGCTCATTGTGCTCATTTCACTGAAGATCTCTGTTAGGATAATTAATTACAATTACTATTACTTCCTGTAAAAAGTAACCAATTACAGTAAATAACTAGAAGGGCTCAGTAGAGCGCATACCTCCCCCACCGACCTTGACCTTCCACAATTAAGCACCTCGTCTCATATGGCCAAGGGTATAACTGACCAAGTTTGGTGACAATCGGACTTGAATTGAACCCACGACCTGTTGATCGCATCATAGGTTACTTATGACATGCAGCCACAATCAAAATAAAGTGTACAAATCACAGAAACAATGCTTACATGTTACTTCAATGCAAACGTAATTACTAGCAGTACCTAATTAGTACAAAAAGTAATTAATTATAGTTATAGTAATGCAACAAAGATGGTAGAGGACAATTACAATTTGGATAGTGCAGGAATTTGTACTGCCTCATTTGCATGCTTAACAAACTTGATTTAGTACAAGATTTGAAAGTATAATAATAATATGTAAGTGAATTAGATTTGTCTAACTAAACCAACAAACGATAACTGTGTTATGCACACAATTATTTCTTCTAGCTTTTAAGGTTTAGCAAAACAATATTTGCAGCTTGTCACCAAAATCCAGATTCCTGATGTCACAGCTGAAAACTTGCTGTTCATGGACAATAAGTTCCACAACATTCCAGTCAACAATCGGTTCTAAACGGATTTTGTGCCCAGCTTTCTCAAGTACATCTGCAGATCAGTCATCACAAACTCTTAACAATATCCAGTCCAGTGTATATGCTGCATCATTATAACTTTAAGCAAATCCCAACTGAAGTAATTCAAACTTCATGAGGTTTTAGCACTTAACAAAAGATTTTTAACATCTATTTGATCAAAATTAAACTACCAGACATCAAGAATACCAAACGAGAAACCCAATACTGCACTTCCACCAGTTTTTTTCTTATTTACTAGTACACAGATAGCTAAAACTTTCAGCCAATGATACACAAATCCAAAAAAAAAACTTTCAGGTAAAAAGTCTGTTACAGTTAGGGGCCATGCATATATTATATAACGTGCGAGGGATGGGGGATGGGGCACAGGTTTTGTTATATTTTATTATGTTATATGGGGACTGAGGAGTGGGTAGTTGAATCATTGTTATATAACACATTTTACTACTGACTTGGCATCAGTTCATAGTAATGTCAGGTAGGTGTAAAGGCTGAGCATGAATGTTGTGAAGTGACTGAAAGATTTTATGTGACTTGCATGTGTGAACATTTTTATTGGTGGTATTTTGGATAATTACCATACACCATTATAAGACAATGCCACTTATTGAAGCCAAGTTTACTCTTTGCGTGTAGATTTATAGTTAGGTCGTTTTTGGGCCTGGAGGTATTTGACTTTGTTATATAATTTCATGGGGTACAAAAAATGTCAAAATGTTATATATTGTTACATAGGGTGGGATGATGGTCCAAAAATGTGATTTTTGTGTTATATAATATGCTCACGGCCCCTTACAATTATAATGATAATATTAAGGCATGTTATTATGACCACTGGATATTAAAACCCGTTGTGTAAAGTCATTAAAGTGCAATCAATGTGCATTTAATTACGTTGCATTCCTTTCAGACGATGCAAACGGTGTTCAACAATTCCACATGCTTCATATGGTCCATATCTAATTGTGACTTCCACACCGATCTTCTCTTCAGCTTTAGGCCTGCAAGGCTTTTTATTGGCAACGTTCACGTTCAACATAATATTTGTAGACTCACTTGCATGACCTCTGATCTGATGTAAACGAACACATCACATCACAGCAGTACCGGTACATGCAACTTAACAATTAATCTCGTCAGCAACTGTTAGACATATGTTTAATCACTAACATTTTAGTTACGCAACAGTGAACATGAATTTTAAACAAGAAGTTGAAAGATATTTTCGTTTGCATGGTTTCCAATATTTCAGCAGGATGGGAACCATTCAAACAAAAGTACCATTCATTCACCCATCTAGTAGTATGTACAGTGCCTCAGTCATCTGTCTGTGAGCAACATCTGAGAAGCGACACACAGTTGAACATTTCAAGTACATTCCCAGTCGGTTGCGTTCTTTTTTGCTTTCGTTGGAGGCCGCCGTGTCCATACAGCGCTGCTGGGTTATGGTAATGGTTAGTGACCCTAAGTCCCTAACTGTTGTGCAATTATCAAATTCTTGACATGACACTTAACCTCAGTCGATTGCGCGACACTGGAACTGACTGCGCTAACATTACTCATTTTTCTGATATATTATGTGGCTATCAAGAGGAGTATGACTACTTTTCGGAACGATAATCCATGCACGTTGCCAAGGACGCCAAGGGAAACACATAACGTAATCATCATTAAATATTTAAATGATTGCTCCACAGTCCACACTCCCACCGTGCTCAGGCTCCCTCCGGCCTCCACACCACAGGGCCAGCCCAGCACCTCCACACAGTACACAGCCTATTATATTAATAAAGTAGACGTACTGCATGTCCGATTAACTGAGTTGAATGCAGCACACCAAAACCTGCCCCCAGCTATTCGCACCCTTTGTGTAAAGGAAACCATACAAAATATACACCAAAAAACGAGAACTAAATCTGACAACTGTGGTTCGTACCACGGTGTGACTCCACTGAAAAGGCAGGAACACTGCGAACGTAAACAGATAGTACGTGCTACGTGTGACACAGATGTGGCAATAACCGGCGTAACCGCATAAGCGCTGGCAAACATTTCTGGAATAACAGTATATACATATTATACGAATGTGTCGAATTTGCCTTTATACTGCAGTAAATATAGAAGCATTTCACGCAGGTGCCACTGTGCCATCGACATTCGTGTTCTGAAAGATACTTATTTCAACCAAATGTCGTTACTTACTTGTTTTCGTGTGTCTTCTGTAACAGTTACCATGGTAAACATGGCATTGTCACGTGATGTAAATAAACTACGCGGAAGATAGATAGGATTGTAAAATCTCACGTTAAAAGACTTCAAGTAGTAAAATATAGGCTCGATGACAGTAAATACTGTAAATTTGTGAAATATGTTTAGAATGTATCAGGTGAGACGAGTTTCAAAATTGTGGAGAGTATACACACGTATGCCAACGGAAGTTATACTGAGGATGGTTTCAGTGACTTCAGTGAATTTAATGTGGTGGTTATAGGCCGGTCTGGCAGAATCTGTTGTAATATATGTATATTGCTTTGCGGCTGGGAAGGTAACCGCAGGTCTGGCGAAAAGTAATGGAAGCCGGCACTAGTCTAGTTTCGCACGTAACTACCGCCGGGTGGATGACTTATAGTCACCTCCGGGCTGACTGGGTCGGTGGGGGAGGTATGCGCTCTGTTGAGCCCTTTTAGTTTTGTTGTGGTATATATTCGCTGATCTCGTCATTCAACACATGAAGTCACAAAAAAGTTAATGAACAGTCAACAATCAAGGGGCTGCACTAGTTAATGCATCGGCGTATCGTCGTATCGGCCGGTGGTTTTATAGTGGATGGTTATGGAGTGGGGACTGGGGACCGGAGGGTACCTAAACCCTCCAGGCACCCCTCCCAGTATGGGTGTCTGGGAGCGTTGCTCCCATTTTTTGGGATGTTGTTAACATTGGTAGATTATGGTGCATTTTTACAGCTATCAGGAGCTCAGTACTAGCTGATGACTGTGTGCATTTAGGAGGGGGCAATTACCCAAAATTTCTCATCAGTTTCGTGCAAATTTCGTGGGTGGCCCTGGAGGCAAGTGGGGGGTTAAAGCCCCAATCCACCTGTGCTATCATATATGCACGCCATACACATTAACTGCTGTGGTCACAAAGAAGGATGAACGTTAGATTGGAAAAAAATAGATAATCTTTTACAGCTTTTAATGTAATATTCTCAAGCGTTCCTGTGTGAGAAGAGGATTTCAAGAGATTCATACATGAGACTAGATAACACAGATTCAGTCCAGCCTGGAAAGTCTACACCAGGTCTCGTACATTTCAGGGATCATATACTACTATGGTATCGGAAACTGCAGTGATACAGTTTAGTTATTTTGTATATCAGAAATGTAGTATTTCAAAGTTATTTTTTGGATATAGAGACCTTAGAGGCCTGCTTCCGTTTACTTCATATGATGACGTGATGTATGTTTTTCATTGAGAACACTAATTGTTTCGATTATGATTAACAAGTAGTATGAATTTTATATGGTTGTAATTTTTCCCCACACACATCATCCCTAATGATCTGCTTCCTTCAGTTAGCTGGCCTTCATCTTGCAGACGTGGCGAAAACATTGTAACCATCATGTGTGTACGTTGTTGTGTGCAGCATTGCGATGGGTTATCCAGTATCGTTGATGACTCTGGTATCAAGTACGGCAAGATGTTACTATGACGACCATTTGTTACTGGATACAGCGATGTCGTCACTGAACAGTTTTGCTGTGCAATTGCCACAGTACTGCAATAGCCATAATGAGTTTCAGTCAGTGCCTGCTTCCGAAACACAGCTTTGGGACATTAGCGGCAATAATGTGCAAGCTACTGATGCCAGCATAATAGACGCAGGTGATTACATCATTCTTTGTCAACAGTTTGTGCCATGAGATGCTATGCTAGCGTGGTATTTGCTGTTGTCCTGTGTCTGTTCATCCGTATATTGTTTGTTTCCCATTCCCCTCCTGTCTCTTCCCCTTCTCAAGTATTCATATTTGTGTGTTTTTGTTTGTTTAGTCGGCCAGTTTAATGAGTGTAATGCTTTGCTGGCAGCCTTTTGAGTGCTAGGATTTATAATTTTGTGTTATTCCTCAGAAAGTAAATTTTGATTGATTGACTGATTGACTGATTGATTGATTGATTGATTGATCGATTGATTGATCGATTGATTGATTGATTGATATTTGTGCAGTTTTAAAGGAACAGCATCAGTACCGCAGCACTCACGTTACGAGCATGTTTGCTATGAATGATGAAAGGAAGAAATTTTACACCGACGAGCCAGCGGTCAGTATATTTGACGGCCGAAAGAGTGGCCGGGCGTTGTCAATGAGGTATAGTTGCAATTACCCAGGAAATATTGTCGATCAGCTGAGAAGCAGTCAGATCCCAGAGCAGTGTGGAACAGCACAGACGAAGGCAGGCACAGGACGGAATGTGACTGGAACGTCGTCTAATACGGCGCTGCCATCTGGTGAATGTGAATATAGCAGTAGTAGCGACAGCGAAGGCAGCTGTACACTGCCTGATGTCAGCTTGGTGTCGGATGCACAGATTTCTGCTGGACGTAGCAACTTAAACTCGAATCCTCGAGCCAATGGTTCCTTTGCTTCGCAGGTTGAGGAAGCAATCGTGCGACGGAATAAAATGACTGAAGCTTCGTCTTGTACGGACAGTGATTCCGATGCACAACTCTCTACCTCCGGATATGTTGGTAAAAATAAAATGTCACGTACAAAGTTACGAAAACGCAGGAAGAAAGTAACCGCTAATCTTGCTGGAACCCGCTATGATGTTGGTAAGCGTTGATGTTTACTTATAACTATTTAACTAACTTTAACTCAGCTGCAAAGAACACGAAGGAAATCCGGAGAGCGTGGTTTCTGCTTTCTGGAAGTCTATTCGATCAGCTGTAACTAACACTTTCCGAAAATGGCATACTTTTTGACATATGGTACGGCACTCCTAGAGGTTGCATAGGGCTGTGCCCTACAAAACTCATTTTGAACTTGAACTTATGTAACAGTTAAGTAAGTAAGTAAGCAAATAAATAAAGCTACTACTCTTTGTGTATTTTATACGTTTTATAGTTGTGTATAAACGAGTTGTGTAGACTATTTACTGTGTGAACTGTTTATTAGAAGTCTACCGGATCAGTTCTGCAAGCGAGTGTGTTTTTCCTTGCCATGATCTATCATTAGAGAATGCTTATTCACCATTAGTTTAATGTCCATTGAATCCATACTTCTGTCACACACCTAGATTGTTACTTATCCCCCAGTAGGGGTACGAGGTATTTATGCCTGCACCGTTTCTTCTGAGCTTATGGGTTTTTGTTTTTAGTTTTTCCTAATTTTTTTGTTTCTGTGCCGTGCGCTAGACTAAGCTGGCCATTTTGTCAGCTTTTGCTTTTGAGCGCACGTAAATATATCGTATCGTGTCGCATCGTATGGTTCTTTTTGTTCAAGGATACGATAAATGTGTTTGATGCACCAAACTGTGATTTGTTTACAAAATATACCATAACTTAACGCTTTTGAAATATCAAGTTTATTGTAAAGTTGCGTTGTAGCAAATGTCCATGCCTTCATCCTTTTGATCTTGCAACTCACCCTTCCTCCCGACCTTCGTTTTGCTTGGTGTCGGCAATAGACTGACCGCGTCCTCTGCCCGTCTGTCTGTCTGTCCTGTCAGCATACTTACCGTGACTCGCCAGGGGGCATCATGCGACGCGGTTAGCGTACATTTCGACCCGACAATAAGGAGGACCGTCATACTTGTTTGACTTTGGTATTTTTCACAGACTCATTACCAAAGTTGACAACAAATTCCCGTCGCCTAATTGTGCTTTATGTGGAGATTCCTTGGATCATCTACTTACAACTGCTTTTTTGTTTCAGTGCGAGACATGATGGAATATGTGGGATTTGCCGTTAGCTATGAGGACGACGAAGACTCGTATGATTCTTTGCCTTTTCTCTACTTTAAGATCACATTGAGAAGTATTGGAGTTTGTGCTCTTGGATATTTATGACTATATACATCATCACTTGCAATTAGTTATTTGCCAAAATTTTATAACCGATTAAAATTTGTATGCTTTCGCCACCCGACAGTGTCGGCGGAGACAGTATGTTTTCGGGCTAGCCGTTTACTGCGTTCGTCCGTTCGTTCGTCCGTCCGTTCGTTCGTTTGTCCAGACAGATCTTATTGCCACTATGTCTCTTGGTACGGCTTGAGCAATCTTGATGAAACTTTCAGGGAATATTCACTAGTCCGTATGGACGACCTGATTAGATTCTGAACGTAGCCAATGTTTTTTTTTGCTTTTTCGCCATGGTCGTCGACGAATGCTGTGCGTGTTATGACTAATGAGTATAGTTTATCACTTTCGTTTGCAACATATTGGATGTGATGTACAGTGTTGCGTGGTCTGCGGCGACTTATTTAAAATCGAATAGAGGACACTTTAATTGGATAATTGACTGATTATGCTAAAGATCGTAGACTCGTAGCTTCAAGTGTGGAGATGATGTATGTAACATCACTGAAAAGAACGCCAACGTTTCTAATCCAAATGTTTTAGTTGCCGCCATCAAGGACATGCAGGAAGTAAAACTGTCATGCAACAATTCCTTAAGTTTTTGATAGTGGTGCCCCATGTGGGCCTGGGGCAGTCCTCCTTTATCCCTTTACTTCCCCACTTCCCCAGCTTCTAATCTATCTTTTAGTATCTTTTACTTTTCCCTTTTTCCTTTCGTACTCGCTTTATCTATCTTCTTGCTTTTCCATCCCTTCCCATTCTACCAGAATAGTCCCACTCCGTTTTCAGGCCGGGGTGTCATAGGAGGCGATTAAACCTTTCTTTTTATTTTTGTGTGTGTTGATTTTGCGTTATATGTATTATTTAGTTACGGATGCATGATTATGCTTTTGATTTAGTTTTGTCTCGTGGTGTGATAGTTGCCTCCCCTGTTGTAGGCGCTAGAATAATAATTTAAATGGGCCTCTCGATCCCTTTCCCTTTTTGGGTGGCTGCTGAACAAAAAGGCGACCAGGGTTAAGGTTAATATATCGCTGGCCTTCCTTCACTGGGTAGGGATAGCTCTCCACCCATGGCCTTTCGTCTCTGATATAGCCATATTTGTGCTGAAAAGGGACGTTAAACGTTTAAACTCCAACTAACTAACTTGATTGCGGGTGACTATTAACAATAACACCTGCACAATGGCTATAAAACTGTTGTATGTATATGCTACAGATCTACATGATGACATCGCGCATGAACTAGTAGGTTAATGTCAGTTGTTTGACATTAGCAAAACACTTCAATGCGTTGAATTGAGATCAGTCAAAATTTTGCGTCGTTATATGGCAGTGTATCATGATGTTTTCTTTCACAGCGCTGTGCGCATGTCTGTTGCGTAGCTTTCTCGTTTGGACTGACGCGACGCCATCGAACGAGAGAATCTCCGAACTGAAGCCGTATCAGCGGATCAACCATTTCCCCGGGATGGGCGAAATTTGTCGGAAAGATTCCCTCGCTCGCAATATGGCAAAGTATGAGTCTGCTTGGCTATAGTGCAGTGCTTTGTAACGGTAATAAACTAGAATTTATTTAATTTCACCGTTAAATTATTACGCTGGCCGCGTCTTGCGGTAAGCGTAATGCATCGTCATGTCTGTCCATCCGTCCGTCTGTCTTTCCCATCTTTTTTTCTAACGTTAATGGGGCGCGCTCGCGTCTTTTTTCTAACTTTGAAAGGACGCTCGGCGCATACTCAGCGTGACTCACCGGGGGCAGCACGCGACGCGGCCAGCGTACATTTCCGGTTTCGTGGATGACGTCATGTTTCCATATGATGGAGGGAATAGGCCCGAATCAAAGGCGATGCGTATGTCGTGTCCAGTTAGCCAGGTGGCGGCACAGGGGCGAAGTCTGCCGTCTCCGACTGCATGAGGAATTTTGATAAAAAAACAACAGTAACTGTAGAGAAGTCATTACACCTTTTACGCTACTAAACTTCCCAATGGCAAGCATGTCTTCTTTTTCACTGACAGCCGATATGGGCCGTTGATTCCAATAACTTGGTGAACGTTCTTTACCCATTCTCCTCCATCGGAAGCGAGTCAACAGCAGGGAGGCTGAGTTTGTATCAGTCAGTGATGTTAACACTCCATGTTTTTGCTCATCTTCCTTGTAATCCGTTTCCATTCGTCGTCCAGAAGATAATCCACTTCACTAGTCTGCTCTCTTTCATCCTGCATGCAGATGTGGCAAACAATTTGTAACTTTCCTTAACGATATCAGTCATGCAAGCAATAGCCATGCGGCCAGCTGCAATTAAATGGGATTGTACATGACATTGACATTTATACATTGTTTGCAGAATAGCTTATGTGACCGAACATTGGGGCATCCCCAGCAGTAATTGAAACTAGAAAAACTCATCGATCAAGGATCGAGGTCAGAACGACCATGTTACTGCGTTACCACGCCCGTACGTGCTGGACATTGACCTCTGACCCTGACCTATGACCTTGGCTTTTAATCTTATGTGAGCTGTAAAAACAAAGGTCAGTCGTTTGAACGAACAAAGTGGAAACAAACAGACGGACAGACGGACACTTCTAATTGCTTTACGAGAATCCCACCATGATCCAGTTTCCATTAATCATGTTTGAATAATCTGGTTTTGTCATAAACACTGTGTGTTAAGGATGTTTGGCTATTTTGCACGCAGTGTCTCTTTTCCATTGCAGGATGGCAAAAGTATTTCCATCAGAATTCAACTTTATCCCACGGACGTGGATTCTGCCGTCAGAATACACCGCTTTACAGACTTACAGCTTGGAAAGTAAAAAGCGAAGGAAAAAGGTTAAAGCTTTCATCGTCAAGCCGGCAAACGGGGCAATGGGAAATGGGTTAGTGGGATTTCTGTATAGTTTTCTGATTCCGTTTGCAGTAGTTAGGATGGCAGAAGGAGATATTAATGCTTTTGATGCAAAAGTTGTGGTAAACCGTAGATCTGTATTTCAATTGAGAGCCAGAAGAAAATACAAAACTGCTTTTTATATCTGCTACCTAGCAGTTATTGATCATATTTCTGTCAAAATTTGGAATTTGGCAAACCAAATGACGGCCCTGGCTCATGTCCTTTGATTCACATAATCACAGGCAGCGCAGTAGCGCTGCACTGTTGTAAGGCCCATTCAAAATCAATAGGAAAAATGGAAAATTCGACCCCTTGTAAAATCGTAACCCTTGAAAATTTCATTTTGAAACTTGGCACACGTAATTACGTCGAAAACATTACCCACTACACAAATTTTCATGTGCATCGCTTCAGTCGGGACTTCTCCACAAATAGGTGAAATATAACCCCTTTGTGACTTTTTCCTGTCCTGTCCTCTCCTGTCCTTTTTTTCTCGTACCAACGCCCAGCTCGAACCGCACGACCGATTTTCGCGGTTTATGGCTCAACTGACGTGGTTCAGCCCAAGGATGATCCTTTTTTGGGTTACGACGATGAGTGACATCACTTGGGGGAAATGTGCCCCCAAACC
>Ga0209780_1004699_pt1 | contig 10587 bp, 7 predicted proteins | sample WorMetexBAHAMAS2_FD_187384 | JGI IMG/M metagenome (GOLD analysis project Ga0209780, IMG submission 187384) | Marine gutless worms symbiont microbial communities from Max Planck institute for Marine Microbiology, Germany - Inanidrilus exumae... | ecosystem: Host-associated > Annelida > Digestive... | reverse complement strand
TGTATATACATACATGCATACATCTACTGCATATTTCTGATATAACTTTATAGTTCATACGCAATTGTTTCTACTGATTTATAATGAATACCGTTTTAACTGCATAACAGTTTCATTTACTGTTGTAACCTTCTCCCCTGCAATAGACAGCATCTGAGCTACCGTATTTCCTCTAATAGAAGCCCCCGGCTTCTATTAGAACCACCCGGTTCACCGATGAACATCTATTTCAAACACCAAGATTCTTGGTTTTATATTTGTTAATGCAAAGCGAAATACCCGGGTGTCGTGTTAGTTTAGGTTTAGGTTTAGATTTCATTTTTGTGTTTGCTTAGGTTTAAGCCTACCATTTCTATGTTTTTGTGTTGTTGGTTTAGATCATTTTATTTCTCTGTTGCTTGCTTTTGCTGTTTTGCGTTTAGTTTCTCCATGCAGTACCAAGCCAAGAGACTGGCTGGGAAGAACGTCTCTGAAATGACCTGTACTGTCTTGAGTAGGACGTAAAACCTTAACGCAGTCGATCAATCTTCAACATGTGCCACTGATACATCGGGCGATTTGTCATGAAATTTTTAGGTTTGTGGACAACATTATGCTGGCTCAACTATCATATTGAAATTTGAGAGGATTCGCTCGAGGGATTTCAGAGTTTTAGTGGTTTAAAATTGGGGGACTGGGTTTCCCCCAGATTGTCAGCGCCCACTACCATGCGAACACGATTTAGAGTGGTACGGACCTCCTGAATGTTGCAGAAAGCACTTTCCACCCCACCCCAGGCTGGCACGCTATTTGTTTGCGTTATTCGTGCAAGTTGACAACATTTCACCTGATACAGAGCGTCGCGCGGGTCTCAGCGATATAGGCCTAGCTGAGCCTCGTCCTTTATTTTCACAGTAAAATCACATTTATGCCATTATGTCAGATTCAGTCAAATACAAAACCTCACTTAAAAGACCTCAGTTATAACTATTAAACAACAAATGCACTGCATAGAGCAATTAGTACCTCTATCAAAAGATTCAAAACCAATTGGCCTATATAACGCAATAAGCTAGGTCGTGCTCCATGTGTAAAGAAATTTTGTCCAGTACTCACGGGCGAAGATAACGGGGGTATAGGGGGCTAAGCCCCTCCCCCAAATGCCACAGGTAGCCCCCAAACACGAATGATCCAGCCCCAAAACATGACTCCAATAAATTCGTTTTACCGTGCTTTTGCATTAGCGGCATAGTAAGCAGTGATGGACTAAATATCTGAAAGCAGCACAAAAGGGCAAATACTCAGATCCAGAGTGTACATCACACCTATAGGCCTATATTCACTTAGTTTTAAAATTGCTTTCAGCTTTAAAGCACTTCACCTCCTGACTCCCTGAGCAGCGGAATTGCCCGGACTGTTCCTTCAGAGCTAGGCCTACTCGGTTTTTATTTTTAGTTTGCCTTATCTTTTCGTTTCTGTGTCATGCGCTAGACTAAGCGCTGTCCATCTCGTCAGCTTTTGAGCGCACGTAAATATACCGTATCGTATCATTGCCCCTGGACCCCACTGGGGAGTGGGGCCATAGCCACCAGACCCGCACTATATATAGGCTCGCGCTACCGCATTCGCCAAGACGCGGGGCTATATTATCCCCCAAGCAGTATATTCTGGCCTCGTCCTGTCAGTACTCGTACTCTCAGGAAAATTTATACAAAAATCACAAATGCGTGCTTTAAAATGACTGCCACCCACTCTATAGGCATAGGTCTATAGGTTCTAGATTTTATAAACTCATGGCAAAGTCTTTCTCACGTAGGCCGCCAAACAGCCACGTAGTTGGTCTAGGCCTATATGATAGGCTACAACTGGTCTATGCACGTCCCTTATGTATTAAACAATCTCTCAGTGGACAAAGGCCGCCAAACCGTACAGTGCAGGTGCGTGTTACAAACAACCTGGCGCAACCATTCAGCCGAGCAGCATACACAGCTAAGCCGTGACAATCAGTCACTGCAGCGCGCAGCTAATCTAGCACAAATATTTGATTAATCGTAAGTGTGTAAATTGTACTTATAAACGTGTTTAACCATAAATCGCACATGCAATATTAAATACCACAATCAGGACCTACACAAAAGCACAACAACTTCAGAATCATCGTTAAGCCTGCAACTTTCAATATAGATTATAGACAGTAGGCCTATACACATACTGAAACATTAGTTCGGCGTTTATGCGCGTTATCTTGTCACGTGCATGTAACTAAGCTTAATTGCATTTCTTACAATACAATGCAATGACAAGTTTCGGTGACAATTAATCGGTGACAATTAGTCATTTTAACCACATGTGTGTGTGTGATTTTATTACTTTTTTACTGTATATAGTTTACTCATCATTGTAATACTGATATTTGTTCTCTCTGTCAGTCTGTCTGTTGTGTTCTCTCTAACTGTTTATTGTAACTCCTCTCTGTCTGTCTAGGCTTAGTTATTGTACACTCTGATTCAGGGCGAAATAAAACATGATTATTAAAACAGCATGAAATCAATCAGCTGTGCCCTGTGCATCAATTGTCTTGCCTCTAAGAGTCCAGGTAAAAGAAAACATCTGGGTTTTTCTAGGTTTCTTAGCATTTAATTTTAAAATTCTGAGCCTGTGAGTTTATTTGAAACATCCGAATGGTAACACCGCTAGGGAGGCGTGTACCCGAGGTGTATGGATGCTCTAGTGTCGGTCCACTGATACCACAATTCCATTAACCAACACTGAGTCGTTTAGTCAGTGACTTCCAGCATCCGGACTCAGGATTAGAGTTAGTGATGTTCAGGTTGTCCATGACCATGGTCATGCCATTCCTTCAATTCACCCTTTTGCTATCGGGCTTTCGAAACCTGATCTGTACACCAGCAACACTAGTTGCTAAATTGGTAGAATTTTTGTTCCCTGGAGCGAAAGTGCACAGGAGCGAAGTACTTTAACCGGGGTGCAGTTGTGTTTCTCAGTTGCCAGAGTTCAGAGTTGGAGTTCTCCCACTCTCATGGGACGTAGAAAAATCATTTGCGTTACGGTTTGGTTGATTATCTATTGTAGCGCATGCAGTTCGCGACTTCGCGCAGGGTCGCGATTCCGCTGAAGCGTCACGTCGCTGCGGATCTGAATCTGCTCTTACACAATCCGTTTACCCGCTGTGCTCGTGATACTCGTGATGTTTGTGAATGGAAATGTTCCGTGATTTGAAATTATCGACCGTCGATCGGTTGCTTAACATCTGTTGCATTCACCACAGTTGTTCGCTGTCAGTAATCTGTAGCCACAGTCGGTTGAAAGCTCGTCATCATGCATAACATAACGTCTTGTGCGGCCGTGACAACCTCTGGTGACACAGGCGGACGTTTTCGACAGCCTGTCTTTCCCGTACCGGTCGTTTCCATCAAGATAGACGACTCAAATCCGACAGATGGGGCCACAGAGCTGATGAAAATAATTCGTCCCGAGTGGCCGACCGATCGCCTTCGATTCACGGTATTGTAGTTGTTGTAGTAGTTCACTCATTTGCAGTAGTCGATACGGGTAATCCAATAATAATAAGGTCAGTGATAGCGGTAGATCGCGGATCTACGGTTACCTAAACCACATGGCCCCCTGTATGACTACTGTCCAGGTCAAATAGTCAAAGGTCAAGATCACGTAATGTATTAGCAGCAAAAACGATAACTTGGTAACAGATGGTTGTATCAACTTCAAACATGGTGGAAATTATCACTGTGGGTTGGCAATGCGTGTGACACTATGTAGGTCAGTGGGTAAAATTACGTGAAGTAGAAATATTGCATATTTGCACACCTAATGATCAGCAGGCAGCCTGCACCTGCCTGCTACTGATTGCATGCAGTGGGCTGGGCGAGAATCTATTCCTACCCACGACCTTTGTGGTACAGTTTTGATCTTCTACCACTTGCTTGCAGCACTCGTAATGAATATTTAGTGCAATAAGTATGTTTTGAGCTTTGAGCCGCAACGATCCCATTCCCTTACTCTTCCATCAAAAGACAACAATTTGATCAGAAAGAATTTTCTGCATAAGACACTGTTTACCTCCACTTTGTCTGAGAAATTTAACAATGTGCAATATTGGAGGAACATTATGCATCATACAAGCAAAACTGCTTAGCATCTGGGGGCTCCGTCCTCAGGCCCGTTTTTGGGGGCTTTGCCCCTAACACCAGCGGCTCTGGCCCTGGATGATGTTCTCACAAGCAGGGGCATAGCCAGGGAGAGCAGAGGCATCAGTTGCCGCCCTCAGGACTGTACAGCGACAAAAGTTACTGTTGGATCAGTAGTTCATAGTTCAACTTCATACTGCTGAACTTGACAGATAGTCATTGGTCTCGCATCACGTGTTGTTCAACTTCAACCATTTGTAGTCTGAGACACTTAATGGTAAAATTACTGTGGGCAGTGAGGTGGTTGAGTTGATACTATTTACGCAGTTTGTGGAGTTCTTAATTTACGCTACTGTTAGGTTTCCATGGTACAAGCTTAAGCATAAGTAAATGATTTACTTACTTGGGTAGACATTGTATTGTCACCTGCACATAGTTTACAAGTAATCACAAACTACTTTCATTTGATATAAAATAATTCATAGTTGTCTGTTTTTACACATGGACTGTCTATGTAAATATCTGACTCTGACTAATGTAATGTATTGAGTTTGACCAGTAGGCCTAAGCACCTACATTTGGCAAAAAATCTCATTTTTCTTTCTATGAGAAGCGTTCTGTGGCCTAGAATATGCAGAAAATGTGTTTGCGGCCTGGGGGAGCTCACGACGCTCCACTAGACCTAGTAAGCTGGGGAGGACACCCCTCCCCAGATACCTCCCCACTTGGCGCCTCCACCCTCGTGTTTCCGGCGCTCGGGTCTGCCATCCCCTGCATATAATCTCTGGCTACGCCACTGTTTACAATGAGTCCTGTGAGCTTAGACCTAGATCCTATCTGCACAGCCATTTTAATATCCTGGCTTTGTCATTGCAGGTGTTCACAGCCGGCTACACGAATAAGCTGATTGGTTGTTCGGTGTCCCCTGAGGAAGTGGTTCTTGTTCGCATCTATGGGCACCGGACAGATCTGCTGATAGATCGAGACAAAGAGCGAAACAGCATGGTGATACTGCACGCCATTGGATGTGCTGCACCATTATACTGTCGATTTGATAATGGCATAGCGTACGGCTATTTGCCTGGCATTGTGCTCAACGTTGATTTGGCAAGAAACCAATTAGTACGAAGGTAACTCATTTGCCCTGTAGCTCTATTTTGTTTTGATTTTGTGTAACATTCTCCGTGGAGAATATGCCCATGACGTGCCACAGAACTTTATCTGCAACTCTGTACTTTGTGGTTTTCAACTTTTTTTGCCACATTGTCACACGTGACTGACATTGTCAACAATGCAACAGTTGAAACCATGCATCAGTGTTTGCTTATTGCAGTTGCAGGTGGATAGTGTGATAGAGGGGGATGCTGCTGTTGCTTGGGCCCTGGCATGTATATTTTGCCAAACGTTTTTGTTGGCTTTGTATTTTACGGTTGATTGCTTGATAACAGAACATAACTAACAAACGTGTAATGTAATGCATATCATGAGTGAATAAAATTACTAATTTCGTGTGAATGTATAAGTTGATTATAAGCTTTTAGCTGTCGGAGTGCCTTCTTGTGATAGATAGTTTCAGTTTATATTTAATATCTGATATGTTGGAGTTAAGTTGTTTTTAAATAGACATGAACATTGCTATATGTAATGTGTTCACTATTGATAAGTTCATACCTTGTTCTATAAGTCACATATGATCACTGCTGACGTTGTTGCTTGGCAGTGCGTGGTCTGTGTCTGTGTAGATGATAATTTACACTTGATATGTGGTACAGTACACAGTGTTAATTTCCACGTAATTGGTAGAAAATTACCATAAACAGGTGTTGAAAATACATGAAACTGTCCCATGTTGTCATACTATGTGTTCTGCAAATACAAAATTCTTACACTGTTTTATCCTAATATTTACTTCACCCACTGCAGGTGGGCAGAGTATTGCAATCAGCGTGTCTGTCTGTTTGTCTGTCTGTCTGTCCGCTAACTTACCTCTTTAATTAGTAGAATCTGAGAGGCCACTTTTTGTTCTTTAGCGACTCATTAATGGCTACACCGTGGACTAACAAATCAGAAAATAGCATACAAAGATGAACAAGCAGTTTATCGCAGCCATTTATTTTAACGTGATTGGTAGATAGTCTAGCATGTCCGTCATGGTTATTGCATTTTAAAGAGCTGACGGCCAAGGCAACATCAACTAACGATACAGTCTTAAACTAGAAACGTCAGCATTCACATTATATTTAATATCAACCATTTCATTATCATTAAACAGAACGCTTGAATATATTTCAGCATATTTGTCAGAAAACACATTAGCAATGTCAGCTGGATCACTGTAGCCATCAACACTGCTGCTTACACTTGCTCTACTGTATCTAATACGTCTAACCTTAGACCAAATGTTATGTACTTCCAGTTTTGTGGATGTGTATCATGTTATGTTTTTACATAATGGAGCCAATGGGCCAGAATCAAGAGACAGTTTTATGTTTTGTCGAGTTTGCCAGGTTGCGCCACGTGAGGTGAAGTTGCCATCTATGACTGAAGGCTTCTTATTGTAGTTTAGGTATGAATAAATGACTTTATAACGTTATGTTAAAGTGTTTAACAAGACAGAAAACAGGTGATAGTGTTAGTAGCATCGTTGTATGTCTTTGTGCAGGCTAATTGCCCAGCAGATGGTGAAGATGCAGAGCATTGACATTGCAGCCGCTGCTGCAACGTTTGGCATTGCTTTGCACTTTGACACGCAGCCATGTCTGTTTCCAACCTTGTACAAGTGGCTAGATCACGTGCCAGACACGTACTCTGATCCCAAGCAGCAGGCCAGGTAAGGTATATTCTCACGGTGTTAACTCAACATGCAGTCAGTCCATAGTTCACTGGTGTTGTAGTGGAGTTTACCGGCTGTACATCCTTGTGTATGCTGCACTGTACAATGATAATGAAGTGAAAGCATTGTCATGTCGCTAAACGTCACTGTATAATTCACATATACAGAATTACACAGTAATTATTTCAACATTAAAAATGTTTTAGTTTCATTATTATTTAGATAAATAGGCCCTTGATGGTGCTTTATTTTGCATTATACTGATTTTGTGAGCTCTCACAATAGCAGTTGTCATAATGTGTGAATTTTGAGGAATAATTAAATTTGAGTAGCATGGTCTGTCTGTCTGTGACTCTGTATGTCTGTCCCTTTGTCATTATTCGAGCCATGCAAAAACGACTGAAACAATCGAGATGCCAATTGGAGGGTAGTCTCGTGTGGGCACAAGGAACAATGTATCAGATGGGGTCCAGATACCCCAAAGGGGAAGGGCAATTGTCCAGCCCGTTGCAAAGCATTGAGAGTCACTGCTGAGGTGTATGCAGCAAAAAATCAATAATGGCATCAGCACAACTGCTGCAGCCGACTGCATTGCTTCCCACTGGCTGATGTTACATCAACTTTTCTCCGGTGAAAAATATGCCCTATCTGTGACAGCCTCTCGCACTTTAGCTGGTACTGATTTCTCATCCCACAGAGGGTAGGAGGCTGAGTTAGCCTGGGTGGCTGGTTACACTTATTTTTTGCGCTGAAAGGGGACATTAATCTCCCAACCAACCAACTTAATGTCGGCTCTCCAACACAACAATACAAAAGTAGTTTGGATAAACAGAAATTGTGAAGATTATATAGATGTGATTGGTTGCACTGTGTGTCGTGGCAGCTTTGAGCAGATGCCGCTAAGTCGTGAACAACTGAGAAATGAAGTCGATTTGTTGCACAACGTTCTGCCTAACATTGGTTCTCCAGTCGTGTTTTGTCACAACGACCTGCTGCTGAAGAACGTCATTTATGACGAGGAGCAAAGTGAGTACTGAGTGTGAGTATTGAGTAGTGCTTGTCGCTGTCACCTGTCATTATTTCCTCCAGGGTAGTCCACATACGGCACTGTGGCCACACATGCTGATAGGCAATGTGTGGATATATCGTTTACTGTTTTTTTCCGTTTGTGTGTGTTTGTTTGTACGGTTACGGATATCTCCTGGATGATGCTAGCGGCGTCTAATTTTGCTCAGCGGTTTATTGGCATCCAAGGCAGGGAATCTCCCATGTTGGAGAACTTTGCTCGCCCAGAAGACCAAAATCGGATGAAACGGCAAGCGTGCGGGCCACGCCCACCTGCATGTAAACATTACTGCAGAGATGCGCCGACGTAAATGTTATGCTACAAATGTGCCGTTCGTGAAATCGCAGAGCATGTGGATGTAGGTTGGCATGTGTGGATATATGTCAGTCTCACTGACATAAGTTCTTGTCTGGATGTGTTTTGTAACAGATTTGTGTTGATTATGCAGCTTTTGGAAATGCCGTTTCTGCTGTTACGTTTTAGAGAAGGTGAGCTTCATTGATTTTGAATACGTCGGGTACAATTATCAGGCATTTGACATCGGCAACCACTTCTGTGAATATGCAGGTCAGCACATGGCAGTTTTGATTTTTGTTAAATTCAACGTTTCCTTTTGTTAGGTCGATTCTTCTGAGTCGACCTAATAGCCGGTCTGAAATGTCCGTTTATCTGTTTGTAAATACGTACGTCCGTTCTTCCACAAAAAGTTTCTTTGATTTCAATGAAATTTGGCATGTCGGTAGAGGTCGATGAGTGATGCACGACGGTATGCAGTATGACCCGATCAAAGCTCTTGAAAGTTGGAAATCCATCCATTTTCAGAAGCTATCTCCGTCATTTACAATGGGAGCTGGCAACTGACCATGGATTCCTAAACTAAGGCATAATATCTAAATTTGATCGGGCTGGATTTTTGATATTTGCCCTAGTTTTTGGGTCATGTGGCTTTCAACTTGGTAGAAACGTCAGTTATGAAGAGAAGACAGTCAGTCCCACACGGCGCTAATTTGTTTACTTCGATTTTTCGTCGTCTCTGTCTGTCACTTAACGCTGTTAGTCAGTCCTAGATCTGGTCGCTGGGTGAGGGTTGACCGCCTTGACCACTGAGATGGAGAGGTCGCTGGATGAGGGTTGACCGCCTTGACCACTGAGATGGAGAGGTCGCTGGGTGAGGGTTGACCGCCTTGACCACTGAGATGGAGAGGTCGCTGGGTGAGGGTTGACCGCCTTGACCACTGAGATGGAGACTGTGAATGTTTGTAGTCTGTAATCACAACAGCGTGTGTTACAATTTACCTGTGTGACATGTGCTTTATGCAGGTATGGACGTCGTCGATTTCAGTTTCTACCCCGACCGAGAGTACCAGCTCTCATGGCTCCGGTCTTTCCTGGAGTTTAGTTTTGTCGAGAGCGGTCGCCTGGCGTCTGATGTAACTGATGTTGATGTCGAACGTCTCTATGTCCAAGTGAACAAGTTTTCACTGGTGAGTTTTAGTCTGTGCCTCTGCGAAGGAGTTCATGTTTTCAGTTCAGTTTCTGTTGGTTTGCCTAGTTGTCACTCGAAACGGTTGTGGATTACAAAAGGATGATGAAAGTATGAGACTAGGGGATATTTATGCGACTAGATCTGTGACACTGTTTATATGGGTGACGGGAAGTGTATCCAGCCCATAAAATCCTGTGCCACTTATCCCAAGTTATCAGTTATCCCAAAGGTCCTCTTGAAGGAAGATAACTCTTGTTTATCTGGAAAATGACAATTGAAATGGAGGTGTTGTGACTGTTTCGGAAGATGTGGACCTCAGAACTAAGATGAGTTTGATGCTGCAGCTGATCTGCTTCAGATTCACTAATGTTCTCCATCTCCACGACTGTTCTTTCACAGAACATTCGTGCATCGACCTCTCTGAACGTTTTTAAACGGAAGCTGAAGACACATCTATATACAGAAGCTTTTAACTAAGCCTATTAACATTTTACTATTTTAATTTTTACTATTTTAATGTTTGACATTGACCTGCACTGGCGGCCTACGTTTGTAGTCAGCGCACTATAAATAATCTGATGATGATCTACCATTCCTGTAGTGCTATGCTGGTTATGTGCTGGGATTTGCTAACAGCTAGCTGCCATATTCCAAACAGCACTGGGATAGATATGTTCACTGATAGATATGAACACAGAGATCATTGGCTGTAATTAACCGTACTAAGGCCGATGACTATGTCCCTGTTTCATTTCTTGCTGTCGCCGGCAGACGACCCTTGAGGTCTGTGAGTGGCAAGAACTGTGCTTGATGCCAGAGACTTCAAAGTCTTCAGTTTCAGATTCTCTGCTCACCAGTCTCCAAGTCGCTTTGCTGTCTGTTGCTGCATTTGCCAAATACTTGAAGCGGGGTGGACATGATTTAAATCAAGTGATGATTTAAATCAAGTGACTTAAATCAGCCAGCTTGGATGAGGCAGCTAATTAGCATGAGCTGATTGTACCACATCGTCATATGGAGTTACGACCCAATGGAGCAATACAAATCAGTTTATTAT
>Ga0209780_1004698_pt1 | contig 10588 bp, 6 predicted proteins | sample WorMetexBAHAMAS2_FD_187384 | JGI IMG/M metagenome (GOLD analysis project Ga0209780, IMG submission 187384) | Marine gutless worms symbiont microbial communities from Max Planck institute for Marine Microbiology, Germany - Inanidrilus exumae... | ecosystem: Host-associated > Annelida > Digestive... | reverse complement strand
CGAAATGCTGACATGTGTGTGCATTATTACTGGCCCGCCTACACAGAGTGTAGGGCCAATATTGTTTTGGTGTCTGGCGTTTGTCGTCGCCTGTCGTCGTCTGTCGTCTGTCTTCGTTTGTAACACTAGTTAGGATTCTAGTTTTCTGACGCGAAATGGCGAACTTTTGGAATTTCGCCATTTGGCCTCAGAAAAGTAGAATCTTTCTTCTGTCTTTGGCTTTGTTTGTGTAATGTTACGTTTAGCCGTTTTGACAGAATACCGGCTTGTGACGTACAGATAGACAGACAGACGGACACAGGATTCTCACATATGCCGCACTAGATTAGCGTCGCGCGGTAAAATACTTGTGATTTCTTCGAGTGTCATGCATAGGCAAGCATTGATCTTTTTCGCGTTTTGTTGTTTCGTCGACATTTTGAGCAGACATTCGTTTATTACTGGCCCGCCTACACATAGTGTAGCGGACGAGACTAGCAACGACGGCTGTCGTCGTCTGTCGTCGTCTGTCGTCGTCGTCTGTAACGCTGACGGCGGGCGTGCGGGCAGGCCGCCGGGCGCTGGGCGGTCGGGCGGCCGACAGTCGACGGCGGACCAGTACGGTAACGTCCAGTTAGGGCGACATTTTGTTGTGTGATTTGATGTGGTGCGGTCTGATGTGTAGGACGTGTTGAAAGAGTCGATAACATACGAAGACGAATGGACGGAGGAGAAGACGAGCAGCTCGACCAATCAGGAGACGTCTACCAGTTTACCGCCGCACTTACCTGCTGAGGTAGGTGCGTTGCATTGCACCGCGCGTATAAATACCACGAGTTCAAGTTGAGTATAATTATATACCTACGAATGCAGACAGTGCAAGGAGCAAGACGACCTAACGATATCTTCAGTGCTTAAAGTAGTTTGAAAATGCTGGGGGGGCTCCCTCTCACCTCTCACCTCACTCTTATCCCCTCCATCATAACATCAATGTAGTTGAGGGGGCTGAGCTAAGAGCTGGGGGGGCTGACCCCCTCTTCCTTCCTCCCTCCGAGACCCCCTTACTTTAAGCCCTGGATATCTTCATTACGACTGATTTCTAACCCTAACCTCAATCTCTCCGTGATCTCCTCGGTCAATTATCCACATATGCCGATAGGCAAGGTGTGGATATATCGTTTACTGCTTGTTTGTTTGTTTGTATGGTTGCGGATTTTTTCGCCGAGGATAAAGCTATAGCGACGTCATATTTTGCTCGGCGGTTCATCGGCGTCCAAGGCGGGAATCTCCCATTTTAGTGAACTTTGCTCCCCAGAAGCCTAAAATCGGACGAATTGGCCATCGCGCGGGCCACGCCCACTCGCATGTAAACATTACCGTAGATATGCGCCGACGTAAACGTCACGCTAGAGATGCGCCGTTCGTGAAATCGCGCGGCGTGTGGACGTAGGATAGGCATGTGGATATACGTCCACCCGCGAAGACGGACGTACTTGTTAGAATCTTTATGTATAATGGTGTTGTCCTGGGCACTTTTCGCAATTTATGGGCAAACTGAGAAAAAGGGCGGACGCATTTTTGTTGTCCCTTGTTGTGCGCCCGCAATACGATAGTACGAGTAGAAAAAGCCAAAGTTAACGTGCGCTAAAAGCTGACGTTAGCCGGCTTAGTTCGTCGTTCCAATTATCGTAACAGAACAGAACAAGCGTCAGCTGCTGCAGGTGAACCGAGCGACGCTGTTCGTTACTCGCTCAACGTGTTGTAAACACACCACCACTGTTCAGCCTCCTCGCTGCAGTCGCTCTACATCCTTGATTACTATCGATCGCTTGTCACATCGTTTTCCTCTGTTGATTCTTATCATCCGTAATTTCCTCTCTCTCTCTCTCTTTCACCCCAGGCTCAAAACCTACCTGTTTTTCACAGATCATTTCCACCGTAGACCCACTTCCTTTCTCAACACTGAGTGGACTGACTCCACTCACTATCACACGGATCGTATCTTCTGAGCTGTATCAGTTTTTGTTTTTAATGCCTTTCCTTACTTATCTGTTTTCGGTTCCGTGCGGTAGATTAAGCTGACTATCCGTCCGTTTTTCAGCGCAGTGAGCGATGAACATTTACTTTTGAATCGCTTCGTGTCGTAAACGAAGCTGGACTGTCAGTGTGGTCAGTGTGATTAGATTGAACTAAGTCGACAACATTTGCGACGTGACGACGTCCACGTGCAGTGGTGAAAAAGCAGAAAAATCGGCCAAGTTCAGTGTTTGAGACAAGTTCAAAACTGAGGGAGGTACCCTTTTTAGAGATACTCCAGTTCCTTTCCAACACAGAGCAGGATAATCTGAAGGTATATAGTAAGTAAGTAAGTAAGAATATTTATATAGAGCAGAAAATCATGCGTCACACTGCGCTGTGATTTCTTAAATCCCAAATAAGTGATTTTTAAGATATCGCCTAAACTGTCCGAAGCTAGAGATCTGGCGCAGACTTATCGGCAAACTGTCCCACAAACGAGGCCCTGCGACAGCAAAACGTCTATCACCAAATCTGTTGTGGGTTCGTGTAACTGTTAGTGTCCTATCAGCAGATGAGTGCAGAGGGCGACGATCCTACTTCGGAGAGGAGATGAATGTCAGTAGTCAGGTAGGTCGGTGCAAGTGAAGCTAGCGACTGGTGTACAAGACACGCAATCTTAAACTCCACTCGTCTCTGTGTCGAAAAGAAAACCAGCTTGATCGGTTCAACCGTTTTGGCGCGTAACAGACGGTCGGACAGACAGACAGACACCGCGATATGCATTTGCGTCGCACGAAATCAACTAGAAATAAAAAATAAACGAGTAGAACGGAAGGTTCGGTCCGAATCACAGTCGCTGCCGGCAAATCGTGAAGTACGAGAGAGAGTAAGAGAGGAGTCTATGGTGGGACGGATTTGTGAAATAGGTGAGTTTTAAGCCGGGGGTGAAAACTCTAGGTCTGCGTATTTCCTGGCCTAAGACAAAAGTCCAGAACGTTGGTGCAGGCAATCATACACCTACTGACATCACCGTAGACGGTAACCTTGTGGAATGTGTGGAGAGTTTCGTCTACTTGGGCAGTGTCCAGCCCTCAGAAGGTCAGTGCTTACCGGACACCAAGAGACGCATTGCCCTTGCTTCGTCTGTGATGGCATCTTTGTCCAAGATTTGGCGAGACAAGCGCCTATCACTGTCTATCAAGATCCAGACATACAAGGCACTCATTCGCTCCACCCTCCTGTATGCAGCAGAGACATGGACCGTGCGCGCTGAAGATGCCAGGATCTTAGAGAGCTTTCATATGAAATGCCAGCGCCAGATACTTGGCATCAGATGGCAGGACCATGTCCGTAACGCTGAAGTCACAATCCAGACCGGTCTCCCCTCGGTGATTGATCACATCGTCAAACGCCGCAATGCCATTTTCGGTCACATCGCCAGGATGCCGAGCAATGTCCCAGTACATCAGGCCGTACGTTGCCAGGTCGACCTGTCTCTAGGTCGACCCCCGGATCGTTCGTGGAAGCGTCGTCCCGGTCGTCCTCCAAAACGATGGCTGGACCAAATCCGTGACGACAGCCAACGCCCCCAGCCGATGTGTGGAGAGACGCTGTCAGACGTGGTCATCGTGAAGCAACGCAACGGTCCTCGACGACTACGTGCTAACGACGACGAGTGGAGGTAACTAAGTCAATCGCTAGGTGAAAGATGGCGAAAGAAGGCAGGACAACACAAGTAAGGGAATTCTGGGTAGACTATAGTCTGTGTATGTTAGATGCTGACATTCTATACATAATAGAGTTGGCGTAGTCCAGCCCGGACTGCACCAAAGATGCACCCAAAATTGCAGCCATAGGCTACGTTAAAGCAGACCTTATGTGACGGAGTACACGGGTATAAAGACCAATAATGTGTGGGTTAAACCTGAGATCTTTACATAGCATATAGCAAGATATTGGTCGCAAAATCGCGAATTTTAACATACACCACTTCTATTTGGCACCCCCATAGGGGATGACCCAGTTGGAATTTTGCATAGATTTTTGGCATCAAAAAAACAGAGTCCCTGGGCTATCGTATGGCATTGTTTGCATGATCTTATGTTTAGCCATTTTGGTACTGTGCCAGCTTGTGACGGACAGACGGACGGACGGACACACAACGACCACAAGTACTGCACTAGCATAGCGTCACGTAGGTAAAAACTGTTATTTGTACATAATTATCAATTTCGGTGGACTCCTGCGTCTACCAGCTTCCATCAGGGAGGGTCAAAAAAGACAGTCTCATATACAGAGGATTGAAATGACCAGCTGTACAATTCCCAGGAGCCTCAAGCACAGGACAAACTGAGACCAAATTATTATTAAGACTCACAATCGATAAAAACCAACTCAATAACACACACACACACACACAATGAATAAAAAACCAAATGCTGATGCTGATGCTAGCAATGTCACCATGACAACACAGTCTACAGTCAGCATGTGGAGCTGAACATACCGAGTTCAATTTGTTTTGATGAAGGCAGATGACCAATGAGAGACTCAAACGAAGACTGGAGACTTTCATAGGCACACAACAGAACATGACAGACACGGCGGTGCCTCTCAAACACCTGCTGTATACGCCGACTGCCGCTCTGTGTACACACACACACACAGTGATATGTAGACACAGACACAATGTAATAGACACATATACAGACACACACAATGATATAGACACAGACACAGTGTAATAGACACATATACAGACACACACAGTAATGTACACACACACACAGTGATATAGACACAGACACAGACACAGTATGAAGCAGTTGTCACCAATCACAGTCAGTTGTAACTGAACACTTTCAAACGCACCTCTCTGGTGCTACTGTGTTGTTTCTGAGATACTGATGCTGCTACAAACTCGTTACCGAGCGCTGGGCCCGGAGCTGATCCCGGTGTACAGGAAGTCAGCCCGCAGGTGACTTGAAGCCATCCACCCGGCAGTAGGCTGCAATTGCTTTCCGCCAGGCCTATGGTTACCTTCCCAGCCGAAGAGTGTTACCGCCCATCGGCCGGTACCAAATTATACTGCTTGGTGACAGAGGCACATGCGTGTGAGCAGCTTGCTGTTACCTGGAAGCGGAACGTGCGACCTTTTGGATCGCGAGCGAACGCTCTACCATTAAGCCACACAGGCCACTAGTCTATATTTACTCACTAATACAGTAATCAGCAACATCAGCCCAAGTTTGTTGACAGTTTACAGTAACTGTGTGGATTGATGTCATTGTCAGTCCATACTGTCATATGATAGGATGCAACATATTTACATATGCTCAAGAGCTGATGAAGAGCCAGCCTAATCTACAACATGGTACCAAAAAAGGAAAAGGGAAAACTAAAACAAACAAAATCGAGTCGCTCAGAATAAATGGTAAAGATAATAGTTCATGGAGGCATTCCTGAGGGAGGAATAGAATCTAAGGTGGCAATAATTTGTAAAACAGGTAGGTTTTAAGCGGGCAGAGAATTATGGATGAGCAGAGTGGAGAACCTAAAGTGGAAGTAATTAACATACACTATATTAGTAAAGCTATGCGAGTTAGAAAAAGACGCAGGTATAGTGAGGCAGGAATAGAGAAACTGGTACTCAAATAAGGTTGATGAAGAGACATACGGAGTTGATTCCAGAGACAAGGTAAAGCATAACGATGAGTACCAGGATGAAGTAGGTGTGAGTGTGAAAAGATGAAGAGTGAGTGCTGCAAGGAGGCTGAACAGAGATGAGATCACGAAGATACAGAGGCTGGGTGGTGTGAGGACTTTATAAGCAAGTGACAGGAGCATTCAGTTGTTTTGAGCCATAGTAGACTGTAAGATAAGAGTGATGTGACCAGACTTAAGAGCTTTAACAGAACGTGCAAAAAGTTCTGAATTTGCTGAAGACAGGTGGTTACTTGAGACTTGTGGAGGCTAGAAAATTACAGTAATCAAATTTGGAGGTGAACAATGGAGATGGCAGTTCTGGAATCTCAAGGTACAGCAAAGTTGACAAATATCAAAAAAACAGGCTTTACAGTAAGATGACATCGGATGTGAAAAGGTGATCTAGGAGCTATGCAAGAAAAAGATCTACTGTCTGCTATGATGAAATCCTCAGAAGACACGCCCACTCTGCTGGTGATTGGTCCTCTTTTAAGTCTTTGCATAACTGATCTAATTCTGACGTCCAAAAAACACTCCTACTGCAGCCTAGTCTCGCCATCCTGTGACACACAGCATATGACAGGCATTGAATTCAAACTAACGCCTGGACGGTTTGGTAATGATAAGAGCATGTTTATCAAGTAGAGATGAAACTGTGGTATCACAGGCAATCAGGAGACAGATGGCAGATTTAGGAGGATGAGTCAAGTGGATTTAGATCAATTACGTTCTGTTATAGCTACATTGATAGACATTTTCACTAAAACTGGTTGTTGCCCAGGAGCTATGCAAGAAAACTAAACACAGTGTTACTACAACAACACTCGACAGATAACAAAGAACACCATCCCCAACTGAGTGTTACTTTGGAGAATGAAGCTGACGATGGTCGTGGGAACTCGGCTGGTAATGCTGTCGGATCAAACTTGGCAGAGACACTGACTGTGGATGAGGACGCTGGTACGGAGGCTGATGATGATGATGACAATGGCTGAGTTGGACGATTGATGGAATTCACACTGCACACACACACACACAGACACACACACGAACACAAACACACACACACACACACACACAGACAGACAACATGTCACAGCTTCAAACAACTGTCAAAGCTGAACAAGAAATATTTGTCGTCTGCTGAAACAGTACTACGGACGTGTTACCAACCAATAATGACAGGCAAAGCCATGACGTGCAGCACTAGGGTTACTGCCCACGCCAGCATAGCAGTCGACGTGGGTAGGGCGTTCAGTCACGTCTCTGTTTGTCTGTCTGTCTGTTTGTCTGTGCTCTAACAGGAAAACTGATCGAGCTATCAACACCAAACTTGGTACACGTATACTCTATAGCAGTCGCTCGGCATGCATTGACTCAGAGGTCAAAAGGTCAAAGGTCAAGATCACACGGTTACGAAAACCGTTGCGGTTGCAAGACGGTTGCTAGTGACTCATGCTGCAATGGCCTATGCTGGCATGGGTGCGTATGTCGATGTGACTGCCTGTGTTTTCTAGTTCAGTGCTATTTTCATTCTCTCTTTCACTTTTGGATGAATATGTCATGGCATTTTTTTAAAATTAGATTTCAAAAAATATTCAACTAGAAGTAAGTAGGTAAGTAAATATAAATTTTTACAGTGGCCTAAATAACAACGTTACTACAAGGACCACTGTAACGCTGCCAGACAAGCAGTCAGAGAACCAGATGTAAATACAATAGTTGAAAAAGATAAGTCTTTAATTGACGTCAGAAAGTCTGCAGTGATGACGGCCTCAGGCAGACCATTCCAAACTTGAGCTGCAGCAACCGCAATTCTGTCGTTGAGAACGCGTCGACTGCAGCAGGCGAAAAGTGGCCATAGACTTGAACATTATCAGCATAGAGATGCGGCGACAATCTGTGCTTTGTGGAGATCACTTGTGATGTGGAAGGAAAATAGAAAATAAAAGCTAGACCGTGATGCCACAGCATTGACATGGATGTCTTTTCCATCTCAACGGCTTGCTCTGACCTTGACCTTTGACCTCCAAAATTAAACCTGGTCATGAGTAGGCTAGTGGCGATTCCCTGTAAGTTTTGTCAAAACTGCTCAAGCCACTCATGAGATAACAAAATCTGTCTGGACGGAAAGCTTTAGCCACCATTGTCACTATGATGTTGGCGATTAACGTGTCAATTCCCAACCGTCTTATGCAGCTTTGATCGTGGCAATTCGATGCATGAACAAATTTTCTCACCTCCCATATACTGTAACACGTCGATCTCCGCAACTGTTTGAATGACACCTGCCAAATGTGCTGCCAAATGTGGTGAATATATAATCTAGTATGGTGATCTCCGTCCCTGTTTAACCAACCCCTAACAAACTTGGTAAAAGTGTAGGCTAATAATCACTTAAGAACATTATTGTTTTTGATTTTCTATTTTCCTTCCAAATCATCTTCTTCTTCTTGGCAATAATGCTCTCAACTTCAATCAGGTGAAGACTCCGGAGCATGAGCGCAGGTAGACAAAACAATTGCAGCGACAATCGGCTCACAGGAAATCAAACAGAAACAGGTGCAAACTTGATGGAACGACGGTGCAGGTGCAGATGCAGGATAAAATCAGTTATTGTCCAGCTCCTCTGGGTAGGGGCGCAACTCCCTACACTGTACAATACAGTGGAGTACCCGGCGTGTGACATGCGTAACAGTAAAGGCCCTTAATATGTTGCGCTTAGACGCAAAATTGGGCGAAATTTGGTGTTTTTCGCCCCTCAATTTTTGTTAGGGGGCACTTTCAGGAAATCGGCATAGCAGCGCTTCCTTTGGGACTGAAGCCACATCATGTGGTAAACGTCGGTTAACGGACGCCAGGGAAAGTGTGTTGATAGATGAAACATGCGCAAAACATAACATCGCATTTGTAAAACAGGCAATCTCATAATAAATGTATTTCTATGATGCTGAATGGCCGTTAACTTCAAAAGCGGTATTATTATTACCCACGAGGCACTAGCGATGTGCGGGTATTAGCCTTCAGCATGTGTCTGTCTGTGTGTCACATGCTGGTATTGTATCAAAACGGCTAAACATAGGATCACGCAAATAACACCACGTGATAGCCCAGGGACTCTAGTTGTATGACGCCAAAATTCGTTGGTGGACAACCCCCTTCCCCCTAAAATTTGCACTCAAAGTAACCCACCGCCTTTCGAACACCAAAATTTTGACCAACATCCGCTCATAGCGACTCAACCGTGAGAGCTGGCGAAAAAAGTTAGCACATTTTGCTGTTTTCGCCAGTAAAATTCAACTTCTGTCGGAAAAAAAGTCTGCTACAAAGTTTCTTTGTGTGAAAACTTCCAGCGGCAAAGTTGTACTTACATCATTCCTCTATCTAACGGTCCATAGACGGATTGCGGGCAACGTCCCCATCCACCTAAAATTTGCGCTCATAAAGTGACCAACCCCTTCAGAAAACGTCAATTTCGACAGATTTCGCTTAAGAGTGCCGCAGTCGTAAGAGCTAGAGAGAAAAGTTGAATTATTGCTAATAGGAAGTTTACAATGCGCTTTCCATCAAGCCAAAGATGAATCGTGTGCGTTACCCATAAGTCCCCCAAAGGGTGGCTCAAAACGAGAGTTTTTACATTTGGCGTTGCCTTTCATTTCTTCGTTGCAGGTAGTCTAATTTTGTACACGAGTAGGCTATATAAATTCTAGCAATAAGATGACATATCATCAACAAAAGGGCGTGGTTATGGTCACGTGACTGTTTCAAAATTTTGCTGTTTGTCGCGATGCAGCACGTCGCGTGGGTTTGTCAGCGACAGCTGAGCTACTTGTAACTACTACTACACTTATAACTACTATTACACTCATATAATACAAACCTGATATATGACGGATGCAGAGCGAGCAGTGAGGCATGGACGGTAAGCAGAACTGCTGACAGGTGGAAATAGTCAAACTGCAGAGGCAGGTAGTGATGCACGCCACCGTCATGTTTCACATGAAGAGTGACGGTCCGAGTACTCAACTGCTGCAGCACTGTCTCGTCTCTAAGTTCTTCCTCAGTGAACCACAGCTCCACAGACAGCTGAAAGTCTGCATCGGACAGGCACTGCTCTATCTGCATTACACAACTGGGTCATTAGGTCACCATCAGAAATGCGGTCAACTACAACTAGGTAATTCTACAGTGACATCACTGATCATTAGCACCTCTGACACTTTAGACTGTGACAATCTGTACTCTGCAACACAGACAATTTATGATTGCTAAACCAGTGTAGTCTAGTTAACAAAAAATGCATATAAATGGAAACACTATGTGATCAGTTGAGATGCAGAGTAACTCCACAACAAATAGCACGCACCTTGTTGACGTCGACAATTATATAAACTTTAAACGTGAATACGTCGTAAAGTTCAACGTCCTCTTTGCGATATAGGATCTGAAATGTTTTACTAACACCAACAAGGCCACCAAGCACATATGATGGTTTCCAACGAGACCCTGCATCAACACAGCACCACAAGGACGCCATCAGTCAGCCTCCGTACCATCAACACACCGGCACAAGGACGCCATCAGTCAGCCTCCGTACCATCAACACAGCACCACAAGGACGCCATCAGTCAGCCTCCGTACCATCAACACACCGGCACAGATGCAAACAGTCAACCTCCATGCTACTGCATGCAGCTTAGTTTCTCATTTTAACACAATGTGGATGATTCAACGTCCTGGTCATCAGCCAGCCTGGACAATGATGTGTAATCACAGCCAGCCAAGACATCAATGTACCTGCCCCCTCACACACACGTCAATGTACCTGCCCCCTCACACACACACGTCAATGTACCTGCCCCCTCACACACACACATCAATGTAC
>Ga0209780_1004697_pt1 | contig 10589 bp, 8 predicted proteins | sample WorMetexBAHAMAS2_FD_187384 | JGI IMG/M metagenome (GOLD analysis project Ga0209780, IMG submission 187384) | Marine gutless worms symbiont microbial communities from Max Planck institute for Marine Microbiology, Germany - Inanidrilus exumae... | ecosystem: Host-associated > Annelida > Digestive... | reverse complement strand
GATTATGCCAACCCATGGGTGTGCTATCCTGAAAATTTGGTGAAGGTCGGTCCAGTACATTCTAAGATAATATTATTTGTCTCCAAGGGGACCGTTAAAATAAAGAAAGTGACACTAGCTGAACATGAGCCCATCGGCATGCTATGCTGGACTGGCTAATAAATGTTGCAATAAAATAAAGTAGCTGCAAGAAACAGTTATTATATTGCAGATTTATTCTATTTTATTTTACATATGCGGACGGCTTTAGTTGCAGTCTACAATTGTGTGAATCACGCCCAAAGCCTTGTCCACACTAGCAACAATGTCGAAGCAACATTGTGGAATGCTACAAATCGAACGATTCTTTCAACAAAGTCGAACATGTTCAGTGTCTTTCGACTTTGTCGAAATGACGAAATTTCACGAAAAACTCGTTCGACGTTGTTGCCCAAAACGGCAACAATGTCGAAGCAACGTTCGACTTTGTCAAACGAATCGTTTGACTTGTAGCATTCGACAATGTTGCTTCGACTTTGTTGCTGGTGTGGATTGGGCTTTAAACAACAACAACAGCAGCAACCGTTTACAGCCATTATACAGGCAAATTCGTGCAGGCGATGCGGCCTAAAATCTCTGCATTTTCCTGCAATCTTGATGCCAGCAGATTCCAACAGTTGCGGTGACCAATACAGTGCCGGTCGAGTAGTCTCAGAAGTTCCAGCTAGGTCTACAAGCCCACCCGGTGGCCGCGCCTCCTACCTCGCCACGGTGGCGCTCGGCGTCGGCGAGTGCAGCGCGTTCGTAGGGCTCCTTCTGCTTGGCGTCGAGCTGCTTCCACTCCTCATACAAGGCCTTCGCGTTCTCCTTCAAGGACAACACTCAGCCGTTGTGCATACATCATCGTTTATTAGACAACAATGAAATTAACGTTAGCAACACACATCATGCCTCTAGATCGGCACAGAGAGATGGCAAGCTGCATGCACCATCGCTAAACCAATCTGCACGATTGATTACGTCTCAGTATTGAGCCAAGTCATGTGACCTGTAAACGGCGGTCAAAAGAAATACACATTTAGAATCCGGGCACCAATAGTCTATTTAATATAGGCCTACAACACTTATGAGATTATTGTATAAGGGCAGTTGACAGGTGAGCACCAAGCAGTCCCATCGTTCGGACGAAAATGGTCACCAAATAGTGGCGGATGGTTCATGGATGAACCCGGGTTTCCCACATTCGCGTCCGTCGGGCGGCTAAAGTCGACGGCCGCCGCCATCTCTCGTCCGGTACGACGGCGCTCATTGGTCCGACCGCTTAGTGGCGTATTCAGATGGGATGACAGTAGACGCCAGTAGGTCGATGGCATCCCCCTTTGAAAGTCAAAAAATAAATAATCCTATTTTATACATGGATCAACGTCTTTTGTTATGAAAATGCTGTGAAAATACTTCATTTAAAATCAATAAATAATAAAATTTTGCATGTAACGTTACAATTTTCTCTCGCTCGCTATAAACGCTCTCTCGATTAGGTCTCAGTCCTTTCTGACATCCCCTCGACTGTTAAATCATGCATACGCCACTGCGACAGCTCAACAAAAAATCTTGTACGACAGTACATTCCCCGTCGCCATCTGTAGAGTAGACGGTACGTCACGTCACTAACAGCTACCGTGTGACCATTTTCGTCCTAAAACCACTTAACAATATCACTGCTTAGCCTACCTGTGAACTGTTAAACACTCTAGGCTCAAGAGATACTAAGAAAACACTTGGCTATGTGAACCGAGCTCATGAACGATCGAAAATCATTCTGCAGTCGCAATACATATCTGCAACCGTTCACGTTCCTGTTCTATTTGAACGTGACGTCATTCAGTTGAAGACGTATGAGTTGACAATATTTTATTGCCCACTTTTACACTACTCGTGTGGTATTTTGTCGACACAGCGTCGATATACACTGCAGTATCACAGAGGCAAATTCAGGCCGTCGAAGAAGGGGATCGATTGAGTTAAGGTTTTACGTCTCACCCCACACAAAACAGGTCATTTCCGGAAAGATTTTTTTCCAGCCAATCTCTTGGCTAAGTTCTGAAAAAGTAAATCGAACACAACAAAAGCAAATAACAAAACAAAATATGCAACAACATATAATAAATGCAAAAAAACTAAAGCACGGAAACGGAAGGTCCTAGATAAGTAAGGAAGTAAAGAAGAAATTAAGTAAGGAAGTTAAGCAAGCAAGCAAACAATTTATATAGCGCTGAAATTAACAACTGAATCACGGCGCATAACATCCTTGGAGCTCGTACGGTGAAGAAGGGATCGGGTGCCTAGGATGGCGCCTATAGGTGAGGAGGCAAGAGGTGAGATGTGGGAGGGGTTGATGCATTTGCGCAGTACGATTTTGAAGTTCATGTCTCTGTCTTTGTTATTCGGCGCCATCACGTCCTTTACCGAGTTAAAAGTCTGGACGGAGCTGGCTCTGGCGCGTAGAAAGAAGCAGAATGCGTTGCAATTGCAGTGCGTTTGTGTGCTGTCATCCGATCGTTCGCCACATTTGCTCGTAGTCGCTGAACAAAACATTCACAGCTCGCAGAACATCAACACCAGCTCGCATTGAAACATGCAACAATGGCAATACACATCACATGTTGCTTTATGCTTGTACACACTTGCTTTGATCATCACGATCATCATCATCTTCGTTTAATAAAAGTTGATAAAACGCAACTTATACAATATATGACAGAAGAGAAATAGCGAGAGAAAAAAACAGTCAGTACAATGTCATATCCTTGTATAGCAAACGAGTAATAAAATTACGATCGTCATAGTCTGTTTTAATGCTAAGAGTATATTCTGCTGCGTAGAACATATTTATAACAGGTAGGGGCGGGTGACAGTTGTTGTAATACATGCTGTTCATTCGCCTGCATTCGCGCAAAAAGAGCATCATCCATGTCAGAGACCAACTGATGCAGGTATCAAATATCTACCACGGTTAAAATGTGGTGAAAATCGGTCTGGTGAATCGTGGGATAATTTGCCTCAAAGGTTTATTTTAAAGAACGAAACGACGGGGTATTTATCTTTCAACTTTGTAAAGTTTGGAGTTACTGAACCAAAGTTCACCAATTCTCAAGCGATGTAGCCAGATCATCACAGATGAACTTTTCAAAATTAGAATCGCGATATTGCAATCCGTTTTGGAATGCCAGGGCTACGAATAAAGGTGAATAGTCCGACTTTTGCCAATTATATGACCCTATAATTGGTTGCCGTACGTGGCAATGTCCCTTGGTTGAGCCATTCGAAAAAGGGGGTCAAATCGGCAATCTACGATCAAATCTACCACATGGTAAAAATCTGGTAAAAATAGGTACAGTAGGTCTTGAGTTCTCTTTGCTCAAAAGTTTATTTAAAAAGAAATTTACGCAAGCAATAGACCTAATAGCGGGCTAAATAAGCGTCTCATTCATTCAAACATCATGACGGCAGGTTTATGACGTTTATGTGAAATGGTAACATACGTGAAAGGTTAGCAACGCCGCAACACTGCAACATCCCAAAGATCGACTGTGCCGCCTTAAAATGAGTAATGAGTCCGCTAAATATTATTTTAAAGTTTACAATTTTGAAGAAGTTGAAGTTGAAGACAGAACATTTGTATACTGTATAGCGTCTATTATACGTTAGAACTCACCTCTAAGGCGCCCGGAATGGCACATGTTAACGAGGACCACACCGTTTTACCTGTCACCCACACGCTTATCCACGAATGGAATGAGCCATCCTGCCTTTACTCCCCAGCCACAACGCATCACCGAACTTTGGCCGGTACTCAGAGGGTATAGGCTGAGTTGGCCTAGGTGGCTGGTTGCATACCGAGATGGTATGCCCGCCCGAAAACGGTCACTCATTCCAGTATACCGACGGCGGCATTGAGTCGCAAGTCCGACGTCCTAACCACTAGACTACCGAGACAACAAGTTAATCCACGCCACGCACCTTTCTTCGCGCTTGGCTTGTTCGGCATCGTTGTTGTTGCGAAGAAATGAGATGTATGAACTGTCGGTGGACTAGCTCGACCAAGCGCCGGAGACTGACAGACAACGCCATGGCAACGCAACTGACGTCATCTATACTTCGAGAATAACATGTCACTCCCATAATCCTTATAATAATATCTTACAACTAAGGGTGTTTCGTATATTAAAGACTCTAAAGTAAAGTTGATTTAAAATAAAATCAGCATCAATTTTCTGAATAAGTTTAGTTTACTACTAGCATAATGCCTAAAGTAAGCTTGAACTGTTAGGACAGTCAACATCCACTGCAAATTTTTCTGCTTTATTCTTGCATCTCGTTTGTTGCTGATGCAAAGACTGTTCTTCTGAAACGTTTGGGGGTACGTTCCGGTACGGAGCGTACATTCCAGGGGAATGACTTTGAAATGATTCCAACAATAAAAATGGAAACTAGACATTTTATTTTGGCCGTGAGTTTCCCGCGATCTGTTATCATTGCGGAGTTCTGGCGGCCTGAAGTTGCCATTAAATTGAAAATTTTCGCGAAATGTTTGCGTTTTTTGAAAAAACGACACCTTGTGATAAAATTTTCAAAATTCTGTTTAAAAGGTATACATCGCGACACCGATCGACGTCGTTATGTGTAAAATTCGTAAAAATTGTCCGACGGGAAATCGATGAAATCGTGCGTTGTTCACCTGACTAAAAAAACAAAATTTCAGCTCCCTCTCAAACTGTCGCTACTGCATGGATCGCGCCTAAAGTCTGCCATGGCCAGCCCCCAACATTTGGCTCACAACATTTTAATTTTCATCAAAATCGGTTCTTTTGGCGGAGTTATAGCCCAGCCGGCCGCGTGAAGGCCGTTCTTTGGGCCCTATGGGTAAATCCGATACTACATACATACAGGGTGGGCCAAAAAAGTGATACCTCTCGTACAATGTAATGTAATGTACGAGAGGTATCACATATTTTGGCCCACCCTGTACATAGTTATTTAAGCACAGCAGAGCAATGTAGTTTATATAATCACTAACTGATAAGAAAATAGTCTCTGCCGCTAAGGCCAACATATAGGATTAAAATCACTTACACGTCGCCATAGACAAATAATCGATACAATACAATACAATACACAATTAAATTTTCCCCATAAAAAACTGTGAGAATATACTCGCCCAAAGCGATACATCGCTTTGGCGAGTAATAAATACTTGTCGTTGACGATCTGAAGTCTATCGCAGTAGTTAAAATATAGTTAATAACTGCGTTTTACTAAATGTTTAACCACAGTAGCGGTCCCTCTGCGGTAGCTGAGCTACTTGTGTCAGTTATAATATTATTATACCGATTTTATTATTATAATTACGTCACGTAGCACTGTTCAGTGTGTCATGACTACATGACACATTTTATATATTCAACTTTATTCACCATTTTTGGAAAACAAATCAGGAAATCCACATGCACACACACATACATACACACATACACACACACACACACACACACGCACACACTGAACATTTCACAATAAATAATACAATATTACATAAATTTTGTTAGCCACGTGATAATTTGTCACCTAATTAGACAAGGCGCTATTACTGCTCCTTTATCGTTTGATGGCTAATCGCTTTTCAAATTACGACTCGAAATACGATGACGATGGGGCCTGATACTGTTACAGTTGGCCGTATTTACAGCACTGATAGTCAGCTGTCTGTCTGCTTGTCTGTTAGTACACTGGTCTGATTGACAACGGCCTACCTAATGCAATTCTGCTGTTTGCTTAAAGTCCTTCGATAAATCATCCAATTGTTGCGCTTGCCGACCGGCGTTATTTTATCGCTAGCTGGCATAGACGTGTGATAGACCGAGAAGCGTACCGTTCCGTCTTTTACTGTGCCGTGTAAAATGGATTAACGCGTTAACGCTTAAAATGGTTAAATTTGAGCGAACACTTTCTGATGAGGCTGGCATATTTTTGAATTTTCCGTTCATACGCTGACACGCAACAACTATTCTGCAGGTCGAAAATATCTAATAACGACTGCAACGGAACGAAATCGCTGTGGTTCGGTTACGGGTTTCACCAGACGCACGCAAAATCCCGCGGAACAGACTTTTTCAATTTTGTGATTCTATGTAGGCCTACGACCGCTGTAGATCAGCGATGACTGCATGGCCTGCATGCATGCGTCTTCATCATTCACAGTGACTTGCGGTCTATACAGACAAACGGCTGCGTTTGACTCCTTCAGTTACGCGCGGTGTGCAGCCTGCGACGACTATTGTCTAACATGATGATAAATTTCACTAGACTGTCGTTGTTGCTGACGGCTTTCGTATGCCTGCAGCCGCAAAGTGCTTCATTCAACAGGTAAAACTTCATCATAAATAGAATATTTACACCGACAGATTGTTCTTGCCACAGTAAAGTTGAAGATTTCACGGGACTCAAAGCGACACGCTGTCCCTCTTGAATTTTAGGGCGCCAGCAATCTTCTCAAAATTGTCGAGTATATATTGCTGTCTGACATAAGTTTAGACCTACATGTTCGTGTAAGTACGACGTCGCTTTACGTTAAAACCTACAGGTATATGCATGCAAGGTTGGATAACACTAAGTTGTACTGCTGCAGCTAAGACATCGCAAGGCTAAGATGTCGTAGCAGCTTGATGTGCAGTCAAACAAGGTGTCGCCCTAACGGGACGTAACCGTACTGGCCCGCCGTGCAGTGTCGGCCGCTTGATCGCCCACGCGCCCGGCGGCCGGCCTGCCTGCCTTTCGGCAGCGTTACAGACGACAGACGACGACAGACAACGACAGACAACAGACGACGACAACAGACACCAACGACCGTTACTAGTCTGCCTCCGTACACTATGTGTAGGCGGGCCAGTAATAAGTTGAAATAAGAACGACAGGTTAAAAGGGCCTTGCATCATCTACATGAACTGCCTATTCCTACAATGCGCCAAAATAGTTATTTCTTAAAGAGTTAAGTGAAATAAACTCCTTAACAAATTTCAATGTCACAATTATAAGCCTAGAGAAAACGAACAGCATTAGCGGTAATCAAACCAACTTTATAACAAACCTCTAAACAATTATTGATGGAAAATTATTTTGATGTGCCTACAATTTTAGGGGTCATGCACCCCATATAAAATAAGGGGTCTGTCGACCCCTCGGACTCATTTTGCTGGCGCCCATGCTCGGCGACAGCTGTGTCTTTCGTAATATGACTTTGTAACTATGTCGACTAATGTAGGCCTACGTTACCTTTCTCCTCTGAGACAATATATAGCTTGTCTGTGTGGTCCTCTCGGTGTTCTTACAACGCGAAAAAAGACTCCTCCATCCTCTTCCGCATAAAAGATCACTAGTAACGATGGGCTTGGGTCATTTTGTTAATTATGTGCAATCCCTACAAACCCGACGTAGGCGTTTGAAACTAAATCGATGTGAAAATAACAAGTTTCCTTGGAAGTAGGCAATTGTAATAATAACAAATTGCAATTGAGGACAGTATGTACTAGCTGTATCTGAAGTAAGTAAGTAAGTAAATTCTTTATTAAACACATGACATACGCACATGCAACATAATGTGATAAAAACATGGGACGAATGCATACAAAAAAGGCTACACAAAAGTAGTGTGAAATAATAACGGTTATACGTATACGAACAACATAACAATAAAATTAGTTGATTAATAGATGTCGCTAAATAACATAGAGAAAGTTTTTCTTGCTAGCAGCATTGACATCTGTAGGTAATATTAGACCGTGTGTGCGATGACGTAAGTGATACTGAGTGTTTTTAGGTTTGGGAGAGGAGGCGGTGGAGAACGTGGTTTGAGCTGTACATTGTAGAGAAGAACAGTTTGTCATCTGAATCCTCACTTAATTCGCCGAGAGTGCAGAAGGAACGGGGGAGATAACCGTACCGTATGGCCTTCTTAATGATGGACTGAAGCCGGTTCGTTTCATCAGCCTTTAGATATCCCCACCAAGCAGGGCTAGTATACAAGAGTTGTGAGACCAAAGTGGCGCGTGTTACGTCCCATAGCTCGTTTCTGTTGAGTCCGTGGGCACGGATGGTTTTTAGAGCATACATAGAACGAGCAGTTTTAGCGACAAGATCGGAAATGTGGTGGTGAAACGTAAGGGTGGAACTAACAGTTATGCCAAGTATGTGCATTTTCTCCACCCGCTCTATGCCTGGGACGGGAGTTGGATAAGAGAAATATTTTCTCTTATGTGGGAGGTGAACAATCATTTCACGTGACTTGCTGCTGTTTAATTTTAAGTTGTTATCTGTAGCCCAATCTGATATGTGTTGAATCTCTTGTCGCACAGATAATGTATTGACAGCCGGGACCATAAGGTAAGTGTCGTCAGCGTATTTGCAAAGTAGGTTGGTTGGAGAAATAGGATTAATTCAGGTCAGAGGCTGTAAAAACATATTCCACTGGACCTAGACCAGAGCCCTGGCAGCGTGTGAGAAACCTTGCCATCGAGTTTTGTCTGATGCTGTCTTCCAGATAGGTTGTTGACTATCCAATTATGGAGGTAGTCTGGTATAGTGAAATTGGCCAGTTTGTTGACTAGACTATTGTAGGGAGTTGGCTTTTGTTTTGTGTCGTTTTTGGTGGTTCTTGTGGAGATGTGTGCAGTGAGAGTGCTGGAAAAGAAGGGGATGCACTGCGTGCAAATACAGTCGGGAATTGGAGCGAAAGTATGACATCTCCTGATATATCGTCTGCTAAACTCAGTGTAGATTTTGAGATTCTTCTTGATCCAACCTCTCCCTTACAAGCGGTACAGGATCGCCGGGAATTGGATGCCGTTTCTGGTACCTAAGATCGTACTGCCTAGGCATTAACTCATGAGAGAACGTGCCGTCAATCGGCGTCAACAGAAGAAATTATACGACGCAGCGCTTGCAGAATGAATTAAATATCGTTTGAAGCGAGTGACTCTGCCTCTGTTGTTATTCCCTGCTACAGAATTAAGGGAGACCAGCAGTCTGCCTACCTCCTCTGGCAGGGAAGAAGATGTATGTTTTCCTCGTAGATCAAATTAGCCATTGTAGTCAACAATTTTCTTTGCAACACATGAAACACTCTCAACATTTAATCAGTTTTCGACAGCAAACGACAACTTCACTTTCTTCTACATTTTTCACGTATTACCGCAAAGTCCGCAACGTGAAGCCACGTGCTCAACAGTAAGTTCCTCACAACATTCTACATCGACAACTCGCAAACTAAGAAGAGCCGAGAATTCCCATGAATTATCGTTTTTATAGTCAGTCGAACGGAAGCTAGTATATCCATATATGGTTAAAATCCGAGAAAAGAAGTAGCGGCTCTTTCTCGGTATTCCGGGTAAAGGGGAGGGGCTTAGTTCAGACAAGAGCCATTCAGACATTCAAATGTTCCCCTAGAATGAATGTCGACTCGTCTCACTGCACTGTCTGGGTGCCCGAAACTGATAGAATCCATTATAAATTTAGGGGTGATTTTTCTTCAGAGTTTAGTTATAGTGTGAAGAAGATAAATGAGTGCGGCTGTGGTGGATTTTGTAGGTCGAAAGGCGAACTGGTCTTGAAACGGATGACTATAGTCAATAGTCGGGATGCATGAGGATTGGATAGAGGTAGTCCTTGACAATAAATTTTTCCATAAGTCTGGCAAGAATAGGAGTTATGGAGATGGGCCTGTAGTCAAAAAAGGACAAAGGAGAATCGACCTTAGGTACGGGGGTAATAATGCTAGATTTCCACTGTGTGGGAACGACGGATTGCTGTAGGGACAAATTGAATAAATGGCTGAGTGGGCGTGAAAAAGAAGAGGCATCAAGCTGGAGAAACCAATGTGGGAGACTGTCAAGACCGGCTGAAGTGCGTTTGATTTGATCCAAGCTACGAAAGACACGGTATTCAGTGAAAGAACTGCAAGGACAGGGTACGTTAACAGTAGACTTGGATAACGGAGGGGTGTAGTGTTGATCTGTAGATACTGTAGCAAAATGCTGATTAAGCTCTGTGACCGTTACGTGGTTCAGACAGCGGCGTGACTTATTTTTACCCGTGACCTGTCTAACCTTCTCCCAGAGCTCCTTGCTCCCTCTGCTGCTGCGAGAAAAGGTTATTTTGGCCTGATCTACAATACTTTGTCTTACTTTCTTAGTTATAGACTCGGCCTTTTCTATTTTCCGGTTGCGCATAAGCCGATTGAAGGATAAATTAGCCTCATACGGGACTGACGGTCGACTCTACGCAAGCGATGTTCCTGCCAAATTCAAAGTCACTTGAAAGGAAAGGAAAGGAAGCGTATTTATATAGCGCCTTTTTATATACTATGTATATCTCAAAGCGCTCAGGCATGGATCACACAGTTTTACCTGCAAATACACAATGCCTGCCTTTCCTTCGTATGCGTTTACCAGATGGCGCCACCTCTAACTGAGGTAAGAGACATCTAATTGCAGCTTACTACTCATCTATCAACCCCGAAGGGATGAAAGGCTGAGTTGGCCTGGTTGGTTGACCCATAG
>Ga0209780_1004696_pt1 | contig 10589 bp, 7 predicted proteins | sample WorMetexBAHAMAS2_FD_187384 | JGI IMG/M metagenome (GOLD analysis project Ga0209780, IMG submission 187384) | Marine gutless worms symbiont microbial communities from Max Planck institute for Marine Microbiology, Germany - Inanidrilus exumae... | ecosystem: Host-associated > Annelida > Digestive... | reverse complement strand
GTTGTGCAGTCAACTGCAGTGCCTTTGTAGCAATGCTTACAGACTCTAGTTTATATTGTGCTTAGTTGCTTCTGAAATCACAGCAATCAATCATGATAAAAGCATCATCTGGCTGTTCACAAAAAATGCTCTCAATGTAGCTGGAGCCACGCTAACCAATCAGATGCTGGCTGGCATTGAAAATGGAGCTATAACACAGTCGAAATGCGTTATCTAAGTCTGCCAATGTATCCCAGGTTAAACCAAATGAGTAAATCAAAGCCCCATATCTAATGCGAACCCTAAACACTGCATCAAATTTGGGAATTAATATGCTGCTTCGTCGTTTGCAACAAATCTAATCAAATCAAATCAAATCAAACGCAAATTTGTATAGCGCCGTATATTGCAAGCGAATCAAAGGCGTTGGAAAATCAACAGTCTAGACGGCTACAGAAAAAGCTCTGAATGGGGAAAAGCAACTGTACTTCTTGGTTAGTTACAATAAAATGCAATAAAACTTTTAAAGCCCAGTCACAAAGTCAGCAAATCACACCAACTGTGGAATAGAACAAAATTAGATTGTAAAAGCAGTTTTAAAACGACAGGTCATGAGAGCTCATCCAAACTAGAAGATGGCCCCAGCATTGACGTGAATGCCTTCGCTACCTTGACGGCCTGCTGTGACCTTGACCTTTCACCTTTGACTGCCAGAACCTAATCAGTTGGGCTAGAAAATATTCCCTGTAAGATTCATCGAGATTGTTCAAGCTGTGCATGAGATATTGTCGTAACAAGATATGTCCGGACAAACAAACGAACGGACAAACTAATGCGGCAGACGGACAGCGGGAAAACATGTCAGGTGGCAATGATATAAAATGTTATGAGAATCAGTTCAAATTGATCAACTCAAACACCATTAGCATATGCCATTGTACAAAAAAGCTCCACATATTTGCATCATATGCATCTGACCAGTCTAGAGTGTATGGCTATACGAAGACAGACACATACCAGATGAATCATAATATCGTACTTTTTTCTGGGCACTCAAGCCAATTAAGAATCAAAATGCCAACAATGAACAAGAAATATAATGACAACAGAAGGCAAATTCATACGCAGGAATTGTTGTTTCTTTCAGAGGGTGTTCTCTGCCAGCCAGAGTGTGGTAGCCAAGCACGTTAACTCGCTCCGGCATGTAGCTACTGTCGGACGCATTCACTTTGATAAAGAGCTTGCTGACAATTACGCCCTTAGCAATTTTCAACCTGCATATAAATACACAACACATCATATACTAGCAACAGTCGAACCACATCAACCCATTTTAACAGCCATCTTCAAGCCGGTTCCGCCTATGTCGTCTTCCTCTATTTGTTCAGGAAGAGTACCTTTATGGATAAATGGCACCAGCTTTGTATGTGACAGATGTCCTTCATGTCAGCCAACCATCAGAGTCAAAGTGCTAACCGAACTCAAACCACTGACCACAACCGCCGTCAATCACCAACTGACCTCATTCTTTCTTTATCACCACTCGACTCTCGAGGAAACTAATGGCAATGCTCCCTTTATGCCAGCTCTGATGCTAGTACCTGTATCCAACCACACCACATCACATCACTATGCCTTGAAACCTGTCACTGCTTGTCACTGTCAGCTGGAACACACACCAGTATAACGGACATTCCCTACATGAAACTGGATTAACTGAACGTTTCCATGATGTCGAGGAAAGACTTATGCACAAGTTGTGCATAGCCGGATAATCTTCCTGTTGCTGAAGCATATAATTAATCTTTTCTTCAATCACTGCCAGAGTGAAGGGACGTCATTCCCTTTACACCATCTCCCGCATCAGTACGAAAGACACAATCATTCTACCACTACCATTCATTCGTTCTTTGCGGGCAGGGGTCCAGCCTACTCTGGACCTCAGCGCTGAGACCATATAGCAGTCCAGTGTGCTTGTCCAGGGAGAGGAAGGGAATTGGTAGGTGTGTGCGATGTGTGTTAGCAACGTGCGGGGAAGGCGGGTTAAGTAGGAGTAAGCATCTTGTTGGGTATTTTTATAGCGTGCCCCTTCTAGACGCCCCTTCTAGAGGTGGCCTACTACCTGGCTTAGCCCTGACTGGCGCTGTATATTACGCCAGCCAGCGGCCAACCAAGTCTGTTTAACTTCGACTCACGCTGGCACGGCAGGCAGACTTGACACTGCTAGATCAAGGTGCCTGCAACGGTCACAGTTTACAGAGGACACCGTTGAACCGTCTTATTCCTGCCCAGGATTATCTCCCTGTTCATCAAGTGCATAGGTATTATTAGAAATAATTCTTTGGTAGGTGGACGCGCCCGGGTCGAGTCGAACCCCAGCCACTGAGTGCGTCACGATCTACTGCACATGGCGGCCGAGTGCGTTAACCACTCGACCACGAGGGCAGGTATCTTACCACTACCACTACCAATACTTCCATTTAACGGCCGAATTTTCCAGGTGAACCTGGCTCAGCCAGTTCCCTCTCAGGTTGTCCTCCTGACGGACGTCTTTCCTGCCACCCAAACATCAGTATAAAAGCAGCAAAAAGAACACAAAGCACTAACCCTAACCAGAGGCCTGGACTCATTCTTTGTTCATCCACCATTGGAATCCTGAAGGGTTGCTCCCTTTTCTCTGTGATGCTAGCATGAAACTGCATTCTACTCCAACATGGAAACCTTTACAGAGACCTGGAAAACCCGGGACAACTCTGAACAGTAGGACAGCTAGACAAAACTGAAACATAAAAGTAAACCTTGCAACCCTGGATATTTTTCAAACTGAACTAAGTCTTAAATGGGACATCTCTTATTACTGTCCACCATGGAACATGTGTAAACCACAGACTGGTATCATCTACTTACTAACTAATGCCTCACGTTAATACAAAGCACAGCACACTACTGCTATACTTCCACAGAACAAGAACGGTACTTAGCGTCACAGACTCTACAGTTTCCAGTCATCCAATACAGTCATCTAGAAGTCTCTGTATGCAGCCCTCCAACTCTAGTTGCTGTCTGTGGCAACGTTTGCCAGACACTTAAAGGTGTTTTCCTGCACGAACTACGGCATCTGAGAACTTTTTACCGATGCTACACAGATGTGCTCATCATCATCATCATCATTATCACTAAATGAGCTAATTTACCGAATCCAGTGAGCTCCTGCACGGCCATTGGAGCACCACTGACTTGTGTTATTTTCATCCAGTAACCTAACAAGCAAACACTACATATAACACAGACTGAGGGTGGATATCGGAAAAATAATCACATTGATTAACTGATTGCTTATGCCACTGGTAGGCTGATATATTCACTTAAGTGTAATAATTTTTGATGTGTGCATAAGACTTCATCCTACATCTGCTGTATCACAGTGCCATCACTATTATACTGTTCATCAGAAAACGTTTTCACTCATTTATCCTACATTAACAAGCTTGCAGTCACTCTAAACTGAAAGGCCGAAACAAACTATACATAACAATATTTAGTAAATATAATTTATAAATGTGCACAATGGTCAGCAGAAGCCAAACCTGAATTAATATAGTAAACTATTGTAGTTAGCTAACCTGATGTCTATAAATTGTGGCTGTAGCTACCAGATAACAACTGCTAAAATAAAGTATGTAAGTAAGTAAAAAATTTATAAAGCACTGTAATCGCTTAAGTGTAAATGAATTATAAAGCACTGTAATCGCTTAAGTGTAAATGAATCAGAGCTGCTGGCTCAGCTGCTGGAGGTTGTTGAAAGCAGACTGCAACAAATAGATTTTGAGATGCTTTAGAATTAATTCAGGTTTGGGATAAATAAATGGAACAACAGAGTGAAATACAGAGCACTGGTGCAGCAATACAGAATAAGTGGAACTGAAAGACAGCTTAAAACAAGGAAAATGCAAACTGGTGGAAGATCACAACTGCAAAAAGTAGACATTTTTAGACACTGAGTAACTATCTGAAAGTTACCGACTACTTCTATTAGTACCTTTTAAGCCGCATTCCATGCATGCAGTGCATGACATGCGGCCTATTGCTACAGATATTGCACGTAGCATAGCATGATCTGCCTGTGTGGTGGTCATGTGGATATGCCTTGCAAAAACGGCTGAACTGATTGAGATGCCGTTTGGGGGCTGACTTAGGTGGGCCCAAGGAACCATGTATTAGATGGGGTCGAGATCCCCTCACAGTAAGGTGCAATTTTTGGGTTTGTCCAGCCCACTGAAAAGCATTGGGAAAGGAAAGGGAAAGGAAAGGAAGAGTATTCATATAGCACCATTTTATATACTATGTATATCTCAAAGCGCTCAGGCATGGATCACAGTTTTATCTGCAAATACACCATACCTGCCTTTCCTTCGTAAGCGTTCATCAGACAGCGCCACCACTAACTCAGGTAGAACAAACAGCAATTGGTAGAAGACATCCAATTGCAGCTTACTAGTCATCTATCAACCCCAAAGGGATAAAAGGCTGAGTGGGCCTGGTTGGTTGGCCTATAGCTGACGGTTTACCCACATAAGTGGTCACCCGTCAGCTACAGATTGAGCACAGGACAGGGAAAGTTTGCCGGCCAAAGACCGACGTTCTAGCACTGTGCCATGAGTCTCTGCTGTGGCATATGCAGCTAAAGAGATTCCATCATCAATTAAGGCATGCAGCAGAAGGGACCATTCAGTCCTTAATAATGGCACAACACGTGATGCAGCCTTTCATCAAAATTCTTTGACCACGTGTTGTTAACTAGATTTCCAACCTCACTGCATACAAATGGAGACGATCAAAATAATAGCAATGCCTTCTGTGCTAGCAACGAATCAATTCTCACTAACATAAGCACAAAGCAAAAACGAACCTTGCGGCATTTTCAGTATTAGAAGACAGTTCACAAGACAGTATGCACTGCTTTGTGCGAAGTGATGTTAGTTTACGACTTGTGCCGTCATCTTCAGCTAAAACAACACATCAACGATGACAGCTGCTTGCCTATGACACTTCAACTACCGTACGACCATCTTCCATCTTCATGTATAAAACATCAATTAACTAAATTAAAAACAACTGACGACAAAAACAAATAATCTTAGTTCTTACTAAAATGTCAAATAACGTACTGAATTGTGTTAGGCTATCTACTTCACTTTTGAGTTATCTTTGGAAAATTTTCAAACTTTCTGTACCAGGTTACTACCCCCACCTGAATGTGAAGGTGATCATTTAGAATTCATGGCTGTATTTTTAAAAGAAACGACCACTGCAAACTGCACTGCAGGGACAAAACCACAGGTCGAATAATAATAATAATAATAATAATAGAATAATATGCAAATTTATAATGCGCACAAAGTCAGGCATGCTTGAATCATGGCATACAAAGATAGACAGACATCGCTTATTATCACATCCAATATGCATTCGTTCAAAGTATTTGGCGGATGACTGTCTGGCTATCTCTGACATTGCTGGCTAGCGACACCTACGGTCCACTGGCGCCGAGATACTGTTAGTACCAAGAAAAAGGACCATGCTGGGGATGAGGAGTTTCACGGTCTCAGGTCCATTCATCTGGAACAGTTTACCAGCCGCCCTACGAACTGCAACTCTCTCGCCATTTTTGATGTTCGCTCGACATCTGAAGGCCCACCTGTTCGGCTGATTGACATTGTGTCTGAGGACCATTTATGACACGCTCTACAAATCTACTCATCATCGTCATCATCATCATCATCATCATCATGTAAACCTGGGTTAGCTTCCACCTAAGCCACAACAGGATATCTTGGATAAATGCCACAGGAAAATGAAAGTATTCACTATTGAAGGTTATTAACATTGTAATGTCTAGCCGTTCCGTTTTTCTTTGTAGGCAGGGCACTAAACTAACCACATAGTGTATATTGTATAACCATGTAAAAAGTTACCCACTGGCTCCCTCCTTTCTTTATCCACTCTTTAGGGGAGGGGCACTGTGTTCGCTTTATTCTGCTCGGCAATCACAGTATTTCATTAAATGATAGACAGAACTGCTAGATAATGTTAGGCAACAGCAATCATTAAAATGAATGGTGACTAGAACTAACTGGCCAAGTCAGCAAGCCTGGCAAAGTTCTCTTTAACAACCAGCTTCCGTGTAGAGGCAACATCGTTGACGGCCGTCATGACGGGACAAGGCAAAACGTAACTCGGTGCACGGTGCCTCAGTAGAAACTGTTCAGAATCAAACATGTCTCCAGTTAACAACACTTCACTGCTTTGATACCCCTGGTCTGGCATCTAGTTGGTAAAATAATCTCAAAATAAAATCCCAAAAGGTTCCTCTATGGAAAACTGTTCAGCAGACTGGGCCTAACCTGTCCTCTGGCCACCATCACTAACCTTAGTGACTAAATTTAGCCGGAGCATTTTAGCCATGGTGAATGCTCATTTATCCACTAATAATATTTTTATTGTGACAACAAACCACAACTGACATGGCATGCTTTGAGCAAATAAGTTTCTAGTTCTTTGCTAAAAGATGAAAAAATCTCCTTAGCTAATATTGAATTTAGCCGGTAAAGAGGCGTTCGTTGGACCACATTAGCTAAATTCAGTGAAAGTGAACACGCTCCTGTATTAACTCCAAAGAAAAATGGCAATTAAATGTGAGTAGTGGGAGGGTCATTTTAGCGACAGCTAAGGCGGCAAAGGCACCAAGTCTGGTCTTTCTACCACAGCTGACTTTTTACCAGCATCAGCTCCTGCCAGACATTGCCTCCAGTGAGGGAAACTCATCCTCAGGCCCACTGACCTACTACCCTGATCCACTGACACAAGCATTTATGCAGCAAAAGATGACACTAAAATTGTGCTAGTGCCAAACAGCAGTGCTAGAAAAAACAAAGAACGAGAACAAATATGAGACCACAAAGTGTAGCTTACATCAAGGATGCGTGATGCATGATGTCGCGTATCTAGGTTGTTGCTACTGTAAACATCAACCAATCCTGTACAGCAAACATTAAACACTGATTAAAATACCAAAGAGCAGCATATTGACGTTTAGGTGACACAATGGTGGGTAACGCTTCTTGCAGTTGCTGATGAGTTAATCATTACATGCCATCGTTAACCTATGTATAAACTTAAAGCTTTTTCACATTTTCTATGCGGCAATTGAACTATTGCTAAATAGGTGAAGGGGCAGGATACACCTCTGCAAAAATGATGGTGTGACAAGTACAAAGCTTGCTGAACTCCTAATTTTGGCAGATCATCCCCAAAATGTGGTCCCATTACCAAGACAAATCCATAAGGAGATGTACTAACCAACATTGTAATGACTGATAAGCAGCTAACAGGCTAGCATTATCAATTTATTCTGGATTCATGGCCGAAAATTCACACAATTTATGAACCCAAAACTTGCGGTGAGGAACCATTATTATCAAGTACGACTTTCAAGGACTGCAGCATTCAATTCAAAGACTTCAAGTACTTTCAAGGACCTCATCTGTTATCAAATAATTTCAAGGGCCTGGAATTTTTACAACCGATTTCAACCATTTTCAATGATTTCTCCAGCATGCTGAGCCCTGCTCATGAATACAAGGTGTCGCCCTAACTGGACGTAACCGTACTGGCCCGCCGTGCAGTGTTGCCGAGGAGCTATAATTAGACTGCATGTGACATGACATCATCACCTTGCCTTCGTGGCTGAAGCCACTTGCAGGCCAGCCGTGGAGTGTTACAGACAACGACAGACAAAGACAGACGCCAGCGACCGTTACTAGTTTGGCCCCACTACACTATGTGTAAGCGGGCTAGTAAAAACAAACAAACAAACTGTCGCAAAGCATAACCTTCAGTAACCACAGATAATAGGGTTGCTGATGCAGAAGACGTTGATAATGATGACACCAATACTCACCAGGAGTCAGAGAGCAGCGTTTCATCGCCGACACCATGCTACTGATATCAGTGAACATTCCATCCGTAGGATAGTTTGTCAGAGTCTTACGCAGCTGTACAATATTTAACTGTCCTTCTCCGTCGATATCCAATTGCTTGAACACCTGTCACGTCCACACTTCTAGTGATCACAGAAAGGTAAAGCCTGCCATACCACATCGGGGAGTGTAGGTGGGCGTTCACCTTGTATACCCAGACCACTTAGCCTATATGAGGATATATCAGAGTCAGTGACATATGGTCACTATGACGTCAGACGTATGGTCACATTCCTAACCAAACAGCACTCCACTGCCACTACCCGTCCTGTTGAGGGTAGCGGCTGAGTTGGCCTGGGTTGCTGGTCATATACCATGATATCAGTCACCTATCTTATTATACAAAAAAACACGATTTCAGATGACTAAGGTAATTCACAAAGAACATTTAACAACTGCATAAAAATGCACCTAAGTCTTCACTCTTAAGAACTCTTATCATTTTGGTGAAAACCATTTCACTTTATCTTCAAGAGTTCAGTTGATATGGTGCATTGAAATGCAGTTTCTTGGGCCAACATGTACTCCGTCTTTCGGTTTTAACATAACTCCTTCCCCGATCAAAATAGGCAAGTACTCCTGAAAGTTTCTGAGCACATATGACCCTCTTTCTTTCTTTCTTTGTTGCGGGCAAAGAGTCCAGTCTACTTCTGGATCTTAGCGTTGAAACCGTGTAATGGTCCAGTGCACAGTAACTCCCACGGCAGACCAGTAGTAAATGATCTTCATTACTGTCACAAACAGCGAGAGGCTCACAGTGAAAATAAATTATATCTGTGACATTTTAACCTCGACACATTCATCATACTTCAGTGTCGGTTCCAGCAGGAAGTCACAAAACTGACCAAGTGTAACATACTCCTGTAATAACAAAAAACGCAAACGGCAGTCATTCAATTAAAGCAAGACTGTGACATACTAGTGATACTACAACATACAAACATTGCTTTCTTTACAAACATGCACACAGTTTGGCTTATCGCATGGGTTGTGTGTATGTTACACTGGTGCACTAGGTAGTGTATTGCATTATTGTGTATTAAATGCCTAAATGGATAAAGCTGGTTAGTGGCATAAAGATTAACACAGAGAAGACCTTTATATTACATAAAGGTCCAAATCTGCCTATGGAAATGGAGACCCCCTGAAGGCTGGGTCATCATCATCATCATATTACATGTGTAGTGTGCCTATTACAAACTAACATAAGAACTTACATGCAGAACAATAAAAGTTAATAAAACCGACACAGACAAGTCTGGGATGCATAAAACACAAATTGATAGTCTACTGAACGTTGAATGCAACTTATAAAGATAGGTTTTTAACTTGTTCTTAAAAACGCTCGTGTCAGAGATGGTGCATAGTTCAGTAGGGAGAGAGTTCCATGATGCTGGGCCGCAGAAGGAAAAAGCCCGCTCTCCAAACTTGGTGAGCAGCCGAGGTGTGGTGTACAGGGAGCGCAAGCTGTGGTGTTCAGCTGTTACTTATTTACAGTTTTAAGTTCATATTTGCTTTTTAGCCACAACACGCTATCCCAGCATTTGCTCAGCTCTTAAATCTAAAGACAACACAACACTAATACACTAATAACATCATAAAACAAAAAAGACCAAAATGTGAATAAAACCTACAGCTTGAAACTACTAAGAATGTAAATCGATGCAACAAAAGTATTAATAACATTACTAATATTACATGGGTGCCACAATAACCTGCACCACTGGTCACAGTGTACTAAAAAAGTGCCACTGCTTTTGCCTATAACTTTGCCAAATTCTGACCGGTTTTAAAAACTCTTTCAACACAAAATTCGGCACAAAATTCGATATCACTGAGGATCCCACCACACCTTAAATGTTCTGCTACACTACCTTGTAAAATATTTAGCACTTTTTTGACTCACAATGGCCAATGGCATAGTACCTTTATGCCACCCTGAAGAGTGTGACTAGTTCAGATGGAGTGCAAGCAGTTATGAGCCATAACTCATAATAATTGTATTCATGAGTGCAATAAAATAATCCGTTTCTACTGATTCAAGCTGCTAAAGGCATTGGAGATGTCACTATAAATTATATTCTAGCCTAAATTATCTCTATCGGTCCTTTCTTCCACCACACAAATTGACAACAACAGCCGTTATCAGCTGATAAAACAGCTTGCAAACTGATTTGCAAAATAAACACTCAAAACTTGCCGCAGCCCGGCCGCAGCCATCTTCCGTCCAGCGCAGCAATTTCTTAAGATTTTTCTGCAAGACACTTTGCTGCGGTTGATTTCTGCAATCACACGCAGATCTGCCAATAGAATGTCAGCACAACATGATTGCAATAAGCCTTCCAATTTGAGCAAATAATGAACGAAGGGTTTGGGTTACACTTTGTGACCATCAGTATAATGTATTACAATGTGACTACTACGACAACTATATTACGGCCACTATAAAAGTGAACCAACGTTAGCCAGAACCCCAGTCAGGATTCAGCTGGAGCAATGTTGTGGCCTGCTGATAGCACACCACACATTTGGACTACAATACAAGCAAAATATGGCTACAAGAGGCTGGGA
>Ga0209780_1004695_pt1 | contig 10589 bp, 8 predicted proteins | sample WorMetexBAHAMAS2_FD_187384 | JGI IMG/M metagenome (GOLD analysis project Ga0209780, IMG submission 187384) | Marine gutless worms symbiont microbial communities from Max Planck institute for Marine Microbiology, Germany - Inanidrilus exumae... | ecosystem: Host-associated > Annelida > Digestive... | reverse complement strand
GTTGTAAGTAGCACTAATGGGTATGATTATGATACTGCAGTTTCTTTATTTTCATATTGTAGGAGTAGGAATGGTGATAAAGAGCCGTTGTAACGGTAAAAGGCGCGTCGAGAACATGGTGATGAGACCCTGTCGACCCAGTCGGCTCTTGAAGAGCCCCCAGCGGGGTTAAGGGGCAGAGCCCCTGTTCAGGGAATGAAAGGCCAAAGCAACCCCCTGAAGCTGAAAGATTCTGAGCTTTAGAACATCCACTGGAAGCAGTACCGATACATTGCCGATTTATATTTATATTAAAACCCTAATAATGGGGGAGGCGGCCGCCTGGTCCGCAGATGCCTGGATCCGCCACTGTTCCCACAGTCTACGCAAGGGCTATAGCCATTTCAAGAACTCTTTCATTTTAAATGCATTAAATACTTTCCAGTGACTCTTGTTCTGTCAGTGACTCATATATTTGCTAGTGACCTTAGTGACTCGATCAGTGACTTCAGTGACTTTCGTCATATATATGACATGATTGTAGTATGAATGTGTACTTTAATCCACCTTATGGCTGCCAAACAACAATAAACGTATATGTATGAAGAAGTGAAAGTCATGTCAATCAACAAAGTAAGTAATCTTGTTATATGTTCCGATTAGAGCATGAAATGAATTCAAACAATACTTCTTTAATGAACAAGGTGTCTATTTTGCTGATATCATCACAATATGTTACCAATAGGAGGTTTTTAACTTTTCAGCCGTTGTCTAGACTTTGTTGCTAACACAACGTCTTGAACATTATTTATCATAACTTCTCTTCGTTTAGCGTAATTCTCACAGTGCAACAAAAAGTGTTCAACTGATTCCTCAGCTTTTTCCACAGTCACGTACAGGGCTACCAGAAGTGCCTGTGCGATAGCTGTCATTCCTGAGCATTGCATGTCATCCAATAACATTCAACAATAAGCAATCCCAGTGTCTCTAACTTTAGAGAATGTAACTTTAGTTTTAACATCAGGGATAAGTTCAAATGTATAGCGACCTGTAGATTGATTATCGCAAAGTAGTTGCCAAGATTTATACGCAATTTCAGATGATATTATGTATAGGCTACGCGCAATGCCGAAACATGCTGCAGCGCAACGCACAAAAGTGTGAACGAACCTTTATAAATTTCGTGATTATCCGTGATTGGCTATCGTATCTTAGGAATGACATGGACTGCCTATCAGGATTTCGCTGATATCGATAAAGTGAAAACTATTTTTCACTTGTGGTCTATATGTAGGCCACTATGTGTCCGTATATGCTCCTAATTCATAGGCCTACAATTCCGATCGAGCTGTCGCCTAACGGCCACAATATGTTGGAACTTGGAATAAGATGGAAGCTCAGAGTGATAAACTTTTGCGACAGTCGAACAGCTGACAATATTTGTGAAGCAAGTAGTGGAGTATATCCCACGCAACATTACCAACCAACACGTGGACACTGGACACTCCAAACAGTTCCAGCGCTTTCAGCCTGAGGTTGATGCCTTCTAGGCTAAACTGGAGTATTATACTTCTGCTGTGATGGTAACAGCCTGGATTTCATCCGGTGTGAAACTGTGAACCAACCTTAACACCCCGTGAACCGCAGTACCTGATGCCTGGACTGTGTACAATCAGTAACAACCAGCGGTCGCACACACTTGAAACAGCCGACTATGTCGAACGAACCACAAGAACGAAGTTCGGTGAACGTGGCTTCAGCTATTCCGGCTCGCGGCATGTTTCGGAATAGCTCTACCACCCCACCTACGAACCATAACTGACAGTCTACTTTTAAACGACATTTAAAAGTAGAAGGCTGTATTGTGTAGAATGAACACTGTTGTGTTGAATGAACACAATACAGTATTCGCCCGAAGCGGTCTGCTATATGCAACATGTGTTTCCTGGGCCCACCAGAGTAGTCGACGCAAACGGCATCTCGCTTCAGTTGTTTTTGCAGGACTCACTTGGTTACAGACCGACAAGAAAACGTTATCCACAAAACCGGAGGTACATAACGTGTAAACTTATACTGTTGTCAGAACTTACCGAGATACGGCCAGAGGTAACATGTGCAAAAATTGGTGCAATTTGGACATGTTGTTTTTGAGAAATGCGAGCGGACAGACAGACTAACACAGTCTACACAGACAGACGTGCTGATGGCAATACTTCGCCCACCTATCGAGGGAGAAGTAAACATATGAACATTCAAATGCGAGTTAATTGGCGTTGCCTATCCTGCGATGAAAACTGAGATGTAATGCATTGAAGTACAAGACAACGAATGAACGATAGACAAATAGTAAATTCGGAAACTGTTGTAAGTTAAAACAGCTTTAAACGTTATTTAATACGTGGACTTATTTCAGATATTTCACAATTCAAAGTAGCTAGGCCTACAGTGAAAACAGGTTTTCGAAATGGGTAAAGTTTAATTATGCGATTTCATGCTGACAAAAACTCAAAACATCACAACAACAGGCTACGTTAAGAAAATTGCCGGCTTTATTCTGTGCACACAAATTGCACAAAAATGAACGCGAATAAATAACAAATCTATATACACCATTTCTGAGCATCATATTGCAGGTGGACTTAATACATAAAACGCATTCGTTGCTGCAGCATATGTGAGCTATCGTGGCTGATCAAGGTCACTTGAAGATCATTCATTCAATAGTTCATTCCTTAACGACGAAAACATACCGATATATACGGCGTTTTCTCTGCGACAGTCGATCTGATGGAGATTCTTTCTGTATCGAGGCGCTAGGAAAAAAAGCCGAATTAAAATATTGGTCCGCTGTAGTAATATAAGCTACTAGAAAGTTATCAATCGAGGTCGCACCGACCACTTTAGCACATAGAACTCGACAACCAAACAACTAGAGCAGCAACAGTCAGTTCAAAGCATGTCTCCGCCACGCCATGACACTGAAATCGGCGGATTAATTCCGTGAATTCTGGCCCATGACTGTGACCTACAAAAGTGACCTAGTTAGGCCGGTCAAGGTGAACCATCGTACCAAATGTCTACGTCAAATCATTGTTCAGACACACAAAGAGACAGACGCACTCGCCAGACAGACTGTTTTACCTGACCACAAAGTGGTCCGTTAATATGAACGGAAATGGCATACACGGCGGCGAACAGAGCGTCTAAGACCGATGTCACACGTGCAATTTTATCGCGCGATTTTGTCGCGCAAATTTATCGCGCAACAAAATCGCAAGTGTGACATGGCGTGTCGCACACTGCAACTTTGTCGCATAAACAAGAATTGACCAATCAGCGTTCACCGCATTATCGCGACAAAGTTGCACAGAATAGAGCGCTGCTCTAATCGGAAAAGGAGTTGCGCGACTGTTGAGAAGTTGCGTGACACGCCATGTCACACTCGCGAATCGCGCGACAAAATCGCGCGATAGAATTGCAGGTGTGACATCGGTCTAAAGGTTCGTTAACACCGGATGCGTAGCGTCGCAGTGCGGTATGCAACACGCCGCACTGCAACGCACCGCATCCGGTGTGAGCGCCAACCTTAACAGCAGTATTCAGAGACACTGGTTCATTTCGGTAACAGTTCAGAAGAAAATGCGTCGTGTATAACAGCTCTGCAGTACGAGCATCGACTGTCGTATATGCTACGCAGAAAGAACATAGACTTAAAGCTCCATCTTCACTGCCTCGGGGATTTCTTGTGGATTTGTTGTGCAACAAGCTGGACCACAAATCCGCAACAAATCGACCTCGGAGTCTGGGTTTGACACTCTCGCGGTAATTCGATCATACGACTGTTATGCGATCGCAAACCCGTAACGATGATGGTGACGATCAGAAACAAAGCTGACGTCTGCGGCCGAACACGGTCGCCGATTATTAGCATAAGGGTCGTCATTTCTCGGCCACAGTTTTGTTCTGCAATTATCCTACGTTTCTTGTATTTGCGACAGTAATGTCTCATAAAATTTAGTAAGTAAACAAGGAGCTCAGATATTGCAGAGTGACCACACGATGCGCATGTCAGTTGAAATCATGTCAACTGCTGCACAATGTAAAAGGCTTACAATAGATATATGATCTTGAAGGTCACTCAAGGTCGTCGGAATTGCCACTATTCGATAGGCCATTATGACTTCTTATTAGTGGTCCGTAGAAACAACACTTCTATCTTGCGCCGTGTCCGAAATGCATATAGATTGACTAGATTGACAGTGGCGTAATTTCTTCATTCAGTCTGTGCCAGCTGTTCTGTCCGCCATGATGTAGGGCGAGGAAATGTAAACATTTTGTAGCACTTCAGTCAGATCGCCGATATGGCGCTAGCACTTAGCTTTTTTAAACCTATCGATTCAATTTTATTTAAATAACGTGACAAAACTTCACTCGTTAACTTCTCAAAGAACGACAACTTGCCCTATGACATAGAAATCGTAGATACTGTGACGTCACTTCATTCTATCTATTAGGTCTACCATATCTACAGTGCACTTGACCGCAAGTGACCTACTTTAATTTCGATAAGACAGTTGAAATTACAAGTCAGTAGTCAGTCACGTGTGCTTCCGAAACCTTTCCGTCTATCTAACCAAGGTGGCAGCCAAGAACATTTTTAATCACTAAATTTTTTAAAAGATTTTCCATTTCATCGTCCAATTCAAACATAGTCTAAACAGTACATAAGTTCTTGGCTCTGTTTGATGTGTCTCTTTTACGATTGGTCATTTTTGCAAAAAAAAATTATTTTCCACTTAAATTCTTGGCTCAGTTTTCAGCGACTATGTTGTCTTTTACGGGGATATCAGTTTCATTTTGTCATGCGCAATCAGGTTTAAAATTTCTAAAAGTGCATTCAGCTTTAACAAATATTGAAAACTAACGATAAGTACCATCACTACACAGTGCGTATTTCTGTCGGTTTAGCAGCAGTGATATTGGTATCACGCACATAAGTCAGACTTCCAGCGGTAACAAATGTAAGAAATACTGGAACCTTGCCGGTTGAACCCAAAAATAAAGATTAATGTGCTCAAACAGTTCTCAATGTAGAACTGTAGATCATGGTTCTCTGAAGCTCAGCTTCGGTAAAGAGGCGATGCTCGCACAAATTGGCGATGCTACTCGCCACAGGGCACGATTGTGCTATTTCACCATATTCCCTGTAATTTTACCCATGGGATGCAGTTTCAATAAAATCCCCGAAAAGTAAAATCTACGTGTCGTAATGGTTCTAGCGGTGTATTAACTATGGCTGCATCTATAGTAGTTCATGAGAAATTGCCTGGACAAAAAGGTGAGACAAAGAAGAAGAAGAAGAAAAAGAAAATGAATATTTTGGAATTTTCAGAATCTTTTTACAATAACCCTCTGAGTTGACTAATTGCAACAATTTTGATATATAAGTGTTCATTCTGCGAAGGACAGCACACTGATACTAATATTTGATCCATTCTGCTTGTCCCTGATTCTCACGAGGTCGCCAAAATTCAGCCCTAATCGCTATTGTTAAGACTAGTGCTGGTAGCATCTCCTTCAATTCTTGGCTACGATGCCACCGCATCGTCTCATATAAACCTGTTTAAAGCACGGGGCCGTCCAAAATTCGCCTGCAGGCACACAGGGACCTAACTTCAATCCCTTTCGGCTCTGCAGAGTAGGGCAGCGTCGCGATCTGCATCTGATAGACATGTGAAGGGTAGAAATAGAGAGAATGGATTACTTTTGAGGGAGATCGAACACGACCGCCGATTATCAAACAAGGCGTCGCCCTAACGGGACGTAACACTACTGGCCCGCCGTCGCGTGCTGCCCCCGGTGAGTTACGTTGCATACGCGAGTGTTACAGACGCCGACAGACGACGACAGACGACTGACAGACGCCAGCGACCGTTACTAGTCTGCCCCTACACTACGTGTAGGCGGGCCAGTAACAAAGGTCGGCCGTGACAACAACATCGTCGGTAGAAATAACTTAAGTAGAGAATGTAAATCGGAATGTGTTGTTGCCGCAGTCTGCAATTAAGTCTGTGAGACGGCCAATTCTTCCAGCTTCAAGAATCCTTTGTACATCCCCGACCTGTATCGAGCCAAGTTTATTCGCGTGATGATTCCGACCACCTGCAACAACAAAGTCATATCGCCGCGTCGTAGCATGCGTAACGGATTGAGCGCCGTAGGAGCGAGGTGTGACTGTGACCGAGCGCCGTATGCGCGAGAATAGACCGATAGTTTATTTATAAACTTGATTTGTACACTCCGCTATCAAAAATATAGCGTAATCAAAAAATTAATATAATGATATTAATATTACTTCTGTTAGTACTGGGATGGACATACCGTATCGGTATGTAACCAGCCACCCATCCAGGCCAACTCAGCCTCCTACCCTCAGCAGGACGGGAAATTAGTACCGGCCAAAGTGCGTGATGCTCTGCGCATGGGATTAAAGGCAGGTTCGCTCATTCCATTCGTGGATAAACGTGTGGGTGCCAGGTAAAACTGTGGTCCCTCTTTAGCACGTGCAATATACCTGAGCGCTATACAGATGAGTGTCACACTCATTAGGCCTATGTGGCGCTATACAAATGTCCGGTTTACTTTACAACGTAGCTGCTATTACGTACATCTACACTTGTAATAAACTTTTGGTTTCTTTCTAAGCACCAACAAAAGTTTGAAAAACCACAGCAGCAGCAGCAGCAGCATCAGCTCTGTTCATACCCTGTTTCTATCGTTAACGACCACGAGATGACGAAGACCAAGACCGCGGAATATTTTGAATATTCTCGGCAGCGTGATGTTCTGCAAACCAAACAATCCACCACGGTCCCCACAGTACACGCGTAGCCTATATCGAGAGAAAATTTAATGTGGACGATACGATGCGCGATACGGTAGATTAACGTGCGCTCAAAAGCTGGCGAGATCGCCAGCCAAATCTTGCGCACGGCACGAAAACGAAACAAAAAATAAGGAAAACTAAAAACAAAAACCGAGTAGCTCAGAAGAAACGGTCTGGGCAATAGTCAGTGGCGGCAGCCCGGTAGGAAAGGAGGCAGTCCGGGACCATATCGGCTATAACTGCAGACAATAATGTCGCTTACAATACAGTACGCATGTCTGCAGTTTTAGAGACACAAAAACAGACGTCTTGGCCCATATACGTATTTAACGAGCGCTCAATATCACCCCGCCCCGTCAGTGTGTTTCTCATAATGATGTAACATAGCTGAACATTAATTTGGGTAAAGTAAACAGAAGACGACTGACTTGGCTGCATGCATCGCTTCGTCACTGCAGTCCCACGAAGCTATACATAAGTCATGTTTATTACACGCATTTGCCAGAAAGTCCGTACCGGTAAGCACTCCGATCGTCCGAAATATTTTTGCTTGTTTTGATGAGATTGAACCTGATACTTACTTAATTACTTACTTACTTACTTACTCAATACAGGCCTATATTGTTGTAGTAATCATACACTAAGCTACACGTTACGAGCTGGCCGCGAGCCGTATGAGTAAATGTCTACCTGCTGTATTGAATATGGTGAGATGTTCATAGACTGGTGAAGACTGACAAGTGAACCGCCGTCTTCTGTGGCCTGCATTTCATCGCAAGCGCACACACGTTACGTTAGACGTATGACATTTCTTTCATGCAAAACAATAAAATTCTCTCAGATAGAAATAATTTTATTTCATAGGCTTTCCATCATACATGACACCAGTTCTGAAATAAATAACTAGCATGTCGGTCCTTCTTATCGTCGGACCAAAATGTACGCTGGCCGCGTCGCATGCTGCCCCCTGACAGTCACAGTGAGTATGCCGACGACACAGACCGACAAACGGACAAACGGACGGACGCGGCTAGCGTGATAAAAACTGAAAAAATTGGAGCTGAAAATCTTTCAGAGGAATAGAGAGTATTCGAAAATAGGCCATTCATGAGCCGGCACGCGTCACCAGCCAATCAGCAATCAACGCCACGTGTGACGCACGCATTTCAACGGGCTAGCTTGTCTTGAAAAAAAGCAATGAATAGTGTAGACAGCTCCGCCCAGGCCTAGTCGTAAAACACTTTTGATGTAACCACATGCGAAATAAAATTATTCCTTCATGATCCGCGCGGTCGACGCCTGCTGAAAGGCGTGAAAGAATTTTATTACCGTGCGACGCTATGGTACGTAGCGCCGTATATGCCATGCCGTGTGCCTGTCCGTCCTTCAGACTAATAAGCACATCTACCGACGACTAGGCTTATCGCACATTATACGTAGTTAATAGTTACCAGGCTTTAACGTAATTAAACAAAACATTTGGTGGCATTTAAATATCGTACGTATGTATCAGTACTTCCACGTCATTCCTTTTTTAATTGGGGAACCAGTCACTGGCATTCCCACTCCAAACTTTGGGGAAGGGAAGACGCTTCCCTTCTCCCTAATGGATTTATGCAATATTATGCCCATATACATCAGTGATAGCGTTATATCAGTCCCGTTTCTCCATAAACAGTTTATCACAGTAGTTTTTAATACAACTTCTACTACCTTTACACCCGGTGAACGAAGAAAAGATACGCCTTGACGTGTATCGAATCGACTCACCAAGTCTTTGACAACATCCGTCAGGTGCTTCTTAAGGATGAAACCTTTCAGTCGTCCGCATTTCGTAGGACCATCCTGAAGCACGTTTACGTCACGCAGTAGATATATGATGACACAAGCGTTGTCAACTTGAGCAAGACTAATTAGCATATTTGAAACTACTGAGCAGACACAGGCTATCATAGGCTATCATAGCGATGAGTTATTTTTAGAGAGCTTATGATTCATAGACTCTCTAAAAATAACTCATCGCTCCTTTCGTTATGCTTCACCTTGTTTCTGGAATCAACTCCCTCTATCTCTTCGTCAACCTCATTCTGGTACCAGTTTCTCAATTTCCGACTCACCTATTCCTTCACCCATCACTTCTTCCTCTTCTGACTCACCACTCTGCTCATCCATAACTCCCTCTCTCTTTCACTGCCGACGTAAAACCTACATGTTTCACCAATCCTACCCCCTGTAGTTTCACTTCTTTCTCCCGGACTGCCTTCACGGACTACTGCCCGGACCGTTTCTTCTGAGCGACTCGGTTTTTGTTTTTAGTTTTTCCTATTTTTTCGTTTCTGTGCCGTGCGCTAGATTAAGCTGGCCATCTCGTCAGCTTTTGAGTGCAAACCGTGACGTAGCAACCGTGATCAAGCCGTCCACATATGACTTTACCAAGCGCCTCTAAAGTTAAGATCCCAAGGCGCATCAAACTCTATTTTTGTAATAAAAAATTAAATATAGTTAACAACAACAGCAAGAAAAAACAACACCAGTAATAATATTTTCATCACATACCGAATATGGTGCGTGCAAATCAATGAAATCATTACGCTGGAAAATATTAACGAGTAAAGCCTGTAGGTTGAAACGAAAAGCGAGAAAGTAGATCTAGACGGTGTATATCAAAGCACTAGAACGCTACGCACGCTGGACGGACAGTAGTCTTCGACGACTGGGTAGCCGTTGTGTGAGTGAGCATCATCATCGATGATTTGTCGGAGACGATTCAGTTCTTCAGTTACGTTGAGGCACTCCACCGGACTCGTCATCACGTCACTATCACCAGTCACGTGTCATTGCTTCATTGCAGAGATGCATGGACGTAGGAAAGCGAAGTTAATTTAGCATCAACGGCACTTAGGTTAAGGAAGTATAAGGGTGCGATTCCACGCCGCGGGCGAAGTTATACATACCAAAGCGCTTAACTTTTAATTAAAAGAAATACAATTCTGATTACCATGAATTAACCTTGCTCTACTAAATTTGCTATAAACAATCGACGTGCCATGGCCAAAAAACAGAGTTTGGAACAAATTTCCAGAGGAAAGTACCATTATTTTTGGAGATACACAAATTTCCATTGAAACACAACATAGGACAGTTTATACCGCACTAGCAGAGCGTCGCGCGGGTAAAAGTTATGATGCAGCAAAAAGCAAACAAAAACTGGTTTTCCGTCATCAGCTGATGAGGATACCTCCACACTACATTATTAGGTCGTTTCAGAACACCTGAAGTGTGCTAACCTCGCCGTCAGAGAATAAGACAACTCCGGCGGCTCCCACGGCAGCAAAGGCACTCCTTGAACTTCAATATGTAGATCATATATGCCCTTCAAATTACATAGCAACGTTACAGTTATTGAGTGAGTGAGCGAAGTCTCAATCCATACATAATACGTCATTCATTTCAGTGACGAGTCTGCAAAGAACCAAAAACTAATATCACGATGCGACAATTTGGCAGCTGGCTCCGCCAGATCCGCTTGAGTGGAAGCGTATAATACTCGCTGCCCTGTTCCCATAGCTGGATTTCACGCGTGGAAAACACAGCAAGAAGGTAAGGGGAAGGTGGAATCATAGGTTAAAGGAATGAGGATGGGAATGAGGAGGAAGAAACAGGTAGAGGTAGTAGGGAAGTGGATGATAGAAAAAAGGGAATGAAATTATCACCATCTTCGTTT
>Ga0209780_1004694_pt1 | contig 10589 bp, 4 predicted proteins | sample WorMetexBAHAMAS2_FD_187384 | JGI IMG/M metagenome (GOLD analysis project Ga0209780, IMG submission 187384) | Marine gutless worms symbiont microbial communities from Max Planck institute for Marine Microbiology, Germany - Inanidrilus exumae... | ecosystem: Host-associated > Annelida > Digestive... | reverse complement strand
GTCATAAATTATAGCAATTAATTGACCAAATTATAATGATAGTATTATTACTTTTGTTTTATCATGTCAATATTTTATGGCTAAAATATGAAATCTGGTAATTCTAAAGATTTTAAAATACTTGTATAAAAGTAAACTAGCTTCTAGAAGCCATCTGCATTTAGTATATTATAGCAGCCAACTTTTCTGTATTATCATTTTGCTGTATTTACTGGTTTCCTTTAGTGTAGGAGTTGTTGAATCATGGTGAATAAAAGTGGTTGATAGAGGGCACGTGTGCACGGCAGTATTGTGCATACATATGTTTAGGTCGCCTCTGCCACTACCCCCTGCAGTAGTCGATCGTGACTTGCTGTCATCCAGTGGACGGCTGCTGGCGCCTCCACCGCCACCATTGCCCAGCGCCTTTGCATCATCCTATGTTGATTCGCGTGGAGAGTACACCCCACCACATATCAGAAGGTAAGTGAAGCCACACACAAGTCTGCTGTGTGGTGGAGACTTTGTAAACGTCTGTGCTAAAATTCCGTTTCTTGAATGTGCTTGGACGCTTGTTTGTTTGAGCAATAGGAAGGACATTTCACATTTCCAGGTACCTGCTAGGAGTCTGTATTTGGGGACGGACCAACCTGAAGTGACTTACAAAACAGATGCCAGTTAAACAAATGTCCAGAGTTATTTGGCAAAAGGCTGCATAGCAATCTTGTCACTCCTCATGGCGGCAAATGGATTAGTTCAATCTTGATGATCCCCATCTACTACGTTGTTCCTTGGATCCACATGATTTAGCCCCAAATGGGTATGTCAGTTCAGCCGTTTTTGCACAGTTCACCCGGTTGCCCAACACATAGACGATGCAACATGCTTTCATTTATGCAATGCGGCCTAACAAAAACAGCATTTGCCTATGCACAGGCATGTGCCGCATGCTTTTATAGCCTGATTTAGATAACTGATGTTTTAACACCATAGTGTTCGGTAGCTGTACTGAAACAGACAGACTTGTTAAGTTGTTCTGGTCAACAATACGTGTGTGTGTCATTAAATTTGTACCACTTGATGCTATTGCAAGAAGCAGTAATTCTGGCAGTAATTCTGATGGAATGTAGTGGCGAATCCAGAAGGCTTGGTTGGGTGTGAGAGGCAGGGGGCTAGGTCCCTCCCCAGAAAAATGGATTTTTCATTTGAAATGGCATGTTTTGGGGAATACTGAGTGTTGAATTTTCTACCTGAAGTGATGATTTGGTGGATGTTGAAGACATACTTTTGGGCAGGGATGTGCACGAGATATTAAAGACCGAGACCTTCACCTGCCGGGACGAGACTGAGATGTTGGCCTCACCAGCCGAGATGAGACCGAGACGAGACGTTTGTAGGTCACAAGACGTCACCGAGACGTTAAAATAGGCCTGGGCTTACACGTTATAATGATTGCAGTCATAACGATTGCAGTCGTAACCTTATTTTAACGTTCATTAGTAATAATAACCTGAAACTTCCGTCAGTAATACATTGACCTATTTCCTATTCGTATTAACACTGCCATAATAGCGACTGCTGATTTGGCTCATTTTATTAATTTGGATTACAAAATTTGGACAAAATAACGTCTTGGGCACGAGACGCAAATAGCCGATACCTAGTCGATACTACGTCAGCTGTCCGAGACGAGACCGAGACGTTGCAAATTTTTGTCGTTAATCGCTTAATCGTTGACTATTAATCTGATTAATCGTCAGTGTAATTAATCAATATTCTGTGGAGGATTCAATATCCTTTTTGCTGCATACACCACATAAGAGACTTTTACAGCAAAGTGACACAGCATAAGGTCTACTATCACAGATGCACTGCATAACACTGAATATTTGAAAATCTTGTTAACTTAAGCTTTGCTCACAATGCATGAACTCAACTGAAGTGGGTTCTGTGTATTTATCATTACTTTGATTTTTACTAGGCTGTTGAGTGATTAATTTTTGTAATAGTGTTAATCGCGCATTAATCACATTTTAATATACATTAAACATTAACCGTCCGCAATTGGCGACCTTAGAAGGATGCGTCAGTGTTCGGTCATCCGCATCCACAACTACACTTTAAAAATACACTTTGATAAATAGCTTCAAATTTATGTGAAATGAAAATGTTTATGTTTATTTGTTTGTTTGTTGTGTGGAATGCAACTTCTTAAATCTAGCACAAATTATGCAACAGACACAAATACTGGAAAATTTTCTTACATTACTACACCTCTGGTGGCATATGTCAGTGCGATGACATTGGCCGGTATGGTTTGGGGGTATTTTGAGCACCACACCTGGTCCCACACTAACCGTAATGCAGCCCTGGCATTTGTGAACAGTTTGAGCAATTTTCACTTGCGTGTGTTTGCATTGTAGATATGGTAGTCGAGACAGAAGTCCTGTGACCTACAGATCACGGAGTCCGTTGCCAGTGCGGCCTCGTTCCCGTTCTCGTTCTCGTAGTCCAGTCCAAGCTCAGTCTCGAACTCGAGAACACATGAAGACCAAGTCAGCATCAAGGTCACCCGAGACACCAGTTGTCCATCGACCACGACGGCGTTTACTTGGCAAAACACCACCCCTTCCCAGTCGCAACCAGTCCTCTTCACCGCCACGATATGGCCGCGACCAAGCAGAGTTAAAAGGTCGTGAAATACCGGCTACTAAATGTCTGCGTGAAAGAAGTAGATCTCCTCTGGCATATTCAAGTCGCAAAGTTGCCAGACCATATACTCCACCGTCTCCGTCAGCTCAGCAAAAGGTAAAAGGCAGCTATGAGAAAAAGTATTCCATGTCACCAGTCAGAAAACGAAATTCTCCACCTCCAAAAGCATATGCTTTGTCATCTGATACGCGCCAGTCACCCAGATGGTCTAGAAGCCGTAGCAAATCTGTAGATAGAAAGTACTCTTCACAAAGTCCAGTGCAGAGGATGGATGCTCGTTCCAGTTCTAGTACATCACCACCACGTTATGGCAGAAGTCCAGATTGTCCGCCGGCTGTCATTAAGCGTGAAGTGGTTAGTCCGCGTCCCATGCCGAAGCGTGACCAAAGTCCTGTGCAGCGTTATCGTCATGGCTACACATCCAAGTACTCGCGAACTCCAGAAGTTGCTAAGCGTGAGAGAAGCCCAATGTACCGCCGTGATAACAGTCCGGCTGTGCACAGGCGATCTCCAGGTGTCCAAGGTCACGCTGCTCGGCGGCATGCATCTCCAGAAACACCACGCCGAACAGCTCGTTCATCTCCAGCAACTCAGACTTGGTCACAGGCTTCCAAGAGATACGAGCAGAACCGAAAACGATCACCAGCTTCGGGGAGTGTAGCAAGGAATGGCAGGTGTCCGTCAGACCATGGCCGTAGCACGACAAGGTCCGACAGAGAACGCAGCTCTGCGAATGATAAACGAATGGTATCTTCACCTGTGTCAAGAGATCGGCGCTCTCCACGGCGCGAGTGACATTTTCTGGTAAATATGTGACTGATATGTAAGTAAGAGGCAGATGCTGTTTCAAGACTATTTCTTACAGGCGTTGGTTATTGTTGTAGACAGTAAATACTAGTCTAGATGATCGTTGATGAGGACACTGTTGCGTTCATCTTATGCTTATAATAGTAAAATCAACATGAACCATTTTCTACTTTTTGTGTAACAGATGTAAAACACATTTTTGATGTACAGTTTGTCACATGTGTAACATGTGTAAGTATGTAACAGAGTTGTGGCTGCTTCTAGAATTTACTGGAAACTGTTTTCATTTACTAGAATATGTCAATATTTCTTATGTAGCGGTAGTTTATTTTTCTTATTAATTGAAATCATGTTGTTCACTTGTTCTCAGTATCAGTTTTCACATCTCTTCAATAATCACAAACATAATATACTGAATTTTATGTTCGAAAGAAACATTTCTAACAAAGTTTACTTGTAGGACAATATATGTTTTGTTAAAAGTTAAAACCCAGACAACCATATCTGTATTGTGCTAATTTTGACCTTTTGCATTTTACTGCTTGGCATGCATGTGTAATGTCGTTCAGTAGTTGATCAGCTTGTACAGTGGTAGTTGTCAAATTTAGTTTCATGTTGTATGATGAAATACTGAATGCACAGGAGCAGTGTTCTAGGCACTGTTGTAATCTCAGTGAACAAAATGCGCTCAGTAGGGCTGCAGTCCAACTGAGCATCTTTAATGACCTACTTAGTTGTACAATTGTGCAGTAGCGTAACTAAAGCCCAGTAAAGGGGGCAGTTCTCCACCCCCTGGGCGCAGAAGGCGAGGGGCACAAAACAGCCTCACCAGACATATATTTTATGACCAATATCCACAATTGTGAGTTTGATAAAGTTTGCTGAATGAGCCAACAGTAGCCTATTGCAAAACGTTTGCTATTGTGATTGCCATTTGGAAAGAGCGGACTGTTGGCATCAGACCCACATGACAACTTTCGTGGAGGGGCACATCATTGCTTCTTCCTGCCCCGAAAACCCTAGTTATGCCACTGCTTCTGTGTAATAGGTATGGATATGGTGTAGATAAAACAGTTGAGAACTCTAGTATCTTGCTCATAATCTGAATGCTGTTAGCAAGGGAATGTGGGCAGTAAAACTTTGCTGCAAGAAAATCCTCCAGTTCTTAACTAAAGTGCTAATGGCTAACACAGATTGACGTCTCTGGTGATTGTAAAATGATTGCTGTTCTCTGCAGTGAGTCTCGAGTCTTGATTGACATATACCTAATTGTTTAAGCGTGTAGGTTGTGGCGTCCACTCCGCTAAGAAGAGACATCCCAGCATAAAGTACATTATTAACAAAAGTACCATATACTACTAAGGTAACAATCTGAAACACCGATGTACTCAGTGATGATGTGTTTAATTGTATCTTAGGCTGTTAGTACACAATGCCTGCAGCTATTCAGTGACTGATAATGACTATATATTACATATTTCTTGAGCATTTAAAGATATACCATATTTATGTCTACAGTTGTTTCTGAGATCCTACAATGTAATATAATGTAATATATTTTTTTTCTAAAAAATTCCAAAGGTCCCTGACATCTGACCAAATCCAGCGAACCTATTTTAACAGTTTAAAGTTATGCAAGTCAGCAGCTACCAATGGCTGTACCAGTTGTGCCATTCAAAGTATATCCCATATGTCTTGTGCATTTCCCATAGCGGTGAGGCTACGTTGTTGCTAACACTGCTATACACTGTTTACTTTACTTTATTTTATAACACAAAACTCATCAAAGTACAGCAGTGCTCCAGAAACTACAAAACGTTATGCACTGCATGAAAGCGGGTCAAAAAATCGAGGTTTACATACTAAACAGTGTTATGGCTTGGAACACAGACATCAGACAATAAAATGAAACACGCAGAATGATTGTATCAAATAACTGTAGAAACTAGCTACTATGAAGCTCAAAGTAGTGTTCTGTCGAAAGCCGAGTTTCGGCGAGTTAAGTGCATGGTGGACGAATTAGTGAGGCACAAATTCCTCTTTGTCAAGAACTGTGTTGAGTGAACGATTTCGATAGAATCCACATTTTCCAAGATGCTGCAACAATTTCAAAAATATACACATTCAGCAAACGTTATATTGTAACTGTATGTGCTGTGTAGGTAACTAGATATACAGTTTAGAACTGACATGCTTGACTGTTGATAGTAACCTCAGCAGTTGATGTAGATCGACTTTCCAAATTCTTTCACTGTTGGATTGCCAAGGAAAAGGCGACCGAACCTGGGTTTAGTTTGTTTTGTTTATTTTGTTATCTGTATTGCTTAGTTCAGATTTATTCTGGTGTTTTGTTGTATTTGGTTTAGTTAAGTCTTTGCGGTGCGATAGTTGTCTTCCCCTGTTGTAGGCGCTAGCGAAATAATTTAAATCAGCCTCTCGATCCCTTTCCCTTTTGGGTGGCTGCTGAACAAAAAGGCGGCCAGGGTTGAGGTTAATATATCGCTGGCCTTCCTTCACATGGTAGGGAATGGATAGCTCTCCACCCCTGACGTTTTATCTCTGATATAGCCATATTTGTGCTGAAAAAGGACGTTAAACTCCAACTAACTAATCTGTGCGTCTATGATAGAGCCGTCTACCTGACATCAACTGAATATGAGAAACTTGAAAATTATGAACATTGTATGAGATAAAGAACTTAACCGTAAGACAATATCACGGTAATGATTACTGAAATTTTTATGCAAAATATGAAGTACATGTGGCCAAGTGGTTAAAGCACTCGGGCGCCATGTGTAGTAGAACGTGACGTGCTCAGTGGCAGGTGTTCGCGCCTCAGCCTGGGCGCGTCTGCCCACCGGTTATTTTTTACACATTTAGTATTATTTAATACTGAATGGTCGCTTTTTCCCAGCGAATATCATATTATCTATAAAAGGTTTATTAGTGAGAACAAGATCAAGAATATGTGGTTCGTCACCACCGGGTATTCTAGTAGGTTTATCTATGTGCTGCAACAGGTAATTTTTTCTCAGTGTATCCAGAAATTTAGTTTTTGAACCAAGATTGTTTGAATTTGACCAGGAACGCCATTTGATGTTAGGCCAGTTAAAGGCACCAACTCACCAACCAAAATTAGTTTCTTTTTATTATCCAGGCACAAAATATTAATAAGCTGGTGTAATTTTAAATTATTTTTGGGTTTACTGTTGAGGCTTTGTAAATTACGGCAATAATGGTTTTATTATATGCACTGCGCCCCTTTATTTCTAGTGAAATAAATTCACTGAAATCTACGTTGACATTTAGTACTTTACAGGATAGATGTTGACTCACATAGACTCTCATACCTCTGTTATTGAAGTTTAAGTTATTGCTGTGAATATCATAGCCTGGAATACTGAATTTACTGAGTGCTGCACTCCATTTATTTTTGGAACTCTCATTATTTTTATGGATGAAAACATTTCAGATTTTGTCCATGGTAATTACCAGCCTGATTACCGACATAGTGGGGTGGTCAGTGTCAGGGACCCCTTTTTCACAAACAGAATGTTGCAATTAACCTGTAATTCCTAACTTGATGGTCGCCCATTTTTGCTTGTTTTAAGTTCTAAGGTACCCACAACTTCCACAAGCATTGCTTTGCTATGGTTTTGTGCTTAGGGGGAAGACCAAATATAGGCCTACTGTTTGGGGCTGTAGCCCCGAGTCATGGCGAGCACGATAGCGCGAGCCTATAGAGGGGATATAGGGGCTGATAGGCGTCGGAACGTATCTTCTTGGGGCGGCTACAGCCGTCCCACTTTTAAAAAGTGGGACGGCTTGCGTGTTCATTTTGCCGTTCGAGTCGTCCCACGTTTTGCAAAATTTTGATCGATTTACTGTGAAACATGCACTTCCTAATACTGAAAATGATTACCACCAGTTTCTTTCTGAGTGATAGCTCTAAACTGCACCAAATTTGTTTTCGGCCGGGGCTCTGCCCCGGACCTCGCTGGGGGAGCTTACAGCGCTCCCCCAGACCTATCTTGGTTAAGGAGCCCTACTTCTAAGAGAAGGGAGGGAGAAAAGGGGAGGTGAAGGAGAGGATACGCCAATAAGCCGTCCCACTTTTCTAAACGTTCCGACGCCTCTGTAGGGGCTATGACCCTAGTGGGATCCAGGGGCAAAGCCCCTGGTCAGGGGGCAAAGTCCCTTTGAAGCTGAAAGCAATTTTTTAATTACCCCCGTACGGGACTGGCGGTCGACTCCTACTTACGGCCAACTTCAAAGTCACGTGACACAAAAAACTAGGACAAAAATGAAAAATCCTGCGCCGATAAGGTTTAGGTATTGTGCCCTAATTTAAGAAAACGTGGTCATTTGCCAGCCCTCGTTATAAATGGGGAGGAGATAGCCTTTGAAAATGGCCGAATGTCCGACATTCAAGGGCTCGTGATCTTGACCTTGGATCGGGTCATAGGCTACTGCAATACCGTCATGCGTCACTCATCGACCTCTACCTGCATACCAAATATCGTTGAAATCGAAGACACTTTTTGTGGACGGACGTACGGACGGACATTTGAGACCCACTTTCTTATCTCCTCAGTTATTAAGTGAGCAATATTGCGCTCTTGATTTGATCATTTGACCTTTTGGAGCTTAATTCGTATCCTATTTAGTTTATTACTGCTTACGTTACTTGTAATACATGCCGTTGTTATATACATACGCCGCTAATGCAAAAACATATACTGGGCAGGGCGGTAAAACGAATTTATTTGAGTCATGTCTCGGGGGCTGGATCATTCATGTTTGGGGCTATCTGTGGCATTTGAGGAGGGGGTTAGCCCCTACCCCCATGCTCGCCTTATCCTCGCCCGTTTGTGCTGAGTTGCGGTAAAAATGTATGTTTTGGACCCCTATATAAAAATTCGGTGATACGCCCCTTTATTACATGTTATTTATTATTGAAAGCTAAAACCAACATCATATTGACAGTTTTTGAGACCGTTGACAAACGATTATACGTCAAAAATAGTTAGATGATGCCCTGGATAACCTTTGGGGCCGTGCATGTATAACACCAAAATCGTGTTTTGGACCACCCTTCCATCCTCCTATGTAACAATATATAACATTTTTTCAACCCACCTAAAATTACACAACAAAGTCAAATACCCCCTCCCCCGAAAATGACCTAACTAGAAATCTTTACGCAAAACAATAAACTTGCCATCAATAAGTGGCACTGTCGTAGTTTGGCATATGGCAGATTGTCCAAAACACCACCAATAAAAATGTTCATGCAAGCAAGTTACATAAAATCTTTCATGCACTGCACAACATTTTATGCACACAGCCTTTACACCTACCAGAAATTAGCATTAACTGCTGCTGAATCAGAAGGAAAAATATGTTATGTAACAATGATTCAGTTACCCCCCTTCGCCATATAACACAATATAACAAAACCTTTGTGCACTGTATCATTCTTTAAATTAAATGATGATGATGATGACCTGTACCCCCATCCCTCGCGCGTTATATGATATGTGCACGGCCCATATGAACTGCTCAGTCGCGGACGCTGAACTTCAATGACTCAAACTGTACCATACATTCTTTGTAGATGAACGCGACAGTTGCAGAAGATAATGTTGACCCTTTTGCTTTTATTAGATAAAATAAAAAGTAAATAAAATATTGAATGCGTAAGTATCAGTTTGCGCGATATGCATGATCTGACAACGCTGTTGCCTGATCAACACTGCAGTCAGTGCAGTGAACTGCGTGACTTCTGAAAAGTTCTACCCCACATGTAAACTCCCGCGTCGTTCCCGGTTGTTATTCGTCCGACCTCCAACAAACTTGGTGGCGAGTTTGAGACTCCGAAATGTTTTCGATTTTTTGTCCCGGAAAAAACGGTGATCGAGGGTGCTCCGAAAATAACATAGGCTAATTAATAAAGTAGCATCAATGCAACATAATCCACACCAATTCCGCAGATCATCGTTGCGGCGTCTGTGAATTCTAGACATGCAAAAGACGGGCGAACTAACTAGTGAAAATCATAAAAATGCCCTTAGGCCTACATGTCGTACGTGTCGTTCTTGAACGTTTTTGTACATGGTGTTGCAATAAACCCAACCTCCAGGTATAATTTTAAGTTTTTAACCGTGTCAGATTCCAGTAGTTTTTGGTACAGTTATTACCATCAAAAGGTGGTTTAATTTCGTACCTTACATGTACCTGTGTAGTGTTGGTGCTTTACCTTTATCTTTGGAAATTTTAAGACCCGAAAAATGAATGTAGCCTCAAATGGCAGATATCCCCAATGATAGAAAGTTAAATGTGACACTGTAATTAACGGCAAAATTTTATTTATGCTTAATAGTTTTATTGCACACGACAATGTTGCAGGCGATACGTTTGTCTTTCAACAATTGGCATGGTTTGGGTTTAAAGGCGCTATTTCAGTTTCAACACAATTCAGGTCATATCACGCCTTTAATATTATAAATATTAAAATTTAATACAGATTTAATTTTTTGCAGGGGAAGTTCAAATTCGATGAAAATGGCCACGTGTTTTGTTTAAATGAGCTTTGGAGCCATGAGTCAGCATAAACTTACAGCAACTGCCAACTGGTCGTGTTTTTTCTATACCGGTAGACGTATGCGTCGTGGACTTACGTTAGTGAACTTCTGTGGTCTGTCGAAGAACATAGTCTGCATCGTATGAACATTCGGCGGTCGTGACCCGTAGTCCGCATTGGTTGTGGTGTACAGTGCATGCTGCTTGTGGCGAGGGCGAGCGTAACCTTCAAACCAATCTGCCAATTAACACGGTCAACGGTCACTTTACGACCACACATAGCCTGCTACTAAAACCGATGCTGAATTCTATACACAATTAAACAGCATATACCGTAGATCAGTAACACCGATTGCGTCGTTTTGTTTTTCTCGTCCTCATGTCAATCAATCAATCAATCAAAGTTTTTTAGAGTGGCCTAAGTGGCACTGCCACTGCAAGGTCCACTGCAGGTGTAAATGTAAATGTCAGTAACAAAAGCCAGGAAACGATTGGCAGAATAGATGTCG
>Ga0209780_1004693_pt1 | contig 10590 bp, 6 predicted proteins | sample WorMetexBAHAMAS2_FD_187384 | JGI IMG/M metagenome (GOLD analysis project Ga0209780, IMG submission 187384) | Marine gutless worms symbiont microbial communities from Max Planck institute for Marine Microbiology, Germany - Inanidrilus exumae... | ecosystem: Host-associated > Annelida > Digestive... | reverse complement strand
GACTGACAACATTTTGTAAGTATGAAAGATGCAAAAAAAATCATAAAAATGCAATATTATTAATTATATTATTGTATCAGTCAGGCATCAAGTCCCAAAAAGTATCGGGGCAAAACGTTGTCTGTCCAGGTTCCATCACGAGTAACGGGGCCCTTGTGGAGTTGGCGCCTTTCTTCAGAATTCTTTCACCAATTGTTTCTCCTTTATAGAGCTGGATATGCTGAAAACGAGCAGTCGAGGGCGTCGAGGGGAACAACAGGGTGTGGGGAAGCGGTGTTCCAGCCCCTTCCCTCCCCTTCCCATACCACTAGGACGTCTGGGGAAACAACTGGTTTTAGGCAGTTATATGGCGCCGAAAACGTTTGGCAGCCTGGCTCCCCGGACCATCTGAGTAAGAACATCCTCCCCAATACTACTGCCACGGACCTGAGTCGTTCCGTCTTGTGCCTGGCGGCCACCTGGCGAACCAGTTTGTCCATGCTTCGCGAGTATTCCAGCTCCAGTTCGGATCGTCGCCGGTAGAAGTCGTGCAGGTCGCCGAGCAGTACCACGTGACTGTCCAGCCTGGCGTCGAGACATCGCAGCTGCTCGGCCAGCTGCTGGCGCACGTCTGCAGTGACAGACACAAACAGCTCGACTATTAAGTAAGTAAGTAAGTAAGGAAATTTACACACAGCGCTCCCCAAAACGACAGTCACTAGGCGCTGGTACCTCGAACAATTCAATACGTTTTCAGCTAGCGGTAGAAACTGTCCAGTGTCAAATCCGGCTGACGGTCGTGTGTGTGGTCAGAACGTTCCAAAGTCGCCGCTCGGCAGCTGCGAATGCTCGATCACCAAGACGTGAACTTGTGCTGATAACAGTGCAATTGAAATTGTCTGATGATCGGAGCTGGCGATGGCTGGTAACGGTACGAGCTGACAATCGTCTAACAGATACCGTGGTGGTGCCAGGTCGTTGAGCGCCTTGTACGAGACCTGGGGCCCAATTTACAAAGAAAAATCTTAGGACAAACTTAGGAAAAACTTAAGACAAAGTGTGACTTAAGAAAATCTTAAGAAAAACTTAAGATGAACTTATGCAAAACTGAAGATCAACTTAGTAAGAAAATTGCAATTTCTCATAAATAAGTTACCATTTCTTCACAGAATTGTCTGCAGATATACAGGAAGAACTCAGTAGGTCTTAAGATTGCTTTAGTAAAAAAAAATTACATGTAAAAATCTACGAAAATCTTAACTTCATAACTTAGGATGAACTTAAGATAAACTTAGGAAAACATATACTAAACTTTAAAATTTTCCTAAGATTTTTTTTGTAAATTGGGGCCCAGGACAGCGATCTTAAATTCCACACGCTATCGCAATGGTAGCCAGTAAGCCAGTGTAGCTGCTATTAAACGCCTTATTCCGTCCGCCGACATCTCGGCAACTATTCGTCGCTTACGACGTCGCAACATATCGACAGCAAACTCAGCGATCGCATTACCGTATAGTTCTCACTGATGCCGTCGACCGCCGTCGTCGTCTCGAAATCTAACAATACCAGAGTTTTGAGGCGTCGACAGCAGTCGACCGCGGTTGACGGCGGCAGTGAGAACGCTCCAGGCCTTTTCGATGCGTTTCATTTTCAAGTCGACCGTCGTCGACGGCGTTTGATTGCAGTCGACGGCAGTCGAACGCCGTTGACGGCGACCGATTTCGGTTCGCCGTCGCGAGGACGGGTAACAACAAATGTAACAGTTTCCAGGACTCGTGGTGGAACATTCCTGGGTCACGTTTGGTGATCCCAACTACATCGCTTTCTGAAATATCGTGCGGATAAACAGACAAACACGCAAACGCGGGTTAAAACCGTACCCCGGCGCCACTGCCGTCGGCGTTGGTAAATGTATAATGAATCCAACAAACGTGAACGTACCCACGACAAACGAGAGATCATCAAGACGTGACGCGATGCAACACATGACCAAGTGTCCAACTAAGAATAAACATATGTTAGGACGAGCATACAGCCTTTCTCGCACTGCCAAGTAACCTTGCGACAACGCCGTCGCAGACGATGTATACAAGCCATCATGCATTCCACGGCTAGCATCGGCCGGGCTGACGCACTCCAGAACCGCACGGCTGTAGCCAGTACCCGTAGAAGCGCTACGGGGCCGAGCAGCCCGGGTAATGGGATAAGATTAGTGACCAATTCGACAGAACCGGAGCGTGACAGAACTGTCATTGTCAGCGGTGACTGACCATGCGTTGATCAGAACTACAGGCTGCTAGGTCAACATACAGCTGACGCTGTGGGGCTCCAGCATCGCTCGGCAACTGTAAGAAAGCATGTAGGTAAGTAAGTAATTACCTACGCCCACGGTACGATTTTCGGCAGCGTTCATGTGTTTGTCTGTCTGTGTTTTTTTCACACAATATGTCAAAAACCACATAGTCATTTCAGCACATAAGCATGGAAAATATGGTATAAAATCGTCAACAGTGCTGGCAGTCACCATAATGTTAATTTTTCCCATATACACGGTGCAGAATGACAACGAACTCAAATCTGGCAATAAAACTGCAAATATAAACATTTTTAAACTGTAGTTTAAACACAGTGTTAACAGCGACAGATCAAAAACTGCAAAAATCATGAAAAGATGACATTACATCGCCGGCATCATGTCAATGTGATGCTGAGTAATATCATCTCACTCAGCGCGCCGAATTGGGCGGCGCGACGGATCGAGCGCGAAGGGGAGCGCCAGTTGGTCACACACACACACACACCTCAATATTACTTTGCAGTACACTGCAAGTGGCGCGGTGGCGTAACGGGTAGAGCGTACTACTTGCGATCAACAGGCGTAGGTTCAAACCCTACTCGGGGCAAAGCTGCGTACCAACCTTGGGCAAGTTGTTCACCCCTATGTGCCTCTGTCACCAAGCAGTATAACTTGATACCGGCCAAGGGGCGGTGATGCTCTGCGACTGGAAAGGTAACGGCAGGCCTGGCGGTAAGCAATGGCAGCCTACCGCCGGGTGGACGACTTATAGTCAACTGCGGGCTGACTCCCTGTACACCGGGATCAGCTCCGGGCCCAACGCTCGGTAACGAGTATGGAAAGCCTTTACCTTTTTCAGTGCAGTACTGTACAGTACTTGTATATACATCAATTTAATACGAAGCGACAGGTCTACATTTTCATAGAAAATAGTGCATGGACAAAAACAGTCACGGAGTAGCTCAATTATTGCACAGAGGCAGCGCGACGCGCTATGTCAGCTAAAATCTTGTCAACCACAACAGAACTGTACAAAAAAACTGCATTTGAAAACGCTAGCAAGGTGACTGACCGACCTCAAAGGTCACTGAAAACTTTTGAAGGTCACCAGAAATAACGCTATTCGATAGATAGTAATATCACTTCCTATACTTCTATTACTGGCCAAACCGTCTTTATCCCGCACCGTTTGCACGACATTAAAGCTTTAACAGTGAAACCGACTGCCTGTACCTTAACAAGTCCTTAAGTTTTGCTAGAACAGTTTGAATTACTGGCCACGTGTACGTTTTCCGATTTGTATGTAGAAATATCGTGCTATATACAGGCATGCGTGATACGCTACGTTACCTGTGCGCCAACGCATCACGTTCAAGATCTGTATGCTCGTCCGCAACTGTGTCAACGGGTCATGTACCGATATATTTACAGGAGATCTGCAATTCAGTCATTGCAGATGTACATCGACCGAGATTTCATTCTACTGACCACGGCGACCTGGTCGTGCCGCGCGCCAACACTGACAGATTCGGTCGGCGCGGTTTTTTCTGTGTCCGGACCGAACCAGTGGAACAAGCTGCCACCTGACATTCGGAAAGTGTCCGATAAACCAGAACAATTTGCTCGAGCACTGAAAACTTTTTTATTTCCAAACATCCGTGACAAGCATTTTTGAGAATAACATCAAAAGAAGGGCTATAGCAAAGACCTCAACATCAACATCAACATATTTCTTGAGGTATGGGAGTTTGAAAGATTTCAAACAGCGAAAGAGGCCTTGGTCACTGAACATCGTTGGTATTGGCACCATTCCATAGGCGACACACATGATTGTAAACATATAAGTCTTCCATTGTATAGCTATCTCTCTTCTGTATCCCGTGACGTTTCCAGAAAATTATCGCCTATTTACCAAAATTTAAAGAGGTCACGTGACCCTAAACAGATCCCATGCGGGGGTGACTTATCCTGCAAACATCATGCACGATCAATCTCCTTGTTTACCAAATTTGAACTGCCATAACTTCACCAGTCCAAAAATATAGGCATACAGCAAACCCCAAAATCAAAAACGGGGGTGATTTGGGGTGGTTAGGGTCACTTAAGGTCATCGGCATTGTCATCATTCGATAGAGCGCTTACCAGACATGGAACTGGGTCTAAACATTTGACCCGTGAGGCTGTGACCCGAGTCCCGACCCGACCTGGGGGTACGACCCAGTGACCCGGTGACCCATGACCTGTAGAAGGAAAGAGAGGGAAATAAAGGGAACAAAAAGAGGAGGAAAAGAAGGGAAGGGAGAGAAAAATGAAAAAGGGCAGGGAAGGACAGAGAAAGGGGAGGATGGGAAGTAAAGAGGGGAAGGAGAGGTAAGGGGAAGTGATGTGAAGCGGTTCTCCGGGTTAAAGGTCGCCTATACAACGTCCTACTGATCTTTCACTGAAGAAACTGTGTCTATGTTGTATTGCTTTCAAGATACTGTTGAGCTATATGTCGAAAGTCGCAAATTTTCCCACCCCACGAGTACTTGGCGCCCCCGTTGGGGGTGACCCCACGGAATTTCGTATCTTTGGTATGAGAAAATTATTTGCGGTGTACGTTTGCGTGATGACACGCTTAGCCGCTTTGACGGAACTCCGGCTTGTGACAGACAGACAGACAAACAGACAACGAAACAACCCATACACGATACACAGAACCGTTACCGCTTGTCCTTCTACATTTAGGTCCTCATAGCGGCACATTCCAAGAACTACAGCTACTCCCTACAACGTCACGTCACATGCCCAGGCACTGAACTGCTGGTAGAGACTGACTTCGGCGCATTCGGTGCCAGCTGCGCCAGTTCTCGGAACATCTTAAAACTCTACGAACTGTTAATTCGTCGACTGAGTGTTATCTTAACGTCCACGCCGCTCTCGTTAGACTCGCAAAATATCCAAGTAACAGTTCCGACTAAACGCGTTTATGTATAACCTGATGGCGGCTTGGCACCCGTGCGATTTCCAACAACCACATTCCACTTACCTGTTCCTTTCTTACGGGCGCAATTACGGCGCGTAGAAATTTAGGGTATGGGGACGGGCACGCCATTTCTTGCCAATTTTTATCTCACATTAAGTGCGCTAAATTCACTTCCGGCTGAGCCTCCGATCCTGCTTGTCAATCCCACAAGCCCTCTGCTTCAAAGGGAGACATCCACTTGCACAGTGATAGGGAAGGAAGCCAATAAGAGTGGCAGAATGGAAGTGAACATGGCGGAGAGAAAAGGAAAGAAAAAAGAGAAGAGCCGGAGGGTTTAAGCTCGCATCTCTCGTTTACAAGTCTTGTAGACCAACCGCGTTACTGCGTTACCTTGCCCATACGCGCTGGACATTTGACCTTTGACCTTGACCTATGACCTTAACTTTCAATCCCAGGAGAGCTACGGTCATGACCCCCACAAACAAAAAAATCAAGTTCAAAGGTCAGTCGGTTCAAAAGATAGAGTGGAAACAAACGGACGGACGGACAGACGGACGCTACCCATTACTTTACCTTCCAGGCTAACGCGGTCGGTAACTATAGAAACATAATCTGCCTGTTAGTTCCGCATACAGTATAGAAATGCCGCGGGCATGTGACTGCACAAACACCGTTTGATGTAGCGTTAAAATGGGCTGCCGCGTTTGAGTGAGTGGAACCCATTGGCTGCGACTATAAGTGACAACAGATCACCCACAGCGGCCGGCAACTATCAAAGCCGGCCAAGGCACCAGCCGGCGTGCTGGTAAAAAACGCCAATGATGACGACACCAGCACTCGGGTTTCAGCGGCTGACATTCGAGCAGCAACTGTACACCCTCGACTGGGCCGCCCGCATTTGAGTGATGCGTCTAAATCACGGCCTGGACCGGCTAGAGAGTTTAACGTGCGAGTGAGTCATCCGTCACGTTAACCCCCTGCAGCAAGTAAGATACCATATTGTACGGCTATATGTATCAAGTTTAAAGATTCTAGCTTCAGCCACTCCGCGGACAAGAAGTTGGCCCAAAATCTACAAATTCGGATGACTGGAATTGGCATCATGTGATTGACCACATATGACTTACTATTAGCCTTCTATAGTAACTACATCTACGTCTTATATTATACAGCTTCTTATATGGCAGACATTTGTCAAAATTAGAGCAAATTTTGCAAACATTACTTGTATACTGTTCTGTTCTACGGTCTTTTAAATTTTCAATAATTGTGGGTCTAATTTGTATGCATAATTATGCAGTCTTATTGTCATCCTTTTTAGGTTTGAGTACGTTTTTGCAGTGCACTGCATTTTGTGTATGCAAGCTGATATCAAGCTACTCGTATTTTATCTTTCGAAATAATGAACTTACTTACTTATATTCGGTAATCCTGTTGGAGGTAACATCACCGGAATTTCAGAAAGACCTTTGGCGCGAGAAAACCAAAGCAAAGACGCTAGATTACCGTACCGTGTTGATTGTTCGATGATTGGTTAGTCAGCCTACATTACATTAATACAACATACCAATGTGGGACGAACGGAAGGACGGATGGATGGACGGACAGAATTGTACCATGCCGACGTGCGATAAAATGGTTAACCATCACAGGACGAGCGGCGCGCAGGGACAGTACTGGTAAGCAGCTGCTGAAGAGGGACAAAGATGAAAGCATCTGACACCATTTACACATTACCGTGCCGCCACCGAGGCCCGCTAACGTATATCGGCCAATTGATAGAGATGTGCCACATACTCATTCGCAAACGTATTCGATACCACAAATGTGGAAACAGGCTGATTAAATGAGCTAAGGTTTTACGTGCCACCCGCCACGAAATGGGTCATTTCGGCGACGTTCTTCCCAGCCAACCTCTTGGCTTAGAACTGAAAAACTAAATCTAAGACAACAAAAGCAAACATGCATCCGTAACAAAATATCCCACAACACAAGATAAACACACAACAGAAGACGGACTTCGACGTACGGCCGCCGACGTTTGCCTTTGTCACATCGACGGCCTGCTGTGACCTTGACCTCTGATCTCCAGAATCTGATGAGGTCATCAATAGGTAAAAAAGGTAAAAGCTTCCCATACTCGTTACCGAGCGTTGGGCCCGGAGCTGATCCCGGTGTAGGCCTACAGGCAGTCAGCCCGCGGTGACTAAGTCATCCACCCAGCGGTAGGCTGCCATTACTTTCCGCCAGGCCTGTGGTTACCTTCCCAGCCGCAGAGCATCACCGCCCTTTGGCTGGTACTCATTTTACCGTCCAACGGAGAGTAAAAAGCTGAGTCGACCTGGGTGGCTAGTTACATACCGAATAAAAGTGCAGCCTCCGGGAATCGAACCCGGACACGGTCACCCATCCCAGTACTAACCGGGCTCGGCGTAGGTTAACCTCGTTGATCGAGACCAACGCGTTACCACTATGCCAAACCGCCTGATTGGGTCCTTTAAATACTCGCAAAACTATTAGGCTACTTGTACGAGTACCAACCCAGCTCGACGTATATCGGACCAAGTCACTTCAGCTGGTCTAATAGATGGTACTATATCACATTCGCTAAAGTACTAACACGGCAGCCTAAAATCAATCGACAAGCACCTCTCTACTGTGACGAACGCGAATCTCTCCCTTTCTGCCCGCCGCCGATTTATATAAACGACACTTGACGGACGGCTATCGGGGCAACAAGAACCAGGTGGGTGTGTCCGCTGTCTCGGACGGTCTCGTATCCATCCTACTCCACGTGGATTGAACGAGTCCTTTCACAACCGGACATGACTGTACGTTTGGCGGACGTCATTAAACACGTCATTTGCAGTGAAAAATGACGTCAGCTGCAGGAGCTCTGTACACAAAGAAACCGTTCCGCAGCGTATCCGCAAACAAAAGTCGCCGGCTTCCGTTGGTATCTCCACATTATAGTGAACTGCCGGCAGCATGCCCATCAATGGAAGTATATATTATAAAAGTTTAGCAAATATACTCACTACAGGGGAGGGAAGGAAAAGCTGGTGGAGGGAGGCGCTATTTAAACTAGGCATAATTTAAACTAGAAGAAGCCAGCACTCACAGGAGTACAAATGTCGACAATATTCTTGTGACTTTTGGCCTTTGACCCGAAAATAATTGGGTATTCAGGACTCATACTGGAACATTTCTGTGTATAGTTTGGTAATACAACAGCTGCATCGGTTTTTTAGATGTCGTGCGGAAATAACAGACACACATACGAATGGAGCTAAAAATACCGTACCCCGCGTGACTGCCGTTAGCGTTGCTAACACACACACACACACACACACACACAACTTTATTTCACCACACATGTGGTGGCAAAGAAAACATTAAACATACATAATTAAACATAAGTTAAATAAATTAAATAAACGATCACTTAATTAGACTACATAAACACTTCAGTCAGACGGATGCGCACACAATTCCAATTCCTTTTCGGCAGACTCTCGACAGAGTTCGCACAGTACATTCTTCGATGACATTATGTTAGAAAGGAACTTGCATTTACGTTTAGTTATAGTATAGTGCGGATTTTGAACATTAAACTAACCAGCATGCACGGCAGCAAGGTACGCACAATGACCGCGACCGCCGCAGAGAGAAGAGGCGGCACTTGAGTCTAGTCTATAGATATTACGCAGCATGCACCAGTAGCACCAGCCGCAGCAGATCAGATCTCAGCCATCGCAGACTCAGATACCGCTGTGATTCATCCGTCAATCATATTTCTCTGCCTCCCCCCATCTCCCATGGGAGGAAGCACCTTCGGTGTCTACTTCACCGTTTCTACGCACACAGGAGGTCGGGCGAGATGGCAGAAGCCACCGAGTAAGACAGGTTATTCCGGGTTAACGTAAGGTTAGCGTCCGATATTCCGACATCCGTTCAGAGTCAACAGACTGGAACAGTGCGAATGCGAAAAAGGAAACTGACTCATCGGCTGCACTGCCAGCTGAATTCAGTGTTGTGCAAGATAAGATACTTTTAACAACATTCCAAAGATACGAGATACAAGACAGTATCTTTAAGATACTTTTTGAAGATACTTTTTGGAAGAAACTATTGCATTTACCCTCTCAGTTTGCCCAATATTCCGAAGTGCCGCTATTTCGACGATCCCTAAGGGTTAGGGTTAATATGAGTCAGTAGAGTTATACGGATTAGGGTTAGGGATTGGACATTTGGGAGCCTTGGAAATAACGGGCATAAATCGGCATCTACATACAATAATTGGATTGTGAAGATGTCACGCCACGCGCGTGGCTTACGTGGACGGACAGACGGACGGGCGGGTACAGGCAATCCCGCCGAAGAGCGGCGTGACGGCTTGTAGACTGGAATGATGAAATTACGTTACTGTCGCCACCACAGTGTCACATTTCGTGCAGACATGAACGGTAGATACACAAAGCGTGGAGTTTCGGTCACGTTTACTCTTCACTTGGTTTATTACATCAGCTCGAGACGTGCAGACGGCCGCCATTCTTCTGTCGCGGTCGACGAGAACAGCCCCGGGTCCGACGCCGACTGCAGCAGCAGACGGTGCATGGCCCCGGGGCATCAGCGAATTCCGCACCCACGTCACGTCACCGCCGCCCATCCAGGCATTATACGGCCGACTCGACTCGCACGTAATAGTACGGCCCAGCTACTGAACCACGGCGCACCGCAGCACCACCGTGACATGACAAAAATAAATCATACGTGGTTTCGTAAGTCGTAACGCGTTAAAACCGTTGTGATGGCGGCAGGCCATCGTTCATCAACACTGCCACACCTGAGCGCTTTAGACATTAGTACATCTATATATACTAAAACGCTATAGTTATAAATCTGCACGACTGGCCCGCCTACACACAGTGTAGGGGGCCAGACTAGTAACGGTCGCTGGCGTCTGTTGTATGTCGTCTGTCGGCGTCTGTAGTGTAGGGGTCTGTAACACTCCACGGCCGGCCTGCGAAAACGGCTGAACCGATCGAGATGCCGTTTGACGGGCTGACTCATGTGGGCCAAGCAACCATGTTGTAACACGGTTGCTTGGGGTCAAGGTCGGACGAATCCATTTGCCGTCGAGTGGGGTGACAAGACGGCGATGCGGCATTTCGTCAAGATCATTTGACCACTTGTTATTTTTACTAACTAACTAGAACAACCAGAAGCCGTTTCCGTTGCCCTCTTTCAGCAGAATTTACAATGTAAAACCTAAAACTTGACTTCGACTTCGCAAATCATTACCAAAAACGACCATAACATTCTACACGAGCAAAGGCTGGCGGAGGGG
>Ga0209780_1004692_pt1 | contig 10590 bp, 6 predicted proteins | sample WorMetexBAHAMAS2_FD_187384 | JGI IMG/M metagenome (GOLD analysis project Ga0209780, IMG submission 187384) | Marine gutless worms symbiont microbial communities from Max Planck institute for Marine Microbiology, Germany - Inanidrilus exumae... | ecosystem: Host-associated > Annelida > Digestive... | reverse complement strand
CGCTGAACCATGAAGGCATCGGAAAGCCAGAACACAAAGCCGAAACTTTATCCTCTCTGGAACTCTCAACCAATGGAGTTCACAGAGTAACGGAGTGATGTGTTCTGACTTTCTGGCCGAGAATACCAGCCTTGTAGCAGCATTCAATACGGACTGCAACCGTCTTAGCAGGGTGTTGGACACGCCAGCTACCAGTTAGCACTGAATTGCAGTAGTCGACCTTACTGACCACCAGTGCTTGAATCAAGGTCAGTAAGGCACGACGTGGTATGGAACGCCGCACGCTACGGATCCGTCGCAGTGCCGCGAAACTTGCTTTGACGACAGCAGAGACGTGCGTGCTCATGGTGACTTCGGCATCCAGCATGATCCCAAGGTCGCGTACAGCGGATACAGGTTGTACGCCTGTGCTTCCGATACGAACGGCATGACTTGGGATCTGGTGCTGACGGCGTGTTGATGAGCACCAGAGTACTTCGGACTTGGCGTGATTGAGCTGCAGCCGGTTAGCAGCCATCCAGCATTCCACATCATCCACACATGCAGACATGCTGTCCTGCAGGCAATCAACATCAGCAGGTCTGCATTCGCTGTATATTTGCAAATCGTCTGCGTAGGCCTACGCGTGTGGTGTCAGATGGTGGCATGACCAACTGTAGCAGGTCTGCAGTATACAGTAGGAACAGAATCGACCCAAGGACCGATCCCTGGGGCAATCCATACTGCACCTCAGATGGTTCTGAACTGGTTGATGTAGAGCGCACGTACTGTGTGCGGCCGCTCTGGTACGATTTAAACCAGTCAAAACAGACGCCACGGAGACCGTGTGATTTTCGCAGCCAACAGAGGTATTGTGATCGACACTGTCGAAAGCGGCCGAAAGGTCAAGCAACGTCAGCATCACGAGGTTGCCTGAATCCAGAGCCAAGAATATGTCAGCTAGCACTTTCAAAACAGCTGTCTCCGTCGAATGATGTGGTCTGTACGCCGACTGGAGATCTGGAAGCAGATTGTTGTCCTTAAAATAACCCACAAGCTGTTTGGCAATGAGCCGCTCCAACAGCTTGGAGATGACTGACAGATTAGATATTGGCCGGTATGACTTAGCGTCGGCCGAATCCATGTCTGCTTTCTTCAGAATGTGCGTAATATAGGCTGCCTTCATACTCGACGGAACGACACCGTGTGCTAATGACCAATTAAAAAGGTGGCTAAGGAACGGAGAAATGACTTCAGCGTTAGTCTTAAGCAGCGAAGTCGGCAAAGGGATTGCTTGTCCGGCAGTGACAGGATCAACTCGACAACTTCAGCTGGAGTGATCGGTGCAAACAGGTGTGCATATGATGTGTAAAATTATTATGATGCACAACAGGACAGAGCTGGTCAAATAATCTCTTTTCTTTCTTACCCTCCAGGCAGTCACCATAGCTCAGATGTTGTCTGTTGTAGGGGAGGGGGTCCGGCACTAGGCAGGTGGTTATAATAATCAACCATCACTGTCTCTAATGCATCTAGGACGGCTATATAAAACGCTACAAATGCAGCAGAGATGTTAAACGAGGCCAAACGATCGACGATGAAGAGTCAAAATTATGCGCTGCTTGGTTGGCATTATTTCTACGGCAAACTATACATATTATACTACCATCAGTTCACCGAAACCTCTTGGATACACAGTAGATTCTGAGATCACTTTGCTCAAACGTTTATTTTAAAACAGAAATTAACGCAAGCATTCCGCGAGGGCTAAATAAATAACAAAGAAACGAAAAGCGTTGAGACGAGAAAATCAGGTCCAAATTGATAGTCGTCCATGAAGGCTGCAGTCCTGAGTGACAAAGGCAGTGTAAAAAGTGAGAAGGATTTGATACTGCGTAATGCGTTTTTCCTCCGTGAGAGGTTTCACTTTCGTGGAAGAAGAAGTCGTTTGAATGTCACAAGTCATCTACCGTACTTCGCTTCGGCGCACGCGTCCTACTTTTCACTCGTCCACTGGCCGGATATTGCGTATGGCGTTGATTGTTCGTGTTCGTCGGAATTCTGTTGTCGAGCGCATTCGTCGTTTCACCAGGTTACTGTGCACTAGTTTCTGACTTCATTTTTGCGCCTGTCCTTGGATGCTTGTTTGATCATTACTGAAGCCGACAACGCAGTCAGCTTCACCGGCCTGCCGTATGTATTAGGCTACCTGTCGTACCTGCTTCACATAACTGGGACTGCTTTCAGAGGACGGTCCATACCTAGGCTAGGGTATTTTTATGCAGTGTGTGTGTGTGTTTGTTTTTCGTTTTTTTTGAGTGAGTGTGTATTTGATATGCGTTTTATTTTTTACTATGCCTTGAGCGTATAATAAAGATGATGACGATGATGATGATAACACGCTGCTCGGTAGCGCCCAGCCTCGTGTTAGCTCTTGTCAGTGGGAAGGAAGATGGACACCCGAGTGCCACGATACGTCGCAAATGATTACGTCGGCGACGTGAACAGCAATAACCAAATTTAGTGCAAATCCGGCCAACCTTCCACAATGGCTTCTGCGGAAATGGACAAATTATAACAGTATTTTTATATGTTTATAAATTATTTCACAACACATGTACACTGTACAGATCAGAACTCTCGACAGGATTTGGCGTCTGATGATGCGCACAGGTCATACCAGCTTTTAATTCCTAAACAACTAGACATGTCGCAAATATGATGATTGCAACTTGCAACGTAATGGCCGCCGATTGCCTTAGGCGGTCGTCAGCGGCCATCAGCCGTTTCTGGGCTATAGGTAACGGAAAGTAGGTCAAATTTTAGGGGACACGTTGTAGATTGATACTAGTATTTTGTTTTGTCGAATCGACGTTTCTTTCCGGAGATAATATGCGGTGTCGAGTGAGGAAGTCGCGAAAAACGTGTTGGCCAAAAATTTCAACTTAGGCTGGGTCGAAATTTTTGGGGACGAATTTTCCCAAACTTTTTACGGTAGATAGTAAGCCCCTTAAGCCCTCTAACACCTGGAAAAATTTGGTTGGCCTGAGTTCAATGGCATTTGTGTAGGAAGCCCGGCAATGACGGAAAATGGTGAAATTTATAGGCTGGGTCACAATGACGGAACGGATCTCAGCTGTTTCTAGGTCAAAGGTCACGCTATTAGGGGACACATTGTAGATTGACACTAGCATTTTGGTTTGTCGATGCGACGTTTTATTCCGGTGTCGAGTGCGAAAGTGGCGAAAAAGTGGTAAAAATTGATGTTTTGGGGATTAAGGGCCCCAAACGTTTTGGGGCACTTGTAAATCGACACCACTTCCGACTAACTGGCCAAGTTTGGCTGAGATTCCATGGCTGGTCTTTCATCTATGCTGACGAAATAAAAATAATAAATTACAGCGGTAAAATCACAGGCTGCGCGGTAGCGCCAGCCCTGTGTTAACGGCGACTGGCTTTGTCAATGGGAAAGGGCAATTTTGGACTCCCACAGCATCGACACCCATCAACCGATCACCAAAAAATTTGTCACAGGTGATTACGTCGGCAACCCCTACAGCTGTGCGAAATTAGGTGCATATCCGTCCACGGGGGGCTTCTGGGCGCATGGGTGAAATATAACCAAAATTATTTTTATTTATACCTTTTTTGAGGTACTCACCTACAGGTCAGACGCGTCGACGGATTTTCAAGCATGATGGCTCAAACGACGCGGATTCGCGCAAGGATATACCATTTTGGGGACTTTTTCACATTACTCCCTATTAATGGGGTCAAAAACCCCGATTTTGGGGCGTGAATATGTGTTTCAAGCCAAACTCGTGAAATCGAAAATCGTGCATATCATCAAAACTACTGCATCGAATCCAACCAAATTTTACACAGTGATAAAGACCACCAAATGCCCTTCGTGGGTGGTCCCCATACACGCATTACAAATCCAAGATGGCGGACGGCCGCCACCTTGGAAAAATCGATAAATTGTTAAATGTCAGCCGCGGTTCGAGCGATTTTGACGATATTTGGCACGATGATGCAGTTCAAGGCTCATGACCGTCCCGACCGTTAAAAATTTGAAATTTCAAAAATCCAAGATGGTGGCAGCCGCCGTCTTGAAAAATCCTAAATCGAGATATCGCGACAACGACAACGTGACCGATCGCCACGAAATTTGGCAGGGTGACGCAGTTCGGCCCTCGTGACCGTTCGTACCGTAACAAATTTAAAATTTAAAGATATCCAAGATGGCGGCGGCCGACATCCTAAAAAATAAAATTATGATATCTCGGCAATGGTTTGACTGATCGGCACAGCATTTGGCATGATGACGCATATTGACCCTCCGAACCAAACCAGCAGTTGAAATTTAATTTCGAACTTTTAAAAATCCAAGATGGCGGATGGCCGCCATCTTGAAAAGTCGAAAATGTAGTATTAATTGACATTATTAATAGCCTACTTAAAACTGGTAATAAAACAGCAAATATAAATGTAAAAAACTGCAGTTTATACTCACTGTTAACGGCGACGGATCTAAAACCGCAAAATCATAAAAAGGCAATGTTAACCACACTAACATTGACATTCAGGCTATGTTAGTGTGGACGACATTGCCTTTTTATGATTTTTGCCGTTTTCGACCCGTCGACGTTAACAGTGTGTATGAACTGCAGTTTTTTTATTGAGAAGTCTTTCATTTTCGATAAGACATTAGGAATTAATAGGCCATGCATGCTTTCCGATTGCTATATTTTCTAACTTGTAAATTGTGGGTTTAGAAGGGTTTCAAACAGCTTAAGTGACATTCTTTAAGGTCATTCGAGGTCCCTGATATCGGCGTCATTCGATATGCCACATTATGATTTCCTTTTTGTGTTCCTTTGTGGTAATCTATCATGAGTAGGCTGGTACTTGCCATGGTCCATCAGTATCTCCAATTTAGACTACAATTTTACTCATTTAAAATATGCAGAATCCAAAACGTAAAATAATTTCGATTTGGGGTGGTTAGGGGCACTCAAGCAAATCGACTATATCACCATTTGGTAGAACACGTACGACTTCCTATTCGCCTGTTATGTAAACTTGTGTCCCTATCTTATACCGTTTCGGAGATATTGATATGAAGATATATATAAGTTTTGTTGTTGAAATTCACAAACTTTTTCTACCCAACGTGCATTCTGCGCCGCCCTCGATCGTTGACGGTGACTGTTTTTGAATTTCAACCAGATGTTTGACGTCCGAAAGCGAGTTTCTAGTCTACCATGTGGTATTAGTAGCGTGATAGTAGGCTTTCTACGGAGAGACAGATGGAGAGACACAGGACTGTAAGTATGTTGGTTGCGTGGCACAGTGGTAGAACGTGCGTCTGAGACCGGCGAACTTTCCCTGTCCTACGCTCGACCTGTAGCTAGCCTGATGGGCGACCACTTATGTGGGTAAACCGTCCGCTACAAGGTCAGCCAACTAGGCCAACTCAGCCTTTCATCCTTTCGAGGTCGATAAATGAGCAGTGACCTGTTATCGGATGTGCACTACCTCGCTTGGGTAGCGCCATTCTTATGGAGTAAAGGCAGGATGGTTCATTCCATTCGTGGATAAACGTGTGCGTGGCAGGTAAAACTGTGTGATCCCTCCAACACGTGCCATTCCTGAGCGGATTAGAGGTGGTTTACGACGATGCGCTGTACAAATCGCCGTTTTACATTACTTATGTTACTTTACTGTAGCATATACCAGAACCGCGCCAGCATACCGTCGCTCAGTGAAGCAGTAGTAAGCCTATATCGGACACGATATACAAGGTGCAAACATAGTTAGGCCTACAAACAACATGCAGTCAGAGACGGCATGCTTCGCCCCCGGTGCCGCCGCCTAGCGATCTAGACCAAACAATGTTGTCTGACGTCCGCCTGGTGCCGCGACCGGGCGAACTGGACGAAACATAGTCATACGCGTCGTCTTTTATTCTGGCCTATTCTCTCCATTACATGAAAACTTGACGAGTGCATTCGCCGTCTGATGACAACGTTGGCGTGTCGCCTAAGTGCCAGTCGGCTGGCAGACGTAAACATTCGTCATTACGCATAGTTCGGGGATGTCATAATTAGCCCGCTAGGCTATGCCGGCGTCCGGCTTATGTTCTACCAACGATTATCTTTTCTTTTTTAGCCCGCGCGGCATGCATGCATCGCGCGCCATGTTCCTCTTGCGTTAATTCATTTTTCTTTTTAAAATAAACATTTGAGTACAGAGAACTTAGGATCTAGTGGGCCGATTTTCATGGAATTTTCACCATATGGCCTCCTTTTTTCCATGGCTCAAGGGTCGTTACTATAGTAACCAATTTTGAGGTCAAAATTGGCAAAATCGGACTATTTACCCTTTCGTTGCCTTGACATTCCGAATCGGTTACAATATCGCCATGCTGATTTTAAAAAGTTCATCTGCGATGATTTGGCTATGTTCTGGGTACATTTGGTGAACTTTGGTCCAGTAACTCAGTTTACGAAAGTGAGAGATATACACCCCGTCATTTCTTTCTTACCTTTCCTGGTAGTAGTATTATTATTATTATTATTATACTATGATTGCACTGTTATTGACCGTGGCTATTTAAAGGCCAGTAATGTGAAGCTGTATGTGGCCTATCGAATAACGTTATTGCCATCTGCGTGCTTGATCGAAGCCTATCGAATGCGGTCGGCAGCGGTCGTGTCGCGTGCACGACTGTATTTGTAGGTGCCACATATGTTTTAGTCTTGCTAATTTCGCGCTGAAGACTCTCAAATTTGCCGTCTGATGACAACGTTGGCGTGTCGCCTAAGCTTTCGCGATTGTTTGCAGTTTATTGGATGCTTTCTGTCGATCGGTTGCTGAGAATGTAGCCCAAAGCAAAAGCTGAGACGAATTTGACTGAGTGAGCAATTAACCCGAAGAAAAATGCGTTAACTGAAGAACAACCCGTGCGATATTCAGACTCTGACTTCGTCATATTATTCACACACGAAGTGCATGCGATGGCGTGAACTTTTAACACTTTAATTGGCGCATCGATGCCCAACGCGAAGGATCATACGGGCGCATTGCAACTTTAGCGATGAAGGGACGCGTCCCCTATATTTTAGCGGGATGGGTATACCCATGGAAAAATTGCTGTAAATATTTAATCTCTGTTCCTTTTATATGATCAAGATTGACAGGAATGACGCATTTTAGGCCTAGACTTAATAATGCATCAAAAAGGTTCGATGGCCGGGCTGCCGCGGACCATCTGGAAGAGCTTACCCAGTGTATGTCCCCACTGTTATTGACACTGGAAGGCATGAATTACAGCAGTATCGTGATTGGTACTCTGGCTCTGTTACAGCGAGGAGTCCTCCCATTGCTGTACCGAACGCAATAGACCGGTAGTGCAGTGCACCAAATTGAAATTGACCGTGCGTCGTAAAGATGGTCGAAGAATTTTGATGAAAGGCCGCATCGTCGTATTGTCACCCCTCGCAGCGGCGAATGGACTCGTCTCTGACCTTGACCCCATCTAATACATGGTTCCTTGGGCCTACGTGAGTCAGCACCCTAACGGCATCTCGATCAGTTCAGCCGTTTGTTTTGCAGGGCTCACCCTTGTGCCCGACAGACAGACACACAGACAGACAGATCATCCTACGCGCGACATCTGTCTTAGTAGACCGCATCTGTGCAATGTATGCGATGCGGGCGATTCGGTCTAATGAACTGAACTGTAACTGTCTCCTATCTTACTTCTGTACTGGCTTTACGGACTAGGACCATTTTGTGCTAATCGTTTTTTGGACCGCATCGCTTAAACGCAATGCGTAAATACCGCTCATTGCTACAGATGTCGCACGTAGCTTGGTCTGTGTGTCTGTGTTTCTGTGTGTATCTGTGAAACATGACTACATGAAATAATTGATATCAAAATATAACATCCCAGCATTATGTGTTTCGGCAAATGTTATCCGAGATTATATTTGACAGTCACATGTTGTGAAATGAATAAATTCCTGTACTCTAACCGTGTAGGCCCTACAGTTGATATTTTAAGGCGATGGTGTGTGTTGTTGAATTTCATTAACCAGCCGGACATCACGATGACGACAGCGGTTTGTTTTTTAAATGGCACCACCCAACGGGTGGACGTACGATACGATACGATACGATACGGTAGATTAACGTGCGCTCAAGAGCTGACGAGATGGCCAGCTTAATCTAGCGCATGGCACAGAAACGAAAAATAAGGAAAAAATAAAATCAACAAGTAGCTCAGCTGTCGGTGACAAGCCCGCGCGTCGCGCAGCATCACGACTAACGGCAAAATTTTAAAACAGTCACGTGACCATAACCACGCCCTTTTGTTGATGATATGTCATCCTGTTGCATAGAATTGATATTGCCTACTCGTGTACAAAATTTGACGACTTTAGGATTAGCCGTTCCAGTGATATGATTAGAGCACCAAAGTTATCTAATGGGTCACATGACCTGACCACGCCCCGATCAGGGACAGTTTGTCGTCCGTAGGCTGTGACTTGCACTTTCAACCTTTACATCAAATTTGTAGTCTTTGCGATCGCCAATTATGAAGATGCATAAGGCAATGCAAAATGTAGAAATTGAGGTGGTTTAACGTGCTTAGAGGTCAGCCAAGGTCATCGGCAATATAACCATTAGATAGAACGCATACGACTTCCTATTCGAATTTAATAGAAAATATGATGCTATCTCGTACCGTTTTCAAGATATTATCGCTTATTTTCCAAAAATTAAAGAGGTCACATGACAGTGACCACGCCCCTTTCATGGACAATTTGTAGTCCGAAGGCTGGGACTTGCTATTATCAACATGCACACCAAATTTGAAGTCTATAGCTTAAGCCGTTTCAGAGATATCGTAGAGGGACTGAAAGTTTAAAATGGGTCACGTGACGTGGCCAAGCCCATTTCAGGGACGGTTTGTCATCTGTAGGCTGAGATATGCTATGTTCAACCCGCATATTAAATTTAAAATGTCTACGATTACCTGCAACAAGGAAATGAAAGGCAACGCCAATAGTAAAAATTCTCGTTTAGTCGTTTTGAGCCACCCTTTGGGGGACTTAGGGGTAACGCACAGGGTTCACCAATGGGTCGATGGAAAGCGCGTAGTCGACTTCCTATTAGCGGTAATTGAATTTTTCTCATAGCTCTCACGGCTGCGGCACTATTAAGCGAAATCTGTCGAAATCGGCGTTTTCTGACGGGGATGGGTCACTTTGAGCGCACATTTTAGGTAGATGGGGACGTCACCCGCAATCTATCTATGGACCGTTAGATAGAGGAACGATGTAGCTACAACTGTGGCGCTGGACGTTTTCACACGAAGAAACTTTGCAGCAGACTTTTTTCGACAGAAGTTGAAATTAACTGGAAAAAATATCGTAATCGCGTTTTGTGCCACACTTTGGGGGACTTAGGGGTAACGTACACGGTTCATCTATGGCTCGTTGGAAAGCGCGTGGTCGACTTCCTATTAGCGCTAATTAAACTTTTTTCGCTAGCTCTTACGATTGTGACGCTACAGCAAATATTGCTCGAAATTGCGCTGTTTGAAACGGGGGTTGGTCACTTTAAGCGCTAATTTTAGGGGAAAGGGGTCTTCCACCAACGAATTTTGGCGTCAGAAAAGTAGAATCCCTGGGCTATCACGTGGTGTTATTTGCATGAACCTACGTATAGCCGTTTTGATACAATACCGGCATGTGACACACACACACAGACAGACACGCGATCATGGCTATTACCCGCGCAGAGCTAGCTCCGCGCGTAAAAACCGAGTAGCTTAGAAGAAACTGTACAGGTGGAGGCAGTCCGGGAGGAAGAAGTGAAACTACGGAGGTAGGATTTGTGAAAGAGGTAGGTTTTAAGCCGGGAGTGAAAGAGAGATGGAGTTATAGATGTACAAAGTGGTGAGTCAGAAGAAGAAGAAGTGATGGATGAAGGAATAGGTGAGTAGGAAATGAAGGAACTGGTGCCAGAATGCGGTTTGCGAAGAGAGAAAGGGAGCTGATTCCAGAGACAATGTGAAGCATAACGGATGGAGTGATCAGTTATTTTTAGAGAGGATAATGAAGGTGGCCGATCAAGAGTAACGACGGATGAAGAGCGAGTACTGCGAGGACATTGAGTGGAGATGAGGTTATGAAGGTACGGAGGTTGGGTAGCTGTGAGAACTTTGTAGGTAAGTGAGAGGAGCTTGTATTCGATGCGTTCAGTGATTCTGAGCCAGTGAAGAGAGCGTAGGATGGGAGTGATATGACACGACTTGGGAGCTTTCATGACAGTACGAGCAAGAGAGTTCTGGATCTGCTGGAGACGGGATAATTTAGAATTAGGGAGTTTATAGTAGAGAGAATTACAGTAATCAAGTTTGGAGTGAACGATAGAGATAGCAATGGTACAGGCAGTTCACGAATCAAGGTAAAGTAAAGTAAACAGTGTATAGCAGTTTAGCATCAACTTAGCTCTTCACCGCTACGAGAAACTCACATGCCATATGGGATCACACAGTGTTACCTGCCACCCGACAGAGGTGAGAATCCCGCCTTT
>Ga0209780_1004691_pt1 | contig 10592 bp, 8 predicted proteins | sample WorMetexBAHAMAS2_FD_187384 | JGI IMG/M metagenome (GOLD analysis project Ga0209780, IMG submission 187384) | Marine gutless worms symbiont microbial communities from Max Planck institute for Marine Microbiology, Germany - Inanidrilus exumae... | ecosystem: Host-associated > Annelida > Digestive... | reverse complement strand
TAGTAGTAGTAGTTGTTGTTGTTGTTGTTGTTGTTGTTGTAGATAAATGCGCAAAATGTACGCACAAATAGGTTATGCCAGGTGTCGACAATTAACCGCCAAGTTACAAGGCACCGTGCATTTAGAAGACTAAATATATTATAACAAGTGCCAAAATAATTTGGCAAAAGGCCGCATCACCGTCTTGTCATCCTTGCAGCGGCGAAAGGATTCGACCGATTTTGCCCCCCCCCATCTAACACATTGTTCCTCGGACCCATATGAGTTAGTTAGCCCCCAAACGGCACCTCGATCAGTTCAGCCGTTTTTGCACAGCTCACCGCTGTGCCCAACACACAGACAGTCATACAGACGTGCGACGTCTGTAGAAATAGGCCGCATCTCGATCACTACGTGCAGGCGATGCGGTAAAATAACAGACAATACCACATGTACATCATATTAGCTTACGACACGTGCTTGTATGAAAAACCTGCCAACAGTTCTCACGATTGGATAAACGTCGGCAAAACTCAGAAACAGACAAACAAGTAATATTCACCAAACATGACCAAGAAGACGCCGCCGATGACCGGCTCTGGAATAGTGACGAACAGAGCGCCGAACTTTCCGATCATGCCAAACAGGAGCATGTATATCGCCTCCACCTGGATCACGCGACGACTTGCAACCTGAAACATTTTCACTCTCTGTCAGTCCAGTCACTGTCGGATCTACGCCACTGTTGTGACATTCGAACTTTTGAACTTTATTATAAATAACATAAAGTTCATAAAGTCAAAAATACAGTTGTATTTGTTTCCTGTGTGTGCTAACTCAGTGTATTTTATGTTTTATGTGGCGAACTTAGGCCACATATTTGTTAAATCTAGCACTGCCATATGCTACAACATTAATAAACTTACTTACTTACTTACTTACAACTATGAACTACGCTTTGTCAGTTCCTGTGACTTATGTCAGCATGTCCTGTGCCAAATCCTTCCTCCACCCAAACACACTGACTACAACCTTCCTTTCCCGTGGTCACGGACTCACCATACCTCAGTACCTAAACTACAGTTCGAATATTTACATAAAAGTTTTATTTTTCGCATGCTGTACTACACCGTTTATTAGTATTATCGTAGGTCTAAGAGCTTTACGCCCGGTTGTTCGGTGTGCTATTGCCTTATTACTGTGCTTTATTGCGTAGTTATTTTACTGTAAATATGTGTATTTTACTGTAAATTGTAATGAACTTTGCGTCTGTCAGAGTTTTGTATCGATATAGAATTTACTACTACTACTACTAGGCCTACTACTAGACCCGCCACTACTACTACTACTACCTACTGTTATAAATTAGTTCTCGGCGTGATATGTTTGGACAGCGAAAAATTCTTAGCATTCAGCCTAGTATCTGTTACAAGAGGGCATGCCTGCAAACTGTACAATCACAAGCCGCGGTGTGCGAATGCAGTGCGCAAAAACTTCTTCACAGAAGGAGTTGTAAACGTGTGGAACTCCCTGACACAAAATGTAGATTTCTCGTCACTATCAAAATTCAAATGTTCCATCAACCAAGTAGATTTTTCTCAGTTTCTGAGATGTATGATTTAGTTGTTTAGCTGGTTTGGGTGTATTCATTGGCTTGTATTGACAATTTTTAATACGTTTTTATTTTAGTATTTTATTAAAGCCACTGTAAAGGCCCATTCACACCGAGCGCGTCTACGTCTGTCTACGTACGTCGACGCGTGTAGACGCGCGTCTACGGACGTAGACGGATGTAGACGGTTGGTTGCGTGGCTCAGTGGTAGAACGTCGGTCTTCGGCCGGCGTATACTTTCTCTGTCCTGCGCTCGACCTGTAGCTGACGGGTGACCACTTATGTGGGTAAACCGTCCGCTATGGGTCAACCAACCAGGCCAACTCAGCCTTTTATCCCTTCGTGGTCAATAGATGAGTAGTAAGCTGCAATTAGATGTCTCTTACCTCAGTTAGAGGTGGCGCCATCTGGTGAACGCATACGAAGGAAAGGCAGGCATGGTGTATTTGCAGGTGAAACTGTGTGATCCATGCCTGAGCGCTTTGAGATATACATAGTATATAAAAGGTGCTATATAAATACGCTTCCTTTCCTTTCTTTTCCTTTCCTAGACGCGCGTCTACGCCGATATGGAACACATGCTAAAAGGCCTGCGCGTTCACACCAAGCGCATCTACTGTACGTCCGTCGACGGTACGACGTAAACGCGTTTAAAATCGAGCACGGTTCGATCTTAAGCGCGTCTAGCCGTCTACGCCCGTCGACGGACGTAGATGCCTTTGGTGTGAACGCGCATGCCTTTTAGCATGTGTTCCATATCGCCGTAGACGCGCGTCTACGTCCGTTGACGCGCGTCTATGCACGTCGACGGACGTAGACGCGCTCGGAGTGAATGGGCCTTAAGTGCTCTATGAGCCTTGTAGGTCGGGCTGTCTACAACTCTACATGTTACAGACTTGTTCATAAACCTGTTTATTACAGACAAATAAAATGTTGATGATGATGAGGACGATGATGATAATGATGAATATATTGTACTGACGGCTCTATAATCTAACGGCTTATAGATTTATTTAACAATTTGACTCAAACTTATTATTACTCACTGTGGTCACTTATAGTTGTAAACATTATTGACCACTGCAGCATCATTAACAACGCAAATAAAAACGTTTATCGTGCTGTGACTGAGTTTGCAATTTTTCCACCATTTTAGCGAATACGATTGACCTTTGTTATGCCGATGGCACCGACATTTTCACTGTACGACGTCGTACCAGAGCCAGTACCCCATAGCCCAGCAAGAATACAACCCGTTCCTTCCACCAGAATTCCTAAAGCAACACAATTCGTTTTTTGCACACATTTAACCAAGAGACAAGCAACAGCAGTTCGTGAAAATTTTATTTCTTCTCTGCACCGTAGAATCCACATATCTTTGTCAGGACTGTAGATCATTTATAAATTCACCACCATGTCAGTAAGCGTTCTTACACGAACCTTGACATGGCAATTGTTTATTTTCTTAATAAACAACAGTATTATTTTATCACCGTAATCATCACTATCGTCAAAATTAATCAATTAATTAAAAATTGACTGACTGAGTGATCAATCGTCGATCGATTAATCAATCAATCAATCAATCGACAAACACACTTTATTTATAAATTACTTTAACACGAAAATCATAATCATCATTAATTAATTGATTGATTAATAATAATAAAAATAATGACCCTCAAATCGATCAACAGACCTCTGTTGATGGCGTGTATAGGAGGCGGTGGGGCACCTGCTAGCCTGGCGCATGCGTAGTAGTCGCCAATGGATTCAATAGTTCCTGACATAACTCCAGCAAGCATTCCCAGTACGGCCCCTGTACTGATCGTTGGTATACCCCACTGGACTACAGCGCACAATACATACACATGCCTACGTAGATTATAATCCTCACACAGGTGTTCTGCACGGGACCAGTAAGTCATCCCTTTCCCGCTGCCGTCTTTCCCATCCATCCCGGTCCAGCGCGACCTGTCAGTCGCGGTCGGCCAAAAATGTTGACACGGATTCAACGCTGGTAAGTGCAGGGTTCATCGTATAATCGTATTTCCTTTTGAACAGACGTTGGTTTTGTATACCCTTACTTCCCGTATTCATCAGCGAATGTTGTTCGCTGGCATATCGAGTTCAATGGTTCAAGTATTAAGCCGGTATGTTCACAATTCAGCCAGCCAGTTCACCAGCAGACAAGGGCTTAGTGCATTACAATATTATCACCAGAACATTTACAAAAATTTTAACAAGTGGTCAAAGAATTTTAACGAAAGGCCGCATCGCATGTCGTGCCGTTATTGAGTATTGAATGATACCTTTTGCTGCATGCCGTTATTGTTGACTGAATGATTCCTTTTGCTGCGTACACCGCAGCCGAGACTCCCAATGGTTTTCAATGGGCTCGATAATCCCCAAAATTGCCCTTTCTCGACCCCCATCTAATACATGGTCCCACCCAAGTCTACCCGCCAATCGGCATCTCGATCTGTTCAGCTGTTTTTTGCACGGCTTGCGAACGTGATTAACAGAAACAACACAAACAGACAGACAGACCACGGTACTTCGTCTATAGCAATAGGCCGCATCTAGCTGACCCACTCAATACACTTACTGCGTTAGGCGTAGAGGGTTCTTTCCTGACATAACGTAGAAATACAGGGAGGTCCATAATTACCGGACTACTTAAGTATTACTGCGGAAATACGCCGTCTCTTCCTCTAGCCTAGGTATCTGCGGAGGATCGGCCAGTCCAGTTGTACGGCATGCGTGGTTGGTTAATAAATACATAGAGGCACAAATGGTCATCCATCTCAATACTGACCGGACTCGAGGTAATGCAAAGGTTCGATGCGTTGTGCTGCGGTGCGTTGCGGCAGCGTGCGGCACCGCAACGCAACACATCCGGTGTGAACGCACCTTAACTTCGTTCACGTACAACTATGAGTTGCGCGTTATTCGTGAATGCCCTGGTAAACGCAATGACACGCAGGGCTCTTGGGTTTGCTGTAATTCTGCAATTCATATAATGCAATTTATAGCATTATCTGCAGACAGTGATCACAGCGTTGCACATTGGTAGAACGCCGGTCTTTCCCTGTCCCATGCCCGACCTGTAGCTGCATGACATCAGGTGACCACATATGTGGGTAAGCCGTCCGCTATAGGTCAGCCAACTAGGCCAACTCAGCCTTTCATCCTTTCGGGGTCGATGAATTAAATAGTGAACAACTTTATCGGATGTGTGCTGGTTGCGCCATCTGGCGAGTGTTCACGATGTTAAGCCGGTGCGGTTATCAACCGTTGTGCGCCGTAATGTGGCAGCAATTTAGCCTAGCTTAACCATTCTGTATATAGCCTATAGTGCCGCCCTGCGTGGCGGATGTTGATTGTAGATTGCGCGTTATGTCGTCAATCAAATAAACGAACATTCTTATTATCATTACTATGAAGTAACTTGGTTATTTTCTAATAACACGTATTATTTCGACTCGCACTGACAGGATGCAAATAGCGCGATACCGATCGCAAAAAGCTGACTTACATGGATAAGGAAATCGAAACCAGTAGGCTTCACTTAGCACTCGGGCTTTAACGTCAGTACGCGCGTGATAGCTCCAGTGGTTTTTGTCGTTTGGAATGGCGTCGGTAGCTGTTAGTATTGCACACAGAATCCAGCCAATGACTATAGCCAGAATCACCTACGATAAACACAACAAACAGTTACACCACGGCGGCTTTGCTCAGATTCTTCGAAAGGCGACGAAGTCACACGACGCTTGATTACTATTGCTCTATAGTTACTAGAGTTAGACCGATGTTACACCTGCAATTTTATCGCACAACTTTGTCGCGCAACTTCATTGCGCGACAAAATCGCAAGTGTGACATGGCGTGTCGCACAACTCTTTAACAGCCACGCAACTCCTTTTCCGAATACAGCAGTGCTCTGCTCTATGCAACTTTGTCGCGAGAATGCTGTGAACGCTGATTGGTCAATTCTTGTTTATGCGACAAAGTTGCAGTGTGCGGCATACACAGGTGCATACTGCAACTTTGTCTCGCGATAATGTTGCGCGACAAAATCGCGCGATAAAATTGCACATGAGACATCGGTCTTAGGCATTAAGTTAAAACTTAAGCATTACCGGCGTATTAATGCTAAAACCAACATAGTAAAGACAGTTGTAATTTAAACTTCATATGTCATAAAAGCCAGACACGGCAGAATTGAACCGAACCTACCCACTGGCAGTTCGCAGTTCTTAATATGTAAATTTACACTTATACTGGCTGACTACTGTATTAATTGTAATTTTACGGCATGTAAGAGGCAACTGCCTTTTGCCGCTTGTGTTTTAAACAAACAAGGTGTCGCCCTAACGGGACGTAACACTATTGGCCCGCAGTAAAATGTCGGCCTCCCGACCGCCCGGTGGCCGGCCCGCCCGCCCGCCAGCAGTGTTACAGACGATAATAGACGTCAGACGACGACGACAGACGCCAGTGAGCAAAACAATACTAGCCCATTAGGCGGACCAGTAATAAATGTTCAAAACTAGTTCAGTTCAGTTCTGTTCTGTCGCGCTGATGTGAACGCGCCTTAAGGCCCGTATAATGCATCCTTTAAACAATGAGCACAAAATTTCATTCTAAATGTACGGACAACAATCTCCTTCAGATCTTCTTCTTAACTTCGCAGATATTCACAAAAAGCCGCATACCATGGTTCAAGCACAGATATGTGGAATCGCATCTATTAAGCCTGGATTTGTAATTTTTTGTATGAAGTCATTATTACAGTTTTCATATGCCAGCGTAATTTTACTTCGCCCCCAATAGGTGAGCAAAGTACTGCAGAAAGTATGTCTGTTTGTCTCTCTGTCCGCTGCATATCTCAAAAGCCACATGGCCAAATTTCACGAAATTTCCGGTACATGTTACCTGTGATCATGGTTCCGCCTTCCTCTGACAACTATGCAACACGTCATGTACTTCCCGTTGGGATGAGGTCGTAATGGAACCAATGGGCCAAAATCAAGCACGACGTTACCGTTATGTTTCGTCGCGTTCGCCAGGTGGCGGCACCGGGGCGAAGTTGCTATCTATGATTGCGTGTTGTAGATACACTCCCTATCGTATCGTATCTACCGTATCGTATCGTATTATGATGACACTGAACCGATAGAACTTACCGGAAACAAAGAGAAAAGTGGGTAACCAACTTTCGAGCATTTTCGTTCCGGCGTAATCATGAAGCATGGAATCTTGAAATTGCGCAGATACTGCGAGAAGAGCACGATTAGAAACGACGTTCTGTTTGCGCAACAAAGACCACAAGTCTCCGCTGCCGCTGACAGACCCGCGCGACGGGGTGCCTTACGCCCACAGTGTTGTACACAGATGTCGACAGTCAGTGTGATAAACTGGTAACCGACGACCGTCACCAGTTTATCACACTGACTGTCCACCTAAGTTGACAGCACCTGAGACGATCGACGTGACAACTCTACCTGCAGCCGTTCCACAGATATGGTTGGTGCCACTAAAATTTAAATGGTTCACGTTACCTAACCATGCCCCTTTCAGAGACGGTTTGCCAGCCATGGACTAGCCCTTGCTACCGTCAACTTATCTATCAAATTTGAAGTTTCTGTCTCCATTCATTACGAAGATATGAAATGCGATACAAAATGTAGAGAATGGGGTACTTTGGGGTAGTTAGGGTCACTCAAGGTCACTGGAAATAGCTCCATTCGTAGAGCACATGCGAGTTCCTATTAGCTTTCGATAGTAACTACAATGTATATTCCTATTTTGCACCGTTTCTGAGATATAGCGATATAGGTCAAAACTCTCCGATTTTAACCTGCCACCTCTATTTGGCGCCCCTGTTGGGAGTGAACTCTTCGGAATTTGCCTAGACTTTTTGCTACAGAAAACTAGAGTCCCTAGACTATCGTAAGGCTTTGTTTGTGTGATCCTACGTTTAGCCGTTTTGGTACAGTGCCGGCTTGTGACGGACAGACGGACGGATAAAGACAGATACATGACGACAGCATATACCGCGTTAGCATAGCGTCACGAGGTAAAAAAATCAATCAGATGTGCAATTTATGCCGACACACGGTTAGAAAAGTCATATATGAATGAACCATATACTGTCACTCCGCGACAATCCGCTAGTAACGTATAACAACACTTAGAAAATATGCCCAGTTAGTATTTGCTATGACTCTCGCATATTAATTTCATAGTTTGATGTCTGACGCCCTACAATTCACGTGACTGAACTCCGTTCAAATGGTAAAACCTGGACGTTTCTATAACCTCTCACCTAAAAGCTGTCGCAAACTCTCGAGCGTATAGCCAGGACGAGTAGGCCTATAAGATCAGGGTTTTCATGAGGGCGTTGCCGTTATGGTTTAATTGACGATTTTAACTGTCGGAGGTCGGAGAAAGTGCCTCGAGAAGAAAAGAATAAATCAATAAAAAAGAAGGAAACATGCGCAAAATGTAATGGTCCTACGATGTCGATAAAACGTGGGTAAGCGACCACAATGTGGCTGAAAAGAAGAAATGACACTTACCCGAGGGCGATGTACCAGTTCCTGGCAGCGAAGTCCGCTGCAGCATCGAACAGAGCAAGTCCGACCAGAGTGATGGTAGGAGCGATTGCCAGCGGCCCGATGTACCGCAGTAACAGACCAATCAGTCCACTCACTCCGAGGATTACCTCAAGCAGTGAAGCCACGATGATCGCTCCTTGTACCTGCCACCATAATGTACAATAATAGACCAATCAGTCCACTCACTCCGAGGAGTATCTCAAACAGCGAAGCCATAATGATCGCACCTTGAATCTAGCACCGCCACACAAAAACAAAACGCACGGAAGATAAATAGCACTTAACGGGCACCGAGAGACGGCAACAAATGGACAAATCGCGATGGAATTTTTGTTTAAGGTGAACTACTCGTGATTGAATATTTGCCTGAAGTAGTTGAAATTGACTCGTTTAAAAACCACTACCACAATGATAATCTATATATAATAATTGGATTGTGAATCTGTTTGGCCAGCGGCGTGGCTTACGTGGGCGGTCGGACAGGCGAGGGCCGGGCGCAGGCGGCGTGCGCTGAAATTTTGTCAACTGCTGCAACAGCTGTATGAAAAATCGCATCTAAAAAGATGGTAATGGGTAAATCACATTGAAGGTCACTCAAGGTCATTGGAAATTGCCCTGTTCGATCGGCCGACCGTATATCACTTCTTATTAGTGGTCTGTAATAACCAGGTTTCTGTCTTGCATTGTTTCAGAGATATTACTACTTTCACCACGACTTGACTGCCTGTGACATTGAGAAGACCTTCAGTTGCGATACAAAGTTAAAATTATATGCCGATTGGGATGTAAACATATCCTAGCCAATATTTTCGATATTTTCCCATGAATGGGACTTAGAAAGGTTTCAAACAGATGAAGTGATCTTCGGGATCATTGAAGGTCATTATTGTTGGTGTCGTTCGATAGGCAACATGCCTACTATTCTATTATCGTAACTCACTGTCTCTCTTATACCGTTTCCAAGACTGATTGATTGAGGTAAGGTTTTGCATCCCAACTGACAAAATTAGATCATTTCGGAGACGTTCTTCCCAGCCAATCTCTTGGCTATGTACTGAAAACTAAAACACACAACAAAGCAAACATGCATCCGTAACAAAATATACTACAACATAAAATGAACCCACCCCAAAAAACTAAAGCCAGGTCTGGCTCCTACGACCTCCGGCCTGGAAACGGAGAGGGCTTAGGCCTACTCTGTTTTCGGCGCTTCAAACATTTGTCGCTTACTTACTTACTTAGACACTTACTCACTTACTTACAGCTCCAGGACCAACACGGGGCCGTTTCCAAGACACTATCACATAAAGTGATAGATGACTTATTTATAAAAATTAAAAGCGGTAATGTGACCCTAAACACACTCGTTTGAGGTAATCTATCATGTATCGTGATCCATCAGGATATCAAATTTGAAGTGTCTGGCTTCGTTCCGATATAATTACAGTGGTCAAACGAAATAGGTTGAGACGGTTTGAACACGTTGCAAGAAATGACGAGAATGATTATGTAAAATGGATGGATTACGAAGACTGTCGGACCTGACAGCTAAACACGGGGGATGATGCTACGGAAAGCGGAAGCGGGGGAAATTATGCAAAGACATTGTATAACACCCAAAAAGGAACCTAAAAGAAATTGTTGCAATCTGAAGAAATTATTATGTCTAAATGACGTGCGACATTTACTCATGTACGCAGTTTACGTCACGTTATCCAGGATCGAACTATACAACAAGAATACGTTTAGCAAGGTCGGCAAAAGAGGAATTGGGAAGGAGGTTGACAGCTATAGAGTGATGAAAAGGAGCAGTTGGAAGAGAGGGAGAAGAAGAAAGGAAAGAAGAATGAATGAAAAGAGAGGAGAAAAAGGAGGTCTGGAGGGAGTTGGCGAAAGAAAGCAAAAGCGAGCAGAAATATTTACAAAAGATGTGGAAATGATAATCTTTATTCACAGGAATAAAAACCAACGGTAGCAAAAAAAGAACTAGATAGAACTTAACCAGATAGGCTAAATAGGCTAATTGGGACAACGTTAACACATAAGCCCAAGTTATATAGCAGACTGTTACAGTTCACAAATTTGCTTTCGATTTCCCTTCTTTTCTGTTCACAGTAATCTCACTTGGTAACAGAAAATTAAAATTAATTTGCACTCATTTTTAACATCAGTGTTCGCTGACTTAAACAGTTTCATTAGGAATCGTCAATGATGGGCACTAGTTGCAAGAAAAGTAGTTAAACTAAACTATTTTTCAACTAAAAACTTTAAGTTAAACTTTTAGTTAACTAGTGCCCATCACTGGGAATCGTGTGACCGCAAAGTCAAGAGACTTGACGTCGGTCTTTGGTAACGAAAAAAATTCTAGTGCATAAAGT
>Ga0209780_1004690_pt1 | contig 10592 bp, 6 predicted proteins | sample WorMetexBAHAMAS2_FD_187384 | JGI IMG/M metagenome (GOLD analysis project Ga0209780, IMG submission 187384) | Marine gutless worms symbiont microbial communities from Max Planck institute for Marine Microbiology, Germany - Inanidrilus exumae... | ecosystem: Host-associated > Annelida > Digestive... | reverse complement strand
CCTAACCGTAACACTAACCCTAACCGACACAGTAACGGTAATATTTTTTACGCGCATTTCGTTGACATCAATTAAAAGTTGATATCGCAATCGCGGTAGCGGGGTTTGTGGGTGGGGCCGTTTTTTCCGTTTTCTGACTTTTTACCCATTTGCTGTCAAGAATTCGGTAGTAAGTTCATACTTTATCGTTGAAAACATGGTTTTTTGTGGGGATATATAAGAAAAAGGAGCTAGGTCTTTTGTGGGCATAACAGAAAGAAAGAAACTATATCAACCGGATGAATAGCCGACTGGCTATTGTTCCGGTTGCCGGATCAATAGCCAGTTGGCTATTTTTACGGTGACCGGATCAATAGTCACCGCGATCTTCTAATGTAGCCCACGTACGTATGGGCCTTAAGCTTTCAACAGTTCATAAATGAATGTAGCTGTACTTGTATGGCTACTTCTAATGCATATAGGGCGTATAAATGTTATTGTCCGTCCTATGGACGGAAATCAACTGTAATAATTCGCAATTTTCCGTCCCTGAGGACGGAAATTTATAAGCATAATTATGTAGGCCTATGCTATACAGCTATACATATGTATGCATACAGCGAAATTTCGCTATTTTCCGTCCGCGCTTTTACTGTTTTACCCACCAAAACATTATACCCCTCTTTCTTGAACTACCCCAAAATAAACCCTGTTCCATACTTTAGACAGCTAAATGCATGATTAATTATATTATTTAATTTATCGATGCCATTATGAGACAGTGCCAGAAAGTTTCTTAATCAGTGCAATTATTTGCCCCACCCACAAACCCTGCTACGCAACTCCGTGAAAGATTCCTTTTATAAATCCGAAAAATAATTAATGGGTGTTGACAAAAGGCGCATAAATATTAGGGTTTAGTAAGGTTAGGGTTAGTTTTAGGGTATAGGGTTTGGGTTTGTTAAAATACACTGTAATAGGCACGGCTAATCGTAGGATCACGTAAAAATGCTGCGTAATAATCCAGGGAATCTGCTGCCATTGATGTCGACGAAATACCTCTCGGATCACCTCTATAACGGGGACACCAGATGCAGGTTAAAATTGGCGATTTTCGACCAATATCTCGCTATCTGAGAAACGGTGCAAGATATGGACATGTACCGGAAGAAAGAGAGTGTACTGGACTGGTCGACACGAATAGGCCTACGTGGACAGGCCGACCAGCCTCGGCAGCTCTGGCACTCTCTGAATACGCTGATGGGAGCCAGTGACAAGGACAGACTGCTGAAAAACTGCCCGACAGCTCAACAGTTCGCCGACTTTTTCGAGTCGAGAGTAGCAGTGCGGAAGGCAACTGCAGGCGGCAGTGTGACAACAGAACTTCCGCCAGCTACAGAGATGTTTGATCACTTTCAGCTCTGCACTGCTAGCGATGTCAGGTCGGCCATCATGAGATCGTCATCAAAGTCGTGCTCGCTCGATCTGCTACCAATTGACATGCTGAAGAAATGTCTGCCTGAGCTACTTCCGTTCATCACAGGTCTGTAACACGTCGCTAAAGCAAGTCCGCCTTCCTGCAGTCAGCGCCATGCTATAGCTCGTCCACGGCTTAAGAAGGCAGGAGAGGGTGCATCGGACGTGCAGAACTACAGGCCAGTGTCAAAGTCTAACCTTGCTTTCATGGCCAAGGTTGTGGAAAAGCTTGTTTGTCACTAGCTTGCGGCTTGCGTTTTTTGGGCGTCATCGACTTAATTCTGCCTGCAGAACAATGCAGTTTTCAAACGCGCACAGAACTGAGTGAGTGTCAGTGATGGGTCACGAATTGTCAATGGGAGTGAGTTCCACAAGGTTGGTCCAGAAACAGCAAAACATGTTTGGCCGCATCTCGTTGTTCTGTGGTACTGCAAGGTCACCCCTTGCAGCAGAACGGTGCTTGACAGTACACTGACGTTCGACCACATGTGTCTGGTAATAATCTCTTATCACGTGTGACAGTTGAAGATTGTACGAAGGTCACTGTCTGAAGCAGCTGCTAAGACCATGGTGCACGCCTTCATCACCAGCCGGATTGATTACTGCAACAACTTCCTGCATGGTGTCAGCACAGTTCATCTCCGGCCACTGTGAAATGTACGCAATTCTGCCCTTGAATGACCTTGAAGGTGACTTTTGCTGATTGAAATCTTTCTAGCTGCCATACCTGACATACAGCGTCACATCACGTGGTCCCTGTGCATGTGATAGCTGAGCTTCTTGTATATACATGTAAGCTACATTAAATTAAGTGTTAGCTGAAGATGACAAACTACACCATAACCAGTGGTTGGTCAGAGTCACGTGACCCATTTTCTAAATTTTGGAGCACTAGTCATATCTTTGGAATCATTGGGTGAAGCTAGACACTTCTAAATTGGTGTGCTGATTGATACGTTGGAGTACTAGTGCATGCGCGGGTCATACTGCATACCGTCATGCGTCACTCGTCGACCTCTACATGTATACCAAATTTCATTGAAATCGAAGAAAGTTTGTGGACGGACGGACGAGCGGACGGATATTTGAGATCCACTTTATTAGGTAGGTCGACTCGGAGGAGTCGACCTAAAAATTTATTTTGGCCTACTGCACTGCAGGATCGTGGGTTTAAATCCTACTCGGGGCAAAGTTGCGTTAACAACCTTGGGCAAGTTGTTCATACCTATGTGGTGCCCTTGTTCCCAAGCAGTATAACTTGGTACCGGCCGGGGAAAGTAATGGCAGCCTATGGCTGGGTGGATACTTATAGTCACCTGCGGGCTGACTGCTTGTACACCGGGATCAGCCCAACGAAAGCTTGATAACGAGTATGGGAAGCCTTTACCTTTTTTACTGTATTGGAAATGGTGATCCATGTTCAAGTTGTATTGCCGTGTGCTTTTCTGCCACAGGCAATACGCCATATAGACGTAAAATAATGTTCAACAACACAATTACCAGCAATTACAACACCAGAGCTATAATAAGCGTCAACACCCAACAAATCTACTTGCAAAATTACAAAGAATTATGAAAGACAATATGTATGGGATTAGAAACACTAGAAGTTCCCATTTTGAAAGTTAAAAATTTCGCTATAATGATGGTGAACTAACGTTGTGATGATTGTTGAATTGTAGATTTTGAGAACGTTACTGGATGGGAGCTAAATCCACTTATCACGTTATTAGATGCCATACGGGAGGAGTACAGTTTCAGTAAGCCAGAAGTATTCAGGACCATTGTTGCTGTTCTGAATGACTACAAACCAATGTGTGGAAAAAAACACAGAGAAAAGGTGATATGCAGCACTAGCACGTCACTTTGCATACCAAATTGATGATTATGAGTTTGATGATTTCGTTGCCTTTTAAATAGTTGGTTTACACATAGAAGTTGACATTTTCTGGTTATAGGCTGTTACCATGCAGCATAGCAGTATAACTGCTTGAGAATCATGTTGAGTGCTGTCATGTACTTGTTTGTCTCCTCATTAATAATACATTCATATCACTTACTCTAAAACCCTTTATTTTGATGTCCTCTAATTTGGTGATTTTGTACCTGCAATTATTTTGTGGTCTTCGCTGTTCTCCGTTTGTATACCCAACATTACTGCTGTTGTTCATATTGTCAATTGATGTTTGTTCCTATTCAGTTTTGAAATTTCATTTGTGACTTATTTTATAAAACACACAGTTAAGGGCACATAATTATGAAGCATTTCAGAGTAGCAGCTGTTCCTGTTCCCAACTTGCAGTGAAGCAGCATTTGATTTGGTATGAACTTCTAGTCTGCTTAAGGTCATAACACAATACTGCTTTCAGCATTGTCACAGCCGGTTGCATACAGACAGAGAATGCATACAGACACAGTGTCTAACTTCTGGCAGTACTAAGTGCTGAGCGTGTTTGGCATTTGTAGACTCTGCGCTATCTTACGCTTCTGCTTTGCTGTAATCCGGAGCTAGCGGACTACATGACGAGGATTCTCCCACCAGCAGTGACTGTCTCAGCCCAGTTCAGTCAGAGCCTCCAGTCGGCTGTTGCTCAAGAGAAACAGCTTGCAGTAAATGGTGACACATATCAGAACAGGTTTAGAAAGATTCATCACAGTCGTTTTCTAAACACCATTCTTAATGAAATATTCTGTTCAGAAACAACTGAATAACGGTAATAAACTGAATGACATAATACAGGGCTGCTGTTGTGATGCCTGTGTTTACTGTGCAGTGCTGTGCCTCTGTCTGCCTCAGAGTTGAGACCGGTTCTCCAGGTCACTGGGTCCGGATGGGTTATGGGGCAGTATGTTAGACCCAGAGTTCGACCTGTTGCTTCTTAGCTTCTTGTTTTTTGTTTGTCCTTATTTTTTTCGTTTGTGCGCCATGCGCTAGATTAAGCTGGCCACCTCGTGAGCTTTTGAGCGCACGTAGATATACCGCATCGTATCACATACCTCATGAAATAATAGCATGTATAGCTATGACATCTAGACATGAATCAAGCACACGTGACTTAATAATAATAATATGTTGTCACTACGAACCACAAGTAGAAGTGACATATGGCCTATCGAATAGCGGCAATTCCAATGACTGAGTGAGCTTCAAGGTCATTCAGTCGCCTAAATTGTTCCCTCTATTTTCAGCTACAATTTTGCGGCAGACTAAACTAGTTTAATGCCAATTTTTAACAAATTTAATGACGTTGCTGATCATTTGTCACATTTACCTATTTGCAGACATGTAATATAACTATCAGCTTCTTGGTCACTTTAACGTTCTTGACCACAAACAAGTGGTCAAAGAATTTTGATGTAAGGCTGCATCGCACATCGTGCCCTTTTGAGGATTGAGTGATCCATTTTGCTGCATACACCGCAGCAGAGACTCCCAATGCTTTTGCGTTGGCCGAACAACCCCCCGAAATTTCCCTTCCTGTGCAGGGATCTCGAACCCATCTAATACTGTATGTGGTTCCTTTGGCCCACGCCAGTCAGATCCCAAATGGCGTCTCGATTGGTTCAGCCAACTTTGCAGGGTTTACCCGTGTGTCTGATAAGACAGACAGACAGACAGACCACCCTACGTGCGACATCTGTCATAGTAGGCCACATCTATGCAGTGCATGCGATGCAGCCTGAAAATAAGAAGAGTGATATAGCGAGAGAGAACATGTTACTGTTTGTTAAGTAATGTGTGCATTATGCAGTAAAAGCAGACTTCATCGCATTACTAAATCAGGTCACATAACTGGTGTATTTGTGTCAGAAGTGGTGAATCAATGGAGACCGGCACCAGTAGCAGTATACTCATGACTGGCTCATTGGCTCCAACCAGCGGAGCTCTGCTTTGGCCAATTGCAGTGCGCAAACCAGTGCAGCCCACATCTCACAATGAACTGGCTAAAGCAATCGGCTTAACCACATCCCAACTGGCATCAAGTGCAGAACACAAAGCAGCCAAAACAGTTGGAACAAAGCAGATTGCAGCGACCACACAGTGTCTGGCCTACACAGTTGGTACATATGCTGGAACAGGAAAAGGAAAGTGTGTTGTTGTTAACAGAGGTCCTTCCGTTTCGTTTGTACGAGCCAGCAATGCACCGGTACAGTGTCTGGTTAACCAGACGGCTGGAAAGACTGTTCCGATGCCTCGTTGCTTGAAAGTGCAGCCAGTCTACACAACAGCTACAGCAGTCAGATTGGGACCTTTCCCCATTACTGTCTGCAGGCCACGTACTCTAGGTGTGTCGTCAGCGGAAAACAGTCAGCAGGTACAAACGGCCGATGTTCACTCCAATATACGATGCATCCTTCTGCCAAGAGTGATTCCACGATCTACATTCCGCATGATGGCCTCGACGACGGCATCAGCCTGCAGGGTCGTTAAGGCAAAAACAGTGGCCGTGCCTGCTGTGAAGCATCCTCCAACCTCATCCAGCAACAGTATGCAGGGCAAGGCAAGCATCAGATCTGCAGCACCCAGACAGCCAGCAGCAGCAGCACCGGACTCCGGAAAACAAAGTCCACTGTCATGCATCCAGACTCTGGTTGCAAACGCCACCACAACAACACCACTGATTGCCTTAAATGATGACCACATTCCAGAGTACCAGTCTAGTAGCCAGTCTGAGTCGGCAGCGAGAGATGAGAATGACGCGGTAATTCATCTCAGTGTCAATGTAGATAACACCAACAGCAACAGTGACTTCACTGGTGCAGCAACTGACAATGTGAACTTCAAGCAACCGAGCTGTTCTGATAAGAAACGACCGTCAACAACTGACGACCTTCACAGCAAAGTTGCAAAACAGTCATAAACAGCAGCTTCTGTCAGTTGCGGAAATATGACTAAGAACCAGAGGTAACTGTGTACAAAGTCTCATGCATTTATGTGTACAAAGTGATGACAGATAACACAAAATTCTGTGTTGATAAGAATAATGCTCTTTTATTTGACATGGTAGTAATTACTGAATACACACATACAAAATGCAGGAAGTTTATGTACACATTGCAATATTAGCACACGAACTATGTTGCTACTTATCACTTATCGCTCAAAATTGGTCAGCTGTTATTCATCTAAGCAAAAAGAATACAAACATTTGTTCAGTGACTGATTGTTTGACTTAGGTTTTATGCCCCGCTTGACACAAAATAGACGTTCTTCCCAGTCAATGTCTCGGCTTGGTACTGAAAAAACTAAGTCCAACACACCAAAAGCAAGCAACACAGGAATAAAATGATCTAAGCTAACACACAGAAAATAAAATGCCCACCTTAAATAAACAAAAATGAAATACCTAAACCAACATCAAAATTTAAGAACTGTTCAAGTGTGTGCGTATCATTGTGCACAACCATTATATAATACGGAGTGAACATATTTATTTGGCTCAAAGCTAGGCTTCAGCCAAATATTGTATTCATTTTACTGTGCGTTTTGACGGTGTTCACGCATTCGGCTATAACTCCACTGAAAGTGAACCGATTAGGATGAAATCTGGAGCACTCTGAGTCTGAGTACATTGTCGGGGGCTGGCTCTGGCAGATTTTTGGCACGATCCACCCAGTAGCAACAGCTGGAGAGCCAAGCGAAGTTTTTTTTTGTAAGGTAAGCAACGCACAATTTCACCGATTTCCCCGTCAGCCAAATTTCCCGAAATATGAACACAACACGTTGATCGGTGTCACGATGCAAACTTTCCAAACAGAATTTTAAAAATTTTACCGTAATGGGTCACGTTTCCAAAAAACGCAAAAATGTTAAATGTCTTGAGAATTCAGGCTGCCATAACTCCGCAATGATTATATATTGTCACAAATTCACTACCAAATGATCATGCAACGGGATGTCTAGTTGTCTAGTTTCTGTCTTTACCATTGGAATCGATTCAAAGTCACTCCCCTGGACTGTACGCTCTGTACAAGAAACCTCCCCAAATTTTCGTCAATGTTTGATGCCCGATATTGGGTAAACCACGTAAGCCGCTGTGTCGCCTGGCTGACCGATATGGAAGAAAAGCAGGCCTGAATTGGAAACTGTAAATAAGTAGCACGGCTGATAATGCAGACATCACTCAGTCGCAGGCACGTGACACTAGGCATCGTTGAATGCAGGAAGTAAACAGCTTACACACAGATAGTCAAGCGTTCGAGCCAAATACTGTATTGTGGGCATTCAACACAATATAGCCATCTACTTATGATTATTGTCCCTCCAAAGCTCCAGACAATCATCACAGCTCAGATGCTGTCTATTGGAGGGGAGGGGAACAATTTTTTGTTGCACCAGCCTTCTTTTCTAGAGTTATTCCAGGTTCAGCAGGATCCCAGAAAACAAGCTTTCATGATAACTGAGGCAGGTTACTGCAGGTTATACGTCTATCCTTTCAGCCAACCGACAACGTAAGAAACGAATACAGGGGAAAAGCAAGGAAGACTATTCAGTGTTAAATTCGCGATTGAATCGGTCGAGGTCACGTGCATCACAGGCATCAGAAAGGTCTTCGGTGCGACCGAGCAAGGCAACAGTGATTCTCATTGTTGTCCAAATGTTGTCAGACATGACCGCTTTCTGTCCCACCAGCGGACCGCGACTGTTTCGTTGCAAGTTGAGCGCAGTGACAAAATGTTCGACTGCTTCTCTATAAGTAACAGAACACAGAACGGTGCTTGTTCACAGCAATAGACATAATACCATAATAGCTTCTCAGCAAAGTAAACAATAGCTGTTGTCTCAAATAATGCTAGTGGGAAATGAATCTGGACTAGTGAATGAGATTTTAATGGAAGCTGTATGTGGAACTACCACAATGAAAATGTGAGGCAAAATAGATATCAGATTCGCGGGCCCCTGGAACATTTTTTAAAACTTACGTAGAGAGCTCGAGCTGACCAAAGCGTGGAATTCTGTAGACCAGTATTGCATGTGGACCTAGCCAGAAACTAGTTATAACATTACATAGCCGAGGATGGAAAATGTGCAGTAAGTAGTACTGGTAATGAATCCAATTACAGAATCAGCTGGTATCATGAGATGGAAAACACTGGCATGCTACTTTTGGCACTAGATTCTTAATAGCAAGTCAAAGAATTACTGAATGCTGCCAAATGCACGATACTCTGGGCCGCCGGCATGAAACTGACCCTGAATGTATGAGTCTCACCAAATGTGAAGACTTGATAGGCCTAAATGCATAACAGTGCTATGCAAAGTCATTTATCTTTTAAATGTGGCAGCATTTTTGGCAATTTTTAGAGACAGTGTGAGTCTATAGGGCCCAAATGGTCCGTGTCTGTGTGTATCGATAGCTTAATATGTGAACTATCACTAACCTATGAGCACCTAGATTTGTACAGGCAATGCCGAGGTTGTATCGAGTGCGTATGTAGCCTGGTCGTAGCGACAGAGCGTGATGGTAGGCATTCACAGCTTCTTCGCTTCTCTTTCCATTAGCCAGCGTTGCACCGAGCTTGTTCCACAGCAATGCATCCTGCAATCACAACTGCAGCTCGTGACATGGTACAAACTAACAGCAATGCATCCTGCAATCACAACTGCAGCTCGTGACATGGTACAAACTAACAGCAATGCATCCTGCAATCACAACCACAGCTCGTGACATGGTACAAACTACAAAGTACAAAATGGAATTTGCAACTGAACAGTCATCGCCTGTAGACAGAAACTTGCAAAAACGTGCATAGTCATCAATATATCAAAACTGTTACTTTCAAAATATAAATGCGCTTTAAACCAATAAATTTTCTTGTTAACAGGATTCCCACGGGTCCTTGAAAGTCCTAGAGTTTTTTCTTTCATTTTCCAGGCATGGAAGGTACTTAAATTTCATCTTTAAAGTTTTTGAAAGTCTTGTAAATGTTGACCAACCTGACAGCAACAAGGCAATGCTGAAAACCGAACTGCAGGTTCTGATTGACAAACAAATTCCATGAAAATTATGCAGATGACATCATTCAGAAATGCAGAAAGCATATTTATGAAGTTGTTGCTGAATAGCGAAGCAGATTTCTTTCGTTCATAACTGGAGACGGGATCAGCACACTAAAATTGCTGCATATTATCCGTTTCCTGTATTCTTTAGATACCGGTACGTTACTATTAATTTTAACAGTGTGATAAAATGGATCTGTGGTTACTGTCAGTGGCGGATCTAGGAATTGATGGAAGGGGTGTGCCACCAGAGGTGTGGGCCCTCCCCCACATAGGAAGTCTGGGGCTGTGCCCCCAGCGGGGGTGCAGGGGGCAGAGCCCCCGCTGTGGGGTCTGGGGGCAAAGCCCCCCAGAAGCTGAAGCCTAGGAATACTTTACAAGCATCTCAGAAAGCGCTCTGGTGATGTAAACGTCATGTGCATCTTTGTCAACTCACTGTTAATTTTTGCACAATTTTTGTATTTACAGCATGTTTGCGCCAATCTGCTTTTTGTAGTGTCTCTCATACGGCCTACTCATGTCAGTAAAATAATAAGTAAGTAAAGACGAATATTTGTACATGGCGCAAAAAAGCAACAGTCACTATGCGCCGCAGCCCTAGACAAGCAAAAGTGTCTTCAAACAACGAAACACCGCATCGGATGCATCAGAATCGAAAAATGGGGGATTGAATATAAGAAGTTGCATCATAATCGCTGCATAATCAATATTAAAAATTTACGGATGACTCTGCCGAAGGGAGGGGGGGCGCCCGTCACTAAATCCGCCACTGACTGTACTTCGTTTATCACTAACCAGTTAAAAGTGCCTTAAGTGCCCGACACTGTATAAATAGGTCCTTGAAAACACTGGAAAAGGTACTGGAAAGTAATGGAATTTTTCTCTCATCAACCTGTGGGAACCCTGTGATAAAAGAAAACCTCACAGTCTGCACGGTAGTGCAGGACTGTTGTAAGGGTCGTTCCAATAAGTATAGGAAATGGCACTTTTGGGGGTCCTGCCGCCCAGAAACCCCTTAACCGATCAACATGAAAGTTGACATGGATGATTACGTTCGAGGTATCACTCAATACCCCAAATGGCATGTCAGTCGGATAAGGGGCGTGACCCCCACGAATGGGTGAAATGTTAAGGG
>Ga0209780_1004689_pt1 | contig 10592 bp, 7 predicted proteins | sample WorMetexBAHAMAS2_FD_187384 | JGI IMG/M metagenome (GOLD analysis project Ga0209780, IMG submission 187384) | Marine gutless worms symbiont microbial communities from Max Planck institute for Marine Microbiology, Germany - Inanidrilus exumae... | ecosystem: Host-associated > Annelida > Digestive... | reverse complement strand
AACATGGCTGATGTTTAGCGTTTTATTTATGTTATAGTTTTATTTATGAATTCTAACAGTAACATTAACCGACACGCATTATTATCCTTTATACAGACCGCGCGAATTAGCGCGTCTTCAGATAGTTCTAAAAAGAATCTGGTGCTGGACAGATGGCTGTCTGTTGTCCCGGCTTCAACGACGCGGCAACGTCGTCCCGGCTTGGATTGTGGTAATTGCTCTCTGGACGAAGGTCTCACTTAGTACAGCGTCGCGACTGTCCCGGCATCTCTGCCTGTTATATTGTCCCGGCGTCGTCCCGGCGTTCGCGTCCCGGCATGTTTTAGACAAGGCCGATTTCGTGTATTTCGATTTTGAGGCAGACCGGTCTCTGACGCCCCTGTTGCTGACATTATAAGTGAAAACATGTATGTTTATCGAGTGATCAGTATGAAGTAGCGCCACCTGGTGAAATACAATAACACTTAACGTGTTTTTTGCTCCTCCAACTACTGATAGACACAAATATGAGGCTCAAAAAATTAACACTTTGTTGCGGCTGGGTCCCCTGACCATTTAGGGCCATTGACACTGACCCCTCCTGCTCCCCTCTCCCTCTCGGCATCACTGGTGTTAGCCAGTGAGTAACTGGAGGATTTTGTATTTACAGTGTTTCACTGTTGGCATGTCCTTGCTGATGGAAATGACTACTACGAAAGAGTTAACAATAACTGAATATGCAAAAGTTCTGTTTAGAGTATCGTTTTGTTACTAAGTTGGTAAAATTGGGAATCTCAATCAACATCAGCTGATTTTATTTTAGGTGTACTTGCTTCTGTAATTATTTTGCTGTGACTGAAACAGGTCATCATCGAGGAAGTGAACAATGGGACGCAAGAAAATCCAGATTCTTCGAATTCAGGATGACAGAACTAAACAGGTCTGCAAGGTTTTGCTTTCTAATTTATTTAATGCACGTGGTCTGCCAGAACTGACGGATTTTTATGCTGGCCATGTTTAGCGGAAAGTGTATTGTAATGGACTGACACCTATCCGTTTGACTGTCTGTCTGTCTATGTTCCGTAGGCATAGTCAGTGACTCACCAGCATAGGTGGCAGGCTCGTTCCTAGGGACTTTCTTCTCGTTGTCAGACACTAAGGTCTATGAGGTATGGCCAGTGTAATGCCAATCCCACAGTTGCCTTTATACTGGTGGAAGAGGCGTTGGTTTCCCTTATGCTAGCTCTCTAATGCTAGTATCCTGTATGCTCATCATATAACATTATATGCTCCACAAATGCATTTATTTTGTTGTGTGTATATTTTGTGGTGCAGGTAACATTTACGAAGCGCAAGTTTGGTCTGATGAAGAAGGCATACGAACTGAGTGTTCTCTGCGACTGCGAGATTGCGTTGATAATTTTCAACCGTTCTGACAAGCTGTTCCAGTACGCAAGCACGGACATGGACCGAGTCCTGCTGAAATATACGGAGCACAGTGAACCACACGAGAGCCGGACCAACCGCGACATCGTGGAGGTGAAACACTTGATCGTTGTTGACGTTGTGACTTGTGAAATTGAATCACTTGTCGTTCTGTTGTTTCATATTAGCTTAGGTCATTTTGTTCCTGTATTGCTTGATTTTGTTGTGTTTGGTTTAGTTTTTTCCCTACTTAGCAAGGAGATTGGCTGGGAAGAACGTCTCCGAAATGACCCATTTTGTGTCGAGTGGGACGTAAAACCTTAACTCAGTTAATCGATATTAGTGTGGATTTTTCTCAGTGCATGTTTTTGCGTACATTTTGCATTCGCACGTCACAGTCTGTGCGGTGTTTTTGTGCAGCTGTTGAAGAAGAAAGCACCAAAGAATGATGGTGTGGACGATTTTCCGGTACTGCTGCATTTCCTCTCGTGTTTTAAGTTCATTTTGTTTGTTATCCATGCCAACGGCAGTCACGGGATTTTGCCTCCATCTGTCTGTCTGTTTTTCCACACAATATCTAAAAAACTGCTGCCGCTGGGATCACCTACTTGACGTAGAAATGTTTTCTGATGAGTCCTGGAAACTCATTTATTTATGGTAAAAAGGTCAAAGGTCACGGAGGCATAATAACCAGTGCTGACATGGGTTTTTGGTGATTGCCAGCTTTTTCTAATTCTGTTTGTTGTCGTTGGTGATTAGTATGAATTATAATGACTATCTCTCATACTATATGAATTTCATATATAGAATATGGGTCTCATTATGCATTATAGAAATCACAATTCTCACTGCTGTGATTTTCAGCCAACTGTGATAACAGCTTGGCTTATCCTACAGGTCTGTGTGTTATGCTGGTGTATTGTGGTGCTGAACTTAGAACGTTTTGGTTCTCACTGTGCCACGGTCAGCCACCCCAGCAGGTGCTTGGCTGTCACAGCATTTTTTGCACCTATTTTTGCCCATACCCATTCTTTGTCCATCTCAAGGCTGAGAAGAACACTTTCTTAACTGCACTATTTGTTCCACCAACTGATCCTAACAGACGGAACTCTGCACAATTTTCACTAGCTCGATAATGCCAAATTCTTCAAGCAACAACCAGTTGTCAACCATTGTGCATTGATCTCTTCACGTGCTTTTAGCCGAGCTGCTCCCACCATCTGGAACAGTCTACCTCACAACATTCGCTTAGCTTACAGTTTTGGACGATTTACACAATCACTGTGTATTCATCTGTACTCGCATTTTACTAACCCTTCACGTGACCGCCGGCGCTCATGATTTGATGGTCGCACGTCGACGTACTGGCACGTCATTAAATATTTTCAATAATAATAATAACACATTGATGATACAGGTTAACTTGTATTATCTGGCACCCCCAGATTAGAAACTAGACGGTTTTATTGGAACAAAGTTGTACCACCAGCATTCCTTTTCTGCCAGTCACTAGAACATTTGAATTAGGTGAAGAGGCAAGAGTTCTCCTCAGCGGTGTAATCTACACTGACTCTGTACCTAAATTACCCACAGATTTAAACAAATACACAATATTAGGTCGACTCTTTGACAGAGTCGACCTAATAAAGCCGGTCTCAAATGTCCGTCCTTGAAGCCATACGTCCATCCGTGCATAAACATTTTTTTATTTCAGTGAAATTTGGCATGTATGTAGAGGTCGAGGAGTGATTCACGGTGGTATGCAGTATAACGCGATCCAAGGTTTAGGCCACGAGCCCTTCAAAGTTGGAAATCTGACCATTTTTGAAAAGCTATGTCCTCCACCATATTTAACGGGAGCTGGTGACTTACCACGGGTTCTTAAACTAAGGCACAATATCTAAATTTGATTAGGCCGGATTTGTGATATTTGTCCTTGTTTTTGTGTTATGTGACTTTGAACTTGGCCCAAATGTCAGTTGCGAAGAGTCACCGTCAGTCCCGTATGGGGCTAATTTATTATGAATGGTGACCGATAGACAGTTGTTAATCTGTTACTGCTAATTTTGTCATCAGGCTTCGCAGGTATTTCCGCTGATGAGTAGTGAGTCAGTTGCGTCCGAATTTGCCCAATCAGTATCCCATCCACCTTCATCGTTCGAGAACAGACCGTGTCTATTACGTGGTTCGGAGGCTGAGTCATCTGCCAGGACAACCAGGGCCACAACACAAGATGTGAGTCTTGTTCCTCCAAGTGATGTGCAGTCAGTCTGATGTTTGTCTCTTTCTGTTTTACCCGCCTCACCAATAGACAACGTCTGAGCTATAATGATTGTCTGGAGGTTAGCAGGGAAAATAATCAGAACTGTTCTGTGCTGTGTACAACAGTTATGCACTATGATACGCACACATGTCTGAACAGTTCTTAAATTTGCATGTTGGTTTAAGTTTAGATTTCGTTTTTGTGTTATTGAGCAATCTCGATGAAAGTTACAGGGAATATTCACCAGCCCCTACTGATGACCTGATTATAATTTTGAAGGTCAAAGGTCAAGGTCACAGCAGGCCGCCTCTGTGGTGAAGGTACTCACGTTGAGGCTTGGGCACCAATGTTTATCTTCTGGTTGTAGTTTTGTTCTGTGGGCATGATTTTTGTGTCAACATTTTTCCATTGTGACCCCGGTTTCATTCTTGTCAAGACCCGTGTAAGACATTCGGCATCAGAAAAACGCGCTCGGCTGCAAAAAATACTAAAGCCTCTGAGGAATTCAAGACTGGCAGGATATGCATCTTTGAATTGACATAAGCAAACACTTCTTCATCTATACATGTTGTTCACGAAATGACAGGCGTCTGCACCAAAAAAACTCATAATTCTGCTGTATGACATTTGACATTCTGTCTAGGTGCAACCTAGGAGTGCTGAGAAAAAGTTGAACATGGATGCACATAAACAATCCATCAAAAAATTTAGTATGTTTTTGATTCCCATAATGTAACCACTTCTTACAATCTGGGGGAATGTTTTGCCATTTTTTAGTTACTCATTTCTTATAGTTATAGTTTTAGTTATAGTTATGGCAAATATTTTAATTTCAGTTTAGTTATTGTTTTGTTAGATGTTTAGTTGTAGTTATGTAAAAAAATTATGTTACAATTTGAGTCAATTTTATGAAAATATTTCATCACTCAGTTTTACTTTTATTTTAATTTTTATTTCTGAACTACTGTTTGTATCACAGCACACTTACTACAAATCCAGAACAACTAGTTTCAGTTAATAACATTATCACATGTGTTTGGAATACAACCTAAATAAAATTATTTAGTTAAAAACATTTTAGTTATAGTTTAGTTTGTTATTTAGTGTTAGTTAAGAGTTTAGTAATTTATTTTTAAGTTATTGTCCGTTGTAGTTTTACTTATATTTAACTTAATAATTAAATAACACTGCATCCAGTGCATGGCATCAAAAGACATCCTTTATGATAGTGTAAATAGTAGAAACTACTTTTTTCACATGTAGAAATGTATTGTAAACTGTTTATAATTGATTTTACTTGATTAGTTTTATTGAATTTAATCATTATTAGTATGTCTGTTCACTAAAATGATGGTGATGATTATGATTTTGACAGTATAAATAAATAGCAGTGCTGAACATATTGTAATATTAATATTTTATTTGCTTTGTAGGCTGCATCACATTGCATAGATGCGGCCTGCTAATACAGATGTTGTTACACATAGCATGGTCTGTCTGTATGTGTATGTGTGTGTTGGTCACATGGGTGAGCCCAGGAAAAAACGGCCAAACAAATCAAGAAGCTGTTTGGTGGCTGACTCGGGCGGACCCAAGGAACCATGTATTAGATTGGGTCGAGATCGAGAAGGGGCAAGTTTGGGCAATTGTCCGTCCCATGGAAAAGCATTGCTAGTCTCTGCTGCAAAAGGGATCATTCAGTCCTTAAGTCGATTGCAGTGCTTCCAACTGATTGATGTCCCATTGCATTTTTCCCCTGTGAAAAATTCTCCCCTATATCGCGGCCTGTTGTTGGAATTCGTTGATCGCTTCTTTCCTGTTAGGCATCACATCGGAATGTTGACAATGATGAGAGAGAGGAGATGTCGCTGCATGCTCTGCTGAGTTCAGCCAATGCTGCTACTGGTCTGCTTTAGTTACTTCCTATCACGCTCAGTATTTTTCAACAGTCTGTTAATTGTTTCGTCTCTTCAGTATTCTGATGCTGTAGTTTGGGTGACACGATGCGGCGTCTGGTTGATAAAAACAAACGGGACCAAAATATCCGAAATTATCCCTTCTGGGAGACCCCTTATAACTTTGACTAACTACCAGAACTTAGCAGGTTAAACAAAAATCAACGTTACTAATTAATTAATTAATTATTTTTAGTAAGGGCCCTTTAAGGCCATTTATTACCCCCCTCCATCGAAGGTGATGGGAGGTTAATATTTTTGTCGTGTCGTTAGATATATATAGACTGCGATATCTACGTATATATATGTATAGGTATATAGGTAAATATGTTTGTGAACAACTTCTTCGCGCCAGTTCAAGTCTGATTTGTCACCAAATTTCATCATTCATACTCTTGGCCACAGGGGACAAGGTGATTAAATTTTGGTAGGTCAGAGGTCAAGGTCAGTGGGGAAGGTATGCACTCTACTAAACGTCCTTCTAGTTAATTATTTATAAATAATTAACAAATTGCCTTACTACATAAATAATAAAGGGCCTTTACTATAGTAAAGGAAATACTGGAGATAGTGCACTAGTCAATTTTGTAAAAACTAGTTGGATTTTAATGTTGATTGTAAGATTTGTTCAAGTATAACCATTTCCTTGATTTGCACACGACCAGCGGTAGCGCACCTTTCAATGCTCAGCTCCGGCTGTCTGGAACTCGCTACTGAAAACTGTTCTCAGTAGTGACTCTGTTACAGCTTTAAGTATAGGCTAAAGACATTCCTCTTCTCCCAGGCTTTCTGTCTATCTCTTACTCATTAACACGCTGCCTGGCTTCAGCGCCTCTGAAGTTACGACTTAACGGCGCTATACAAATCGATTTATTATTATAATATTATTATCTGCAGTAAGGAAAAAGGAAAGGAAAGGAAGGGTATTTATATAGCGCCTTTTATATACTGTGTATATCTCAAAGCGCTCAGGCATGGATCACACAGTTTTACCTGCAAATACACCATGCCTGCCTTTCCTTTGTATGCGTTCACCAGATGGCGACACCTCTAACTGAGGTAAGAGACATCTAATTGCAGCTTACTACTCATCTATCGACCCCGAAGGGATGAAAGGCTGAGTTGGCCTGGTTGGTTGACCCATGGCGGACTGTTTACCCACATAAGTGGTCACCTGTCAGCTACAGGTCGAGCGCAGGACAGAGAAAGTACGCCGGCCAAAGACCGACGTTCTACCACTGTGCCACGCAACGTAAGTAGTACCCTGTGTGGGTCCCGGGGCCGTAAGTAAGTGGGTAAGTGTCTAAGTAAGTAAGTATGTGACAAATTTAGGAAGCGCCGTTTCCAGGCCGCTGGTCATAGGAGGCGACCGAATCTGGCTTTAGTGTTTTGAGTTTATTTTGTGTTGTAATATACTTGTTGTTATGTTGTGTTTGTTTTAGTTTTTAATTCTTAGCCAACTCAGTCAGTATTCGTAGTAGTGATGTGTCAAATAAATACATGTATGGGTACTGGGGTCCACAAACCGTATATACTGTGGTATCCTTCCTTCACTAGTCAGACGGCGAAGCAAAAACAGATGCGGCCAGTGATGGGGTGATTGGTATTTTTTCTTGGTTGGAGGCAGTTCAGTGAGTTCTCTTTGGTGCTTTGCTTTGGCAGTGAGTATCGTCCAGGTAATGACTGTGACAGTTTAAAGTGAAGTGGTTAACAGTGTAATTATTAAATTAGTTAAGATTTAGTTAAGTTATTTCTCTTACTACTTTCGTTTTATTATTATGCTACCATTTATATGGTGAATAAAGATTATCATTAACCCTGCACAGATGAGGCTCAGAAATTTCTGGCTGATCGTCATCGACTAGCGAAAGATTCGGCAGCCAGGGTGTTGTCATGGCAGCCGCATAAACAAACTTCACTGGTGGCAGGAACTGCTGAGGGCCAGAGGTTTGTTTTATATTTTTTATTTCTGCGAAAGAGATTATGTCTATGGTTAGATTTTTATTTCACTGTTTTTGACAGTGAACTGAGAAAATTAGGTTTGAATTTGAGGGTGGATGGGGCAGATCTGGTGCCATGGGTGTGAGGTCTCTCAGATGCTTCTTTTGGTTTTACCTAAGAGAGAAATTCCAAAGCCAGACCAACACAGAAAAGATATTATGCAACAAGAGTCGTCAGGCACTTATATGTCATAGGAACTGATGAACAGCAATTGCAGTTACACAAGATGTCATATTGAACTGATAAATAGGTCTTGCAGTGGTTGGTTAGTTTCCACCCTGTTGTAGATGCTAGCATAATAACTTAAATGAGCCTTTCCTATCCTTTACCGTTTTGGGTCATCGCTGAACAAAAAGGACATGAGGTTGGGAGGTTACTGTATCGTTGGCCGTCCTTAACCTAGCAGAACTAAATCTTCACCCAAGACCTTGTGTGTGGTATAGCCTACTTTTTGTGCTGAAAGGGGGCGTTAATATCTCAACCAACTTGTGTTTGGATTTCTGTCATATTCATGAAGTCTTTTATCTTCATCCACAAACTGACTTCTGGCCAAAAGGATGTCCCTAATTTTGTGATGACTCTACAACACTGTGCATATTTTTATCTTATTTACATCATTCACCATTTATTAAACAAGATGCGGACGGAGAGGGCAGACTTTTTCCCCGGTGGCGCCACCTGGCGAACTGTACGAAACATACGCATTGTCTGTGATTCTGGCATATTGCCTGCATTATATGAAAATATGACGTCATCCACAAAACGGAAACACATAACGTCAGTGGAGGACCGAGCCACGGCCACAGGTAGCATGAACAGAAAATTTGGTGAAGTATGAACTTGTGGTTTTTGAGATATGCAAATGAACAAACAGACACAGAGACATGCTAATCATCATTATGGTGTGGTTGATTGGGGCGGTGGTGTGTGTTGTAGCTGCAGCATTGCACTCCCGCACCATTGGCTCTTGCCAATCAACTGCCACTTCCTTCGATTGTACAGCGCGGCTGGTCGCGGCATCGCCGCTGTAAGTAGCGCTATAGGAGAATCCGACCTTTACCTTTACCTTTTACCTGGAAGACGTTATTGATGGCAGTGGCAGATTTGATATCATGTTTTCAGCTGTGTTCGTGGCGATGTGGAAGTTGTGACTCGACAGTCCACTGCGCACATGGAATGGAAACCACCTCAGATGACACGGTATCAGAGACTGCACGAAGCAGCACAGCATATCATTGGCACAGCCGAGAAATCACCGCCGTATGAAGCACGTGAGGCCATGCTGCAAGCTCCGCCCCTAGCTCCGCCCATAAAGAGACCCCGTCCTTCTGATTGGTTGAGTTGAGAGCACCAGTGCGTAGCAACGTTACTCATCTTCAGCCAGTGTCAGTTTGATGAACCCGGCTCCGCCCACATTAGGATCGTGAACACCCAAGGGGTGCGTTTTTCATGGTATGATTGGTTCCTCTTTCTTCACAGAAAGCAGTCGTAAAAAACGCAGCCGTGGTTGTCAATGAAAAACGCCGCTAATGTAGGCAGATCCTTGGTAACCAACCAAATCCTAAATTCCTAAGGCACGTTCTGTATGCATAACCAGACGGCGGTTGTGGTTGAACTATTAGTCTAGTTACTATATTTGAACTGTAATTATACAGCTTGGTCATACACAACCGGCATTTGCTAACCGGAATCAAACGCCGGTTGAAAATGTTTGAACGTTGGTTACCGCGGTTACTTGTGACACGTCCCGGATGTTGATGTTGTTTTGTGTTGGTACGGTTGTCTGGCTGGTCATTCTTTGTTGACCGGTTGTTTGTAAGACGTCACGGTTAACCAATCAGGGTCTGGTTGTGCATATCGAATGCACCTCTAGTTGACAGTGAAACAGAGCTCTTGTGATTCATATCTGACAGACTTAATAAGTATTGTATTGTCCCCATGTCGGCCTCGGCCCGGGCAGTCTGGCCCGCTTATCCCTTCACATCCCCACATTCTACTCTATCTTTTAGTATATTTTACTTTTCTCTTTTCCCTTTCTTGCTTCATCTATTTACTTGCTTTTCCATTCATTCCCATTCTACCAGAATAGTTCCACTCTGTTTCCAGGCCGGATGTCGTAGGAGGCAACTAAATCTGGCTTTAGGTTTTTTTTGTGTTGATTTTGTGTTATATGTATTTTGTGTTAAGTATACATGTGTTATATGTATTTTTTGTTAAGGATGCATGCTTGTTATTGTTGTATTTGATTTAGTTTTGTCTTGTGGTGTGATAGTTGTCTCCCCTGTTGTAGGCGCGCCGCTAGTGTAATAATTTAAATGAGCCTCTCAATCCCTTTCCCTTTGAGGTGGCTGCTGAACAAAAAGGCGGCCAGGGTTGAGGTTAATACATCGCTGGCCTTCCTTCACTGGGTAAGGATAGCTCTCTTCAACCCGTGACCTTTTGTCTCTGAAATAGCCATATTTGTGCTGAAAAGGGACGTTAAACTCCCAACTAAGTAAGTGTTGTATTGTATTCAAATGTTTATTACGCTGGCCGCGTCTGTTTGTCTGTCTGTCCCATCGGTATACTCACAGTGACACTATACATGGGGTGACAGAGACATATCTATGCCAGCTGTTCTGGACGCCATGGTAATAATTGTTATCCTGCCCACATGACATGCCAAGCGGCTTATGTTCTGCCAGTTTTAATTTCTTTTATCTTCTTTTTAGCGGTCCTCATGGAAACCATTTTTCTTAGAATCTATTAGATCGATCTTCACAAAATTTGTAGGATTGGTCGTGGTACACATATGTATGGGCGTCATCAATCCGGCCTTCTTTTTGATGCTGAAGGAACACAACCCGTCACGCCGCTCTGCGGCAGGATGGGTTTACCCGCCCGTCTGTTCACCTCCGTAAGCCACGCCCATAGCGTGACATCGCGATTTTGGCTTGCTCGCCGCCGCCCGCGCCCCCTACCCCCGCCCG